>Ga0222713_10006930_pt1 | contig 10710 bp, 9 predicted proteins | sample C33_649DmetaG_FD_165061 | JGI IMG/M metagenome (GOLD analysis project Ga0222713, IMG submission 165061) | Estuarine water microbial communities from San Francisco Bay, California, United States - C33_649D | ecosystem: Environmental > Aquatic > Marine > Unclassified | place: USA: California... | reverse complement strand
CGTTCGACGGCGCGCGCGCGAGGCGCGCCCATGCCGTCGAGTGGCGTCATTCCACGACATCGACCGACACCAGCGTCGAGGCTTCCCTCGCGTTGACGTCGAAGTTTGCGTCGAACAGAAAGGACGAATGTCACCGCAATGCGCGAATGCGAGCGCGCGCATGGCGTCGGGCGCGCGATCGCGCGTCGCCGTCGCCGGGACGCGTTCAAACGGCGCGAGCCGCGGACGAATGATGGTGCGAACGCAACGATCGATCGACGGGGGCGAATGACGACGGGTTCGTTCGACGTCGCGTTTTGAAAGCTTTCATGCGTGGAGACGGATGAGCGAGCGGGGAAAGCGACGGGACGTCGATCGCGCGCGCGGGCGGGGTCGAGCGAGCGAGAACGAACCCTACGCCGAGGGCGGACGCCGAGGGCGGACGACGGACGGAGCGGGGAAAGAAGAGATTTGAACTGACGGGAACAAAATGGAATCGCGATGATGTTTGCATGACGTAGGTTCGAACGCGCGTGACGCCGTCGACGAGCGCGCAAGAGGTGGAGAATCAAACGCGCGTGCAAGTGCTTTCGGAGGCGCTGCCGTATTTGCAGCGGTTCGCCGGGCAAACCGTGGTGGTGAAATACGGCGGGGCGGCGATGTTATCGGAGGATTTGAAAGCGGCGGTGATTCGCGACGTGGTGCTGCTGAGCACGGTTGGTATTCGACCGGTGCTCGTGCACGGGGGAGGGCCAGAGATCAACGCGATGCTCGAGAAGATTGGGATCGAAGCCAAGTTCTTAAATGGCTTGCGAGTGACGGACGCGGCGACGATGGAGATCGTCGAGCAAGTGCTCACGGGGAAGGTAAATAAATCTATCGTGAGCTTAATTTCGGTCGCGGGCGGTAAGGCGGTGGGGATTTGCGGTAAGGATGGGAATTTGCTGCGCGGAGAGATTAAGAGCGCCGAGCTGGGATTCGTCGGTCGCGTCACCTCGGTGGATACGACGCTGATTAAAAATCTGGTAGACGGCGGGTACATCCCCGTCGTGGCTACTGTCGCCATGGACTCTAAGGGTCAGGCGTTGAACGTCAACGCCGACACTGCGGCGGGCGCCATTGCGGCGAAGCTCGGAGCGGAGAAATTGATTTTGATGACTGACGTTCCGGGCGTGTGCACGGATAAAAACGATCCTTCGACGTTGATTCGGGAACTCACCATGGAACAGACCGAAAAGGCTATTACCGCAGGCGTCATCGCGGGCGGTATGATTCCTAAAGTGCAGTGCTGCACCACGGCTATTACCAATGGGGTTAAGAGCGCGCACATCATCGACGGTCGCGCCAAGCACTCGTTGCTGCTCGAAATCTTGACCGACCAAGGTGTCGGGACGGTCATCACGTACTAACAACAATACGCCACTATCTAGAGTACATAATGCGATAGATTCTCGAATAAATACTGCTATGTGGTGCTATATGATTCTAAACGTGACGATGCCTTTTTGAGCGGGGCGCACCTACGCTCTCGCGCTTCGTAACAGTCGCACCCACACGGCCTACGCTTTAACGTCTCGAGCCCTCGTGCTGCGACAGTTTGCTCCTCACACGACTCACAGCAGTACGTGCCGTCATCAGGACAGCTCTCGCACGTGATGATGACGTAGTGACATCCCCGCCCTGCGCATTTGCCCAAACGCTGCGAGATTTTGCCGCACCCATCGCACCACGACGTCGCTGGCACCTCTTCGGTGACTTTCACCGCCCCGCGCGCGTCGAACACGTAATTCGAACCCTTGAACAAACTATCCTTTGCGTCGATGTGCTTTGCGTACGCGACGATGCCGCCATCGAGCTTGTGTACCGCTCGAGGTCGCTTGGATTTTGGAAGCGTTGTCAAATACGCCGCGACTTTCTCGCACCGAACGCCGCCGGTACAAAATAAAAACATCTCCTTCCCGGTGACGTGGTTCTCGAGCACGTCCTCGCGATTTAAATATTCTCTAATTTGCGAAAATCGCCGAATCGGCGCCAGCACGGCGCCTTCAAAGTGTCCCAGTCGACTCTCGTAGTAGTTTCTACAGTCGATGACGATTTTTTCGTCGCTCGGCTTCTGCAGCGCCTCGTGCCACGCCTCGGGCGCTAGAGAATCCACTTTCACACCATTTGTTTCGCGAACGCATAAAGTTCGATCACCAAACGGCACGAGTTCGTCGACGATGCGCACGGAGAGCTCCGCGAACGCGTGCGCGCAGCCAGGCTCTCTCTTCCAAAAATCCTCGTCGTCGCGCGCGCTCGCGAGCCCGAGCTCTTCGATGCCGCACACGTGCGCCACGAACGCATCGATCGTCGCTCGATCACCCGCTGCGGAACAATTGATGCCCTCTCGAGCGATTCGAATCTTTCCCGTGAGCGCGGTGGTTGAAAAAGCTTTGAGCAGGGCGTCTCCGAGCGCCTTTGCGTCGACCAGTTCGACGTACTTGTAGAATAATATGACGTGACCTCGGGAAGGATCGCACGAGCACGACGTACGAATGGCGTCGGAAGTGCCGACAGGGCAGCGCCGAGCGGTGCTCATCGAGCTCGCTCGGACGCCGATAAATGGTGAAAGTCACGTCTGACGATTGATGTTACAAGATTTGCTAAAGTTCTTCGACGACGGCTTTGGCGCCCAGCGATTTCGCGAGCGGCTTGACGACCGCGACCGCGGATGCGGCGACCGCGAGATGGTCTTGAGCTTCATTCATGGCTTTCGCGGCGGCAATGCGCGCGGCGGTGTGATCGATGACGGGTTCGGTGGCGGGTTGGAATTCTTCGCGTAACGCGGCGCGTGTCCATATCGCGCCGAGCAACAACCGCCACTTCAAGCACGCCTCTTTGTACAGCTTAGCTTCGAGTGCGAGGCGACGTGCCTCCTCGGCGAGGGCGTGCTGCTTCAATATCTCATCTTTAAATTCCTCGCAGACGACGATGCCGTTGAACACTGGGAGAGTCTTGCCACCAGCCTTGTACTCAAAGCCGACGAGCGCCGGGGCGTAATCGACGCGCATAATCTTGGCTGTCCTGGATATTCTCGGCAAGTTCACGTGCACTGTGCCCGGTGGAGGCAGGGCGTTTCCATACAAATCGACGTTGCCGCGATCGTTTTTAGGCACCACACCGCCGACGGCGGCGGGCGGCGCCCAAGGTTCGGTTTGCCATTCGCCGTAGAGCGCGATATCGCCGACGACTGTCGCCGGGTCCGTCGGGCAGTCCTCAGCGGCGCTCACGGTGATGCGCCATTCCTCGGACTCCAATCGTTCTTTCGAACCTTCGGCTTTGGCAAGAAACCATGCGTCTCGCGCGCGCGTGAAGGCTTTGACTCGCGCTTGTAACGCTCGACTGTGCACCTTGCGTACCGGCGCTCGCAGGCACTCATCCGTCACCCGACGTCGACATTCGCTCTTCCACCGTTCAGCGCTCTTCAGCTCCTTGACGCACGATCGAGAGAAAACCGCTTCACCGGCGATGAAACCTTTCACTGGATGACGCGGATGAATGGTTTGTGTACGAGACAAGAAACGTTCGACAACCCAAAGCGGATGGTTTTTGATTTCTGACATCGTTCCAGGCACGCGCTCCTTAGCGCTTCGTGCGTCCATCTCAAACGTCTCCGCAGCGTTCGCGGCTTCGATGAGCGAACGAAGTCGAGGTGCTGAATCACGCGCGATGGCGTCGCCGTTTACGCGCTCGACGATTTCAACGACGCGGTCCCACCATTTCCAGTCTGGCGTGCGATGATGCAGCGCCTGTGAAAAGGCCGGTGCGTACTTGCGCGTGACGTCCCGCGCGCCCAAGTTACTATGAAACGCCAATACATACGGCATCGAGGACGACGCATCCGCGGTGGAACCGCGTTTTCGATCGCCCACGATAATGTTGATGTCATCGGTGGAACCTCTGACGCGTGGTGCGACGGCGACCCAACGCGAGTTGCCTTGAATTTCGCCCTCCACACCGTGTCGCGCGCACAATACCTCGCACCAATGACGCGCGTAGGCATCACGCCGTGATTTTCTCGGGGCGAGCGGTTTCGCTTTCGCATTTGAGAGCACGCCGAGAGATTCGAGTTGAGCGGCGCTCGCGCGAATCGGCACGGGCTCGAGCGACGCCACGATGCGGCACGTCAATCCTAATCCTTGGCAGAACGCTGCGAAAAGCGCCGCGCACGATTCCTCATCGATTTCTTCTCGTCCTCGCTTGGCCCACATAGCGGCGAGTCGCGCTGCGATGCCGTAAGCGCTCCCCGAAGACGTCGTCCCTGAACGAAACATCGCGACGCGAAACGCTCGTCGACGTCTTCGCGCGTCTCTAATCATCAGCTTTCCCCCAAACGCGCTCGCGCAGTCCACGCGATCGACCATGTCATCATCTAAAACTATCGGCGCCGCGACGGCGTTCGCAAACCAATCCACTAAACGCCCCAACGCTTCGACTTCGATCGTCAAACCGCGCGTCGCCGCCTCCATCAATCCTCTCGGCGCGCACGACGCTGTCGCCGCCCTCAACATCTCGCTCGCGCTCGCCGCGCTCACCAATCGCCCTCTACCCACTAAACACATCACGTGCGTGTGATGCGTCGACAATAACCCCGCGCGTTCGTCATCTGTGAGCCGTCTCGACGCTCGCTTCGTCGTCCCTTTCGTCGCGCTCACCTTCGCCTTCGTCTCTTCGCCTTCGTCTTCGCCTTCGCCTTCGCCTTCACCTTCGCCGTCTTCGACGACGACGTCGCCGTAATCCCCAGCCATCATCACCTCCTCCCACTCGTCCTCATCCATCGCGCGAGCGATGCGTTCGGTCGTCGCATACGCCCCGCACGCGCCGACGCCGCTCGCGCGCCCCGTCCCGCTCGCCCCGCTCGCCGTCATCGGTAACCTCGCGTTCAGTGTTTTCGCGATCGCCAACGCGCGATCGCCCCAATCGAACGGTGATGGCGACAAAGCCGATGGGTTTTCCTTGACTTTTGCTTTCGTTTTCCCGTCGTTTTTATATTCCTCATCGTCCTTGTCTTCATCATTCGCAACATCATCATCATCATCAGCATCATCATCATGTTGTTGTTGTTGTTGTTGTTGTTGATTCCATCCATCACGACGTCGTCTTTTCCGTCCTCGAACGATCGCACGATCGATCGCTTTTTCACTTTCATCTTTTACGCTCGTCATCTCACGTCTTCATTGCGCGACTCACGATCGCGTGCCCATTCGATGACGATCGATCGGCCACCGCGTCGCCGCATTGTGACGCTCGCGGTCGTCATCGTCATCATCATCATCGACGAACATCGAGTCGCGACGAACGAACGCATCGAACACGCACGCGCACGCGACGGGAAAAAATACGATTCATTCGTCATTGACGTCATCGCACGCATCGTCGTCGTCGAGAGGCGTCGCTCGTGTGCGTTCGCTCATGACGATGATGATTCCAGGCACACGTCTCTCGGACGACGCGAATGCGGATGATGCGATCGCCGAGCGAGTCGACGCGATCGCGCGCGCGAAACGCACTTCGAGGCACAAACGAGCTCCATGTCAAGCGCAAAATTTTGCACATCTTCATCCCGCGCGCTCGTGCGCGATCGCGTCGTCGCGAGCGCGCGTTGGGACGTTCGTAGAGCTCAAAGCGCTGGGGAGCGTCGGGACGCGCGCGAGCGCGCGCGCGAACGCGTGCGATAAAGCCCTGTCGTGCGCGTGGATCGGCGACGGGCGAATCGTGATCGGGACGAAAGATCACGCGTTGTTCGACGTTGAAGTCGCGAGGCGAATGAGACGCGATGGGGACTTGGTGAAGGCGCGAAAGGTGCGATTTCTTGGATTGACGTCGCGCGAACGCGAGGACGCGGGCGAGCGCGCGACGATACGAAGGGAAAGCGAAATGATGATGTCCTCGAGCGTGGTGACGACGGAGCTCGGCGAGACGTCTTCTTTGAGAGGGTTTGCGTGTGAGAAGCGAATGGGCGGCGCGCACGCGATAACGGTGAGTCCGACGCTCGAGGCGGTGTGCGCGAGCGGAGGACCCGGACACGACGTGTGCGCGTTTCGTTTCGCGGACGATTCATCGTCATTCGCGAGACGAGAGAGCGCCGCGCACGACGACGGAGAGTCGACGTGGTCGAATCTCGTGCCGTATTGCGCGTTGCGAGGGCATAAAGATGTGGTGTATGGGGCGGAATTCGTGTCGCGCGACCGCGTGGCGACGGCGAGCCGCGACGGTTCAGTCAAAATCTTTGTCGTCCCACCGCCGAGCTCGGAGGAATCTTTCGTGTACGACATCGCGTACGCGCGAGGAACGGGGTATCCGAACACGTCTGGTCCGTCGACGCGCGTCCGCGGGGTGAAATATGTGCGCGACGTTTCGTCGCCTTGCCTAGCGTGCGTCACTACGGGTGCCCACATTGTTCAAATGGATCACGAAACGCTCGCGTGCGCGCGAAGTTGGTGGCTGCGCGGGTACATCGAGACGTCGTGCATTGCGACGAACGGTTCGACCGTAGTCGCGGGCTCACGCACGCACATTGGGTTCTGCGATTTCCGCACTTCGACGCTATACGATAGCGTACCGCTGCTCGACGCGAATAGCGCGCGATCGCTGTCGTTTCGAGGACACACACTGACGGTCGGGGGCGGGCGCGGGACGATTCGGTTCTTCGACGACCGCATGCGACGCTGGCTCGACGTCCCGAACGGGGCTCCGGGTCAGTTGAAGGTTCTCTCTCACGCGAGCCCGTGCGCACCGTTTAACGATACGAATTTGTTGCGCGACGACGACGTGTGGCAGTTGTTAATCCCGGCTATTCTGGCGCACGCGTGGGACGAAAATCATACGCGACTCTTCGTGTGCGGAGGCCCGCTCCAAGCCGTGCTTCAAGGCTGCTTCGCGGGACTGTGGATGTGAGCGACGTCGTGACGAGCGCGTGAATTCTCTTTCTTCGCGTCATTTTGCGCTCGTAGTTTGCAACATGGATTTGGAACGCGAAACCAGAGCGTCGGGCGACGAGCGGTCTGGCTTCACATGCGCGCGCATGTCATCCCGCCGCGCCGGCGTGTCCCCAGTGCGTCGCCCACCGGCGATCGAGAGCATCGCTCGTGATACGTCGAGGCCGTCGACGCCGCCGTCGATCGCGCCCGTGCGGTGTCCGATTTGCGACGTGGACTTGAGCGCGTCTGCGCTCTGCGAACGCGAGGCGCACGCCGACGCGTGCGCGTCTGCGCTCTCCCAGCGATCGCCCAACGCGGGAAATGCGACGGCGAGCGACGATGACCCCATCGTCGTCTACGAATTGCGACGCGGCGATGCTGCCGATGCGAACGTTGCGAGTTCGAGCGCGCCGGCTCGCCTAGTCGACACCCGGCTCGGTCGCTTTGAAACCGTCGAGGCTTGGCTCGCGAGAATCGGCATGCACGCGCGCTACTTTGAGCTCTACGTCCGCGAAGACTTACTGGACGTTGAAATCGCGCGCGAATGCACGGAAGAGGATTTGCGGAGCATCGGTGTGAGCGAAGAAGACTCGCGCGTCTTAGCGCGTTGCGGGGCCGTTTCGGCGCCGCCGCGTCGGTCGCGAGGCCGCGAACTCCCGACTAATGACGTCGCCGTCGCCTCGCGTCGCCCCACGCGCGACGCTCTGGCGCGGGCAAAATTGCGCGCCGAAGCGAGCACCGAGCGCTTATGGGACGTCGCTCGAGGAAACGCCGAGCGCGGTCGCGGAGAGTCGCTTCCGGCGATTTCTCGCCTCTTGCCGAAATCGAACGACGCCGAGCGCTCGTCCTAGCCTCATCCTAGCTCCTCCCCCTGTCGTCGTCGTAGAAGCGACGAAAACGAACGCACGTGTAAGACTATAGACTCTCGCGAAATCATCGGCGCGTGTCGCTTTCGCCCGTCTTTTGCTCGCGCCCGTCCGAGCCGAGCCGCCGCCATAAGCGTCACAAGTCGCCTCCACACTCCGCGAACGATGGCTCAAGAAATGCGCGCCATGCTCGACCAGCTCATGGGTACCGAACGCGATGTTCCACTCGAGCGCCGCACCGGTCGCGCGCGGTCGTTTACGGTGCGTGAAGGGCATTGATTATTGATTGACTCGCGCCGCCCGCGAACGTCTTCGCGACGACTGACGGTGAGGTCTCGCACGGCGCCCAGGACGAGGACGTGTGCAAGTACTACTTGTGCGGGTTAGATATCACGTGCTTCAAGAACACGCGAAGCGACGGGGACGTCGCGCGATGGGTTTCGGCAGAAAGTTTCACGCGAGTCCGAGACGACGGGTTGCGAGCAGCGTTTCAAGCGGTGAGCGACGAAGAAAAAGCGAAACTCGGCTACGAACGGGCGACGAAAGTTGTGTTGGATAGCTTAGTTCGCGAGTGCGATCGACGAGTGGAGCGAGGAAACGCGAGATCGAAAGCCGAGCGAGAGGCGGCGACTGTGAAGGTTAATAGCGGCGCCGATAACGACGTGTTGGAGCTGTTGCGAACAAAGATGAACGAGAGCGCGGCGAAAGCGGAGAAACTCGGCGAAGACGGCGAAGTGGACGCCGCAGAGAAGGAGTTGGAGCATTTAGAAACGTTGAAACAGCGCGCGGAGGAGATCAAGGTGAAGATGGAGAAGATGGAAAATATCAAGTTGACGGAGACGTGTCCGGTGAGCGGGACGCTCATGAGTAGCACGGATAGTGAACAGCGACGACAGGATCATTACACGGGGAAGCAGTACCAAGGGTGGTTGCACATACGAAAGCTGAGAGGCGAATTGGAGGAGAGGTTGAAAAAGTATGAAGAGGCAGGGTACGTCGCCGGACGGCCGTCGGCAGCGGCGGCGGAGGACCGCGTCGTCGGCGGCGGACGACGATACGAACGAGGAAACGACCGCGGACGAGGCGGGGAACGACGCTCGCGCTCGCGCTCGCGCTCGCGCTCGCGCGAACGTGGTCGCTACGGCGGACGCGATCGTTCGAGATCGCGAGATCGTGAGCGGAGCTATCGACACGAGCCGTATCGACGCGACGGAAGAGATCGCGGTCCCGATCGCCGCGACGACGGTCGGCGTCGATACTAAACTCATGCGCATCAATCTAATAGTAATACAAACACATTCGTTCCAATACTGAATTTATGCGAACCAACCTCGCTTTTTGACAAAGCCCGAAGCCTTTGCGCTCTTGCGATGGATGTAAATTTCAGGCTTTGTCTTGACGAAGCGCAACGGTGCCTTGACGTCAAATTTCAAGCCGGCGTATCCGTTCTCGACGTGCACGACGTCGTAACCCGGAACGCGCTCGTGTGCGTTCAACAGGTAATCAAATTCCTTAGCTTGAAACGCTTCGATGGGGATGTTCTCCTCTTTGCTGTACGTCCACCCGCGCCCCTCCGGCGCTTCGCCGAATCGGCTCACGCCTGTCATAGCCGCCGGTACATCAATGTGCACGAATCCCGGAACGGGCGCGATCGCCGCGTCGTGGTGCAAGCGATGGAACGCCACCCCGCCCGGGTAATTCACCGCGGATGCCGCTGTGAACACGCCGACGAGCGCGACGCTGACGCACAGCATCCCGAGCGTCGCGAATGCGATGAGTCTTCGACCAAACTCTGGTTTGCGGCGCCCGTTCCAAATTCTCGCCAATACCGTCGCCGCGCTCATGTTAAACAGCGGGAGAACGGGGAATATAAACCGCAATTCCTTGTGCGCTAAAATGCTGATCAAACACACGTAGAACATGGCGACGAACATTAACGGTCGCGCTCGCCGTTCGACGAACGCCGCCGCCAGAGCCAGCGGGTACGCCCCCAACAGACTCCTCGGCAACGCCGAGGTGAAATACCAATGCCACGGCGACGTCCCCCACTCCACGCTTTTATTCAACACCGCGCTGAAATAAAACCCCGACCACTCGGGCCACACCCAATATCCCCAAAACCAAGAATCCACGGCGACGGAGATCGCCACCGACGCAACCGCCGCGACGCCGCCGACGACCGCCGCCTCGCGAAAGCTTATCACCCTCGTAAACAACATATCCAACCCAACGCCCGCGAGTAGAAGCACGACATCGCATCTTAATACGAACGCCACGAACGTCAGCAACCTGACGCTGGTATTCCTCGCGTTCGCGTCCTTGGTCCGTCTCGCCTCCAGCCAGGAGCTCAGCGCCGGCGTCGTCAGCGTCGTCGCGAACACATTCATCAGCGGTCGCGACGCGTAGAACGCGGTGTGAAACTCGCACAAGAGCAAAATTGCGAAACACATCGCGGTGACTTCCCCGAACGTCAGCGAAATCGTCCGTCGCAACCTCGCGAGCGCGAAGACGGATGCGCCGCCGAGGACGACGCGCGTCGCGACTTGCTCCCCGATCGCCGTCAACGCATCCCTTTTGCACGCCCTATACGCGAACACCACAGGCGAACTCATGAGCGCTAAAACAACGGCCGGGACGAACGATCGCGGAACGACGCCTGGGAACGCCACGTGGTCACCGGCGACGGGCGTCGACGCGCCGATGACCAGCGCGTCCCGCGTCGCTTGCAACGAAAACGATTCCTCCACTTTGCAATACCGCGTCAAGAGAACGTGAGCGACGACGACGGAGGCGAACGCGACGTCGAAGACGTCGAAGGCGCGAATGCGCGAGATGGAGGACATGGAGGTGATGCGTCGCGCGCGGGCGAGCGTCGCGCGCGGGCGAGCGAGCTGTGACGTCATTAC
>Ga0222713_10006923_pt1 | contig 10718 bp, 6 predicted proteins | sample C33_649DmetaG_FD_165061 | JGI IMG/M metagenome (GOLD analysis project Ga0222713, IMG submission 165061) | Estuarine water microbial communities from San Francisco Bay, California, United States - C33_649D | ecosystem: Environmental > Aquatic > Marine > Unclassified | place: USA: California... | reverse complement strand
CCTTTTCCTGATTTCGCACCATTGTAACACATACAAGAGTGACTATTGTGATAGGGAGCTCCACCACCACCAGGAATTCTACCATGCCATAAAGTTTCTGTCAGAGTAGCAGATGGTCTCCAGTTTTCTGCACCAGGATAAGTGGTAAATGCACAATAAGCACCACCCGAATAGTTCCATCCACCACCACCACCGTAAGGGCCAGCGCCATTACCAGCGCGTTTTTGATGGTGATAGGGAGATTCTTCTTGGGTATAACTCATACTATATCCATTAGAATGGGCGTGATAATCATACCCATATGCAGTGGCACTGATTCCAGGAGTAGCAGAACTATATCCGTTACATCCACACCAGTAATAGCACTGAACGCCAAGATCACTTCGGCCTCCTCTTCCGCCTTCTGAACAGAAGTTGGTGAGTCCGACACCGATTACATAACTTGCTCCACCAGAAATTCCATTACAGCAGTTAGAAACAGGAACACCACTTTGAGGATGATCATGAGCCATACCACCGTTTCCTGCACAGACCCAGTAGTAATCTCCAGGAGTTACGTTAACAGACTTTCTAGCATAAGCGCCGCCGAGTCCAGGTTCACCAGTTTGACAGCAGTTGCATTGGTTTCCACCTGAGCCGCCGCCTCCGCCGCCACCCCATACTTCAAAGGTGACGTGTCTTACACCATCAGGAACGACCCAGCAGCATCTGATGCCATATGGTTCGCAACAATTAGCGTCAACGATGTACTGAATAGGTGCCATATTACGATACCCCCTCGATTCCGTATGCTACAGCAGCAACACTAAGAGATCCTGTCACAGCCGTTGCTGAAACAGTAATCGATTTACCAGAAGCGACGACGATACCAGTTCTTTCAAGAACACCACCAGTGTTTAGAATGGCATCATATTCAAGATACTCACCAGCTCCAGGCGATCCAGCGGTATTAGTAAGAGCAACTCTTACTTTGCACTGAGTAGAAGACTTATTTACCATCGAAACGGTAACAACAGAATAAGTATTCGACGCCATCGCGGGAACCAGAGTTTGGTCCGTCGCTGATGTGATATTCAACTTATTATAGTTAGCACCAGCCATTTTCTAATCTTTCCTTGCGTTTGTGCAGTTAATGTTATTTATAAGAATACCCCCCATAAGGGGGGGCATGAAGTAGCAATCCCAGAATCAGATAGATCCAGAGAAATATTGAGAAGGTCCAACTTGATCGTCAACGTAGTGACGTGTTGCAGCATACATGCTAGCAGCATATCCAGGGCCAGGATCAGCATAGAGTGTTAGCGATCCAGTCATGGTGCTTCCAGCTCTAGCAACCAGGGTGGAGTTGAGTCCTGCAGACAGGGTATCAACGTAAGTCTTAACCGCTTGCTCGGTAGGTACGGACTGGTTGGAGTTACCAGACAGAGTTCCGTCGGAGGAGAATTCGTTAATCGATTCACCAATCTGACCACCGATAGCACCCAGTCTCAGTTCTGTCAGACCAGACAGGTTGAACGCGGAAGCGTCCAGTGTTGCTCTACCAGTCAACTGGTCAACCGAGAAGAAGTTACCAACTCGGAAGTTACCACCTTGGTCAGTAGAAACGAAGAACACCTTACCACCAAGTCTTTCGTTAGTCTCGTTACCCTGCTGAACTGTATCCTCATCAACGTTAGGATAGTTAGTTGTTACAGAGTTACCAGTACCAACGCTCAGGAAGTCGTGACCCGTCAGACGCATCTGCGAGAAGTTCGTTCTCATTTGAATGAGAGAAGTATTCGTTTCATCATCAAGAGTTCTGAGAGTTTTCTCAGGAGCAATACTCAGTGTAGCACGACCAGTGGCAGTTGTAAATCCAGTAACGGCCGCAACAATGTAGTAGTTGTTGTCAGTGCTAACTCCAGATTGTACAATAGATGTTGTGAACGCTACGTTATCACCAACTCTAGGAGAAGTCGAAAGTCCAGTAACTTCAATCAGAACACCCTTCTGACCACCGACAGATCCAGCAACAGAAGCAATACCAACCGATCTACCACCAGCGATGTTAACTGTCTCGCCAGGAACAAAGGTTGTGCTACCAAGTCCAAGAGCAGGATCACCGTATCCAGGATCATACTTGAAGATGATGTAGTCACCAGCAGTCTGGTCATTCAGAAGTGTAGCCTCTGCACCAGAAGTTGCACCAGTCATCGCAAGTCCAACAGCAAGAGGACCGTTGATAACAGTACCAGCGATGGTTTCAAATCTTCCGCCGTATACAGCTGCGGATCTTGGAGTCTCAGCAGTGGAGAATCCACTAGCGATTACACCGTAATCACCGTAGGAGTTGTTACCACCAACCGAACGAACTCTAGCACCTTCACCAGCAAAGTAACCCCAAGCACAATAGTATGTGAAGCAGGAAACAATCTCAGCGCGAGCATCTTTGTCAAGGATGTATCCAGCACCGTCACTGTTGATCTGAGTGAAGGAGTCAAATACCATCGACTTGTTACCAGTGGTATGAATACCACCGTCAATGAATACACCTACACCACCATGAGAGAAAGAAGTGCAATCCTTAAGATAAGGAGACTTTCTCAGAATGGGAGAGTCGGGATTCAGAGCACAGAAGACACCACAAGCAGTAGATCCAGATGAAACACGAATGTTTGTCTGATCAATCTGGAAAGGAGCATCAACGTTATAAGTGAATCCAGTCATTCCCTTCAGAGCAAGACCCTGAAGAACGCAACCATCAGACAACTGGAACATTTGCTTACGGTTGTTAGGAGTAACACCGTCAGTCGAGAGTCCAGCCGCAGGAAGAATAGTGGTTCCTCTCAGAGAATCACCAACAACAGATACGTTGGGGTTCAGTCTGATAGGAAGTTGCTCGAAGAAGTCTCCAGCAGACAGTTTGAAGATAGCAGGAGATACGTCAGTAACTGTTCCGCCTTGAACATACTGCAGGTCAACAGATGCAGTACCAAGGTTAACGATCAGAGTATTATCATCAACTCTGGAGGAAACGTCAAAGAATGATCCACCACCACCTTGGCCACCTCTTCCACCAAGTTGCTCACCATTAACAGCAGGGAAGATGTTACTGGAGAATCCAACTTGAGTGATCAGAGTTGCAGTAGAGAATGCAACGTTGTCCAGTCTGATTCTAGAACCGTCAAACAGAATACCATGACTAGGAACAGTGATGGTAGCAAAACCAGTTACGCCATTGTAAACAAGGTTTGTAATTGCCTGAGGGCCAGTGGCACTTGTCAGAGCAACTCCAAGAGTTCTGAATGCGGTAGCAGCAGATGTTCCAGTCTCAGTGTCGTTACCAGTGATGGGGTCAACGTACAGAACCTTAGTCTGAACACCAGAGTAATCCCAGAATACATCAATTCCGTTCGATGTCAGAACTGTACCGAGAGATCCGATACCCAGTCTTGCAGGAGTCGAAGCATTTCTGTAGAGAATATCACCTCTAGTTGTCAGCAGTGCTGCGCTATCACCGATAGCAAATGCAGCCCAGTAGTTTGCATCCGTTCCAGGAGTCACACTCATGTTAGAGGATGCTACCGAAACATAGGTAGACGATGCATACTCAACCAGATCGTTGAGTTCGTATGTCGTACCAGAATTGTATGTTCCAGCGAAGTTGAGACCCTTGTTTACAAGTTGCCAGTTCGTATCACTACCAACACCAACAGGATTGATACCTGTTACTTGACCAGAAATTACACGATATGTATTACCACCAAGGGTAACCATATCAGATTGGTTGTAAACCGTGGTGCTGCTATAAGTTCCAACAGCAGCCGTGGTTCCCAGACCTACGGCAACAGGATTCCAGAATCCATCCGAAGCATTTAGGTTTGGTTGATTATTTTGAGACTGGGAGATGTTGACGTAAGCATTACCATTAAACTCAACTAGATCACCAGGATAGTAAATGCCAGTTGCGATCCATCCGCCACGATGCTCAACACCATCGGTAATAACAGAAAGATTTCCGTATTCTGGACTTCCGCTAGCATTGAAAGGAGTTGTGACCCGATACTGTTTAGGACCAATCTTAATTACATCATTAGGTCCATACTGGACAGATGTAGTATAAGCACCAACAACATCCAATCCAGGATTAAAGATTGTCCAGTTATTAAAGTCGGTAGAATACCAAGTGCTAGTATCAGCGGCACCAGCATGTGCATTATTACAGCGATAAACGTTACCACCAATGGTAATGAGTTGGTTTACGCTCCAATAAGTACTAGGTGTCCACTCATCAACTGGAGTAATGTTCTCATTATAAGTACTCCAGTATTGAGTTTGGTTTTGACCTTCCCAATCAGAAGTACTAGCAACGGATACATGGTTGGAAGTACAGATATACTGATTACCACCAAGTTTAATTACATCGTTAACGACGTAAGTAGTTTCAGTAGAGAAAGCACCCTTAAAGGTAAATCCTTCTACATGAAGCTGCCAATATGCCGAATCGGTCGATGCCCATGCAGTAGTACCAATACCCGTAGAGGTATGATTGGTAATACAGACATAGTTGTTAGGACCAAAACGCATGATGTCGTCAATGACATATGCTGTCGAGGGAGTCCAATTCCCTGTCCAGTTAAATTTTAAGCGCCCTAAACGAAATTCAGCCATTGTTCTCCGTCGTTTTTATTTTGGTCCAACGCTATCATAGTCATATGTCCCGCCGATTTTCAGGACAAGATAACCATCACTATCAATGAAATAATTCAAGTTGCGTGAATCGAAACGTATCTGTTGATATTTATCTGCTGGGTTATTGAGAGCCTGTTTCTCAGCAGTTGTTTCTTCAACGTAGTCTTGACCCTCAGTAACTCCAGGAATTTGTGTACCGTCTGTTCTGTGCAGGTCAATCGCAGTTTCATCAGATGCGCTATTAATCTTAGTCAAATACAACATATCATTTGAATCTCTACGCAATGCGTAGACAAAATAGTTAGCCGAATTAGCTATGCTACCAGATAGATTGCTTAAACTAAGTGACATCTTAAATTCCTACTGGATTTGCGAATACTTTCCATAAAGAACCACTCCAAATCAGCTTAACCTGAGCGGGAGCATCGAGATACAGGGGACCATCAGATATATTCAAAAGTTGATTTTGAAACTGAGACCCAATACCAGAGTATACCGTTACATTATTTATGTTCCAAGAACTTCCTTGATCTAGAATCTCAATCCAATGTCCAGTTTGCAGTCCAACTGTAGGCAAATATACAGTACATGGACCAGTTGTGGTATCGATTAGATACTTACTTACAACTACCAGACTTCCAGATCCAGGTGCAGATGTTCCTAGTCCAACGTTAGCATTGACAAGTTTGTAAAGGCCACCTACATCATTACCATCTCTGTCAACAAATCTTGTGGCACGGACAGTTCCAAGAACGTCAAGTCTTACAGGAGATCCATCAAGATCACCAGGAACTGTGCTGCCAACACCAACAGATCCAGTAATTGCATCATAAACAAGGAATTCAGATGCACCAGCAAATCCTAAGTTGTTAAACTGGAATTGACCATTATCACCAACAGGAGAAGGGTTAATACCAGTCAGACCAGCACCAGATCCAACAAACAGTGTCGAAGTAACAACACCCGTTACAATCAGACCACCAGCGTTGATAGTGTTAACACCAGCAACTCGGAAATGTTGCCCAACAACAACGTCTTCGAAGTCAGATGTACCACCAACTCCAAGAGTTCCATTAACTCTGAAACTTCCAACTGTCAGTGCGCCAGAAACAACAGCGTCACCAACAACAGATAGAGCCGAAGTTGGAGATTCACTATTAATACCGATTCTCTGACCGGCATCAATGATCATTGCCTTGGTGCCGTCAGTGAAGAATTCAATCTGACCGCTACCAACTCCAGTGTCAATCAGAGAGACTGAAGTATTTCCTTTGGAGAAACTATCGAGTTGGATTCCACTGGCAGTCAGAACACCAACTACGTTCAGGTTACCTTGGATAACAACTTCGTTTTCACCACCAGGATCAAGAGTTAGATCTCCACCAGTGGTTTCAATTGTATTGTCAGCAATAACTACGTTTCCAATCGTAGCGTTGAGAGCGTTAATTCCACCAGCAACTGTAAGGTCATTAACAGAACTCAGATCAAATGCGGTGGCAGCAAAACTGACACTACCAGATTCCTGATCGACAAAGAACAGTTCACCAACTCTAAAGTTACCATCTTGGTCGATGCTAACGTAAGAAACCTCAGCACCATTCAGTTCAGTTACTTCGTTGGCCTGAATAACTTCGGTAGGATCATTACTGAAGTCTTTACCAGTTCCTACATGGTTGAAGTTAAGAGCAAACAGTCTGAGAGAAACACCGTTACCATCACCAACAACACCCTTATTTCCATATTCAATGGCACATCCAACAGAGCGAAGGTCTGCACCAAACTCTTTATAGTCAGCGAGAGTAATCTTGGTTGCAGTTCCAAGTCCAGACTCTGTTCTAATGTCCTGGTTTACAAGTACATCTTCTGTGATAGTTGTAGATCCATCAGCACCATCAAAGTGTGACAAATATACAGTAGCAGAATCACCAGTTGCAGCAGTAGAAGAAGTAGTAAATCCAGTTGCATGTCTGGATATGTTACTTACTTCAACATCATCGATGTAACCATGAATGGAGAACGCTTGTGTGTTCTTTGCACCCAATGTGAGAGGTCTAGTGCTTCCATAATCATTTGCATCAGCAGCCGTACCAATACCAAGACCATCAAGATAAAGAACAGTGCTACCGTTTTTTCTATCTACAGCAAAGTTATACCACTGATCAGTTACAATTGGATCAGGTCCAACAATAATGCTGGTAACACCAACATTATACTGAATAACACCCGTGTTACCAATGGATAAAGATCCTGCGGTGTTAGCGTTGGTTGTTCTATTATCGTAAATGAAGGACTCAGTGCTAGCAAAACTAACAAGTTTGAACCATCCTTCAACAGTAAAGTCTCCAGTGCCAAATCCAAGTGCAGATGAACTGGACAATACTACAGCATTATCATCTGAACCATCAAATCCAAGAGATCCAGTACCAAATACTTTATCATACTGAGTAATAGTTGTAGTTCCAACAACTGTTACAGTCTTTGCAGATCTATCGGGAAGAACATAGAAGGTTCCAAGGCCAACACCTTGAGTATTTCCAGCGCCTACATCATGTCCACGAAGTCTTACATATGTACCATCATTAGAAACAATTGTTGCAGTAGCAATGCCTTGACCCAGTGGGTTGTAGACAATGAGAGTATCACCAGCACCTACGCTTCCAGACTCTCCAACAATCTTAAGACGAACAGTACCAGTTGCACCAACACCAACTGTTCCAGCAAGACCACAAATGGCTTCGTTTGCAAAGTAGTGGAACGAATTAAGATACTCAGCTCTTACACCATTGGTAAGAATTGTTCCTTGTGTATTGGGAGTAAAAAAGGTAACCTCGTTAAAGAGTACCCCAGGTTCTAAACTATTAGGTCCGTTTACATACCGACCATCAAATCTTGCGCCTCTACCAGCGAGGTAAGATACGGGAGGGTTGTCTGGAGAATCAAAACCATAGGGGTCTTGAGCCCCAACAACACTACCTTTGTTTAGAACAGTAATGTTTTGAAGATAAGGAGACCTAGTGGTAATTGCAATACCAGCAGGATTATATTGGAAAACGTAACCAGTATCAGCGGAGGAATCGTAAAGACCTCTCGATACGGTAAAGTCTGATAAGGTTACGCCATTATCAACGTAAAAAATATTTTGGGTGCGAGTAGCATCCGTTGGCATAATCATGGTGGCGCGGACACCATCACCCCTAAGAGTAACGTTCTTAGGAATTGCCATAGGACAGGTTTCATAATATTCACCAGCACCTACTCTGATGATATCATCTGCCTTAGCAATAGAAATAGCCTTTTGAATAGATGCAAACGCATCTCCTTCACTTAGACCAGTTGCTTCATCGTCACCTTCTTTATTAACAAAGATGGTCTTACCCGTGGAAGCGGCAACACCGACCTGTACAACACGAGTAGCAATTCCAGCATTGCCCGTGTCCTGTTTGATATAGACTTTACCGTCATAAAAGTTGACGGCTAATTCTCCAGCCTGTAACTGATCTACTGTTGGGACTTTGCCAGGAACAGATGATCTTTTGATTCTAATCGGAGTTGCCATTTATACCCCTATATCAATCGCCCATGGGTTCTCTTTCTATTTATCGAAACCTCAAGGGGCGAAAAATATCCGGGAATTTTTTTCAGTTATTTTTGTTTTGTTTGTTGAAAGTGATATTACCAGAGAAAATTATGCGAGACTCATCAGTATTGTTTGGTTCTACACCGTGAGTTAGGTCTGAAGGAAAGATTAATAGGTCTCCAGTCAAAGGTTTCCACCAATAATTTCCAGCATGATTATAAGTCTCTGCTATTTTTTGATCGAGTAACTGATAGATGTTAAATCTAGAAAACTGATTATCATTTTCAAATACAATCGGAGGGCCTGCCTTAGGTGCTTTAATGTACCATACAAAACTGTAATCACAATTTGGATGACGGTGTGGTACATTATAATGGCCCCTTTCATTCACCATAAACCAGCAAGTATCAATAGTAAATGTCGGTAAAGGATTATCTTTGCCAAGATTCTCTATGAAATAATCAAAGAATTCTTTAAATTCTTCGTTGTCGGGAATATTCATTGGGGAATGATATCCACCACGATTTGAAAACTGTTCGGACTTATTAATACTAGAATACTTTTCACACCAATCCGCCATACCATCCGGCACAGGAATACTTGATTGAAAAATAAGTGTCGGAAAGATGGGAATAATTTCCATTAAAAAGAGGGGAATATACCCCTCAATTATATCATATTTTTTTGTTCTTTGCTGGAGGTTTCCAGTCTTTAGAGGGGCGATACAAGTTTGGAAAAGTATCTTGAACTATTTCTCTAAGTTTATATGGTGTCTCAGAGCTAATCATCCGAAGTACATTACACTAAGAGTGAATACGACAAAGATAATAACGGTAAATATCATAAGTCCTACACCCGCCCAGGCAACCCAGTTGGGCATAGGTTCATATTTAGACATTAAAGAGCATTACCTCTGGGAAGAACTTCCTCAGGAAATACGAACGACTCATGTGGTTGATCTACAGGAGCCATCCAGGCACGGAGACCTTCATTCAGAAGAATGTTCTTAGTGTAGAACGTCTCAAACTCAGGATCCTCTGCCGCTCTAACTTCCTGCGATACAAAATCATAAGCACGCAGGTTAAGTGCAAGACCGATGATGCCAATAGAAGAAACCCAGAGACCCATAACTGGGACAAAAAGCATAAAGAAGTGCAACCAACGCTTATTAGAAAAAGCGATGCCGAAGATCTGAGACCAGAAACGGTTTGCGGTGACCATGGAATAGGTCTCTTCTTCCTGTGTAGGTTCAAAACCTTTAAAGGTATTTGAGGCATCGCCGTCTTCATACAAAGTATTCTCTACAGTAACACCATGGATTGCAGAAAGCAAGGCTCCACCTAGGATACCTGCTACACCCATCATGTGAAAAGGATTCAACGTCCAGTTGTGGAACCCCTGTAAGAAGAGTAGGAATCGGAAGATCGCTGCGACACCAAAACTGGGCGCAAAGAACCACGACGATTGTCCAAGAGGATAGATAAGAAATACGCTGACAAAGACAGCGATAGGACCAGAGAAAGCGATTGCATTGTAAGGACGAATTCCGACGAGACGACTAATTTCAAATTGGCGAAGCATGAAACCTATGAGAGCAAAGGCTCCGTGGAGCGCCACAAAAGTCCAGAGTCCCCCAAGTTGGAGCCAGCGGACGAAATCTCCCTGAGACTCAGGACCCCAAAGTAGAAGAAGAGAATGACCCATAGCGTCAGCAGGAGTTGACACTGCCGCTGTAAGAAAATTAGCACCCTCAAGATAAGAAGACGCGAGACCGTGGGTGTACCAGCTGGTAACAAACGTCGTGCCAGTAAGCCAGCCACCAATTGCAAGATAAGCAGTGGGAAAAAGAAGTAGTCCAGACCAACCCACAAAGACAAAGCGATCTCGTTTAAGCCAGTCATCCAGGACATCGAACCACCCCCGTTGTGGAATTGTTAGAGTTGAAGCAGTCATGAGTAAAAAAACTTAACATTGTTGGGGAAAAAGAAAGGACCCCGTAGGGTCCTTAGAGTTTATATCGTCAGACGATCAACCGATTGCGGGTGCGGTGAGAGCAACAGGAGTGGACTCAGCAGCAGCAAGATCCAGAGGGAAATTGTGTGCGTTCCTCTCGTGCATCACTTCCATTCCGAGACCAGCACGGTTCAGAACATCAGCCCAAGTGTTGATAACACGACCCTGCGAATCAATCACAGACTGGTTGAAGTTGAAACCGTTCAGGTTGAACGCCATCGTGGAGACACCAAGAGCGGTGAACCAGATGCCAACAACAGGCCATGCTGCGAGGAAGAAGTGCAGCGAACGGGAGTTGTTGAAGGAAGCGTATTGGAAGATCAGGCGACCGAAGTAACCGTGAGCGGCAACGATGTTGTAGGTCTCTTCTTCTTGACCGAACTTGTAACCATAGTTCTGGGACTCGTTCTCGGTGGTTTCACGAACCAGCGAAGAAGTAACCAGACTTCCGTGCATA
>Ga0222713_10006922_pt1 | contig 10719 bp, 9 predicted proteins | sample C33_649DmetaG_FD_165061 | JGI IMG/M metagenome (GOLD analysis project Ga0222713, IMG submission 165061) | Estuarine water microbial communities from San Francisco Bay, California, United States - C33_649D | ecosystem: Environmental > Aquatic > Marine > Unclassified | place: USA: California... | reverse complement strand
ACAAATTCTTCCTTTGTGCTTTTGAGTATTGAAATCGATTTCGAGTTGTTTCATTTCCTCCAGTAATTCAGCTGACGGTGGGGTATTTTGAAGTGCAGAAAGGTCCGGTTGACCTGCATCCACCCATGCTGTATACCAGATAGATCCGATAGCGATGATCGCTGCCCGCATTCTTCGTTCTACCATCCCATTCAATCGATCGTGATAAGCTTGTGAGAATTCATAGCTGTATACTGAAATAGTACTATTTCCTCTCTGCTCAAAGCTATATTTTTTATCCGAGTCCATCTCTGCGGTTAGCTCCTTTTCAATTCTGAGTACTGAATCCAGGGCATTGTGTGATTGACGCACAGCTTCCCATGTATAATCAAGAACATTTTTAATGTACTCTCCTTTACCAACAAAATAATCGTAGTCCTGAGCATTGATCTCAACCAGTCTGCTTTCCCAGAGTCCATGGATTCCTTTTTGACCTGTCATTTGTCCATTGTAGTTTTCTGTGGTATGCAAAGGAACATGTGCATCACCAATGTAATGTCCAATATCCGCAGAATACTTCAGAATAAGATCAACATTTTTCGATTCAAAGGCCTTCTGAAGTTTATACTTAACAACCTGAATATGCCATGGAACGATCCCATAGGCTTGCAAAGTATCTTCGGTGTATTTATCAATCGCATCCTTCCATTTTCTCGGCATGATCTCAAAAGGATCCTCTCCTGGTTTGTAGTAATGATCAAGATCGATGTAATGACATTGTGCCTCTCCTTCTACAGCATATCTTCGCTTGTCGGGATCCACAGCGTGTTCGGTTAGGTATTCGATGTGGTCCTTGTAGAACCCGAACATTTCAGGAGGCAGTGTAAAGACGGCAATTCGGTTGATACGCTTATGACCATAGAATCCCCACTTTTTCTGAGAATTCTGCTGATGAGTTCCCACCGCAAAAAGCAGAGGGGTCATCAAAGCTACAAGCCATTTATAATTTAACCAGTTTACCATTTCGAAGAATCGGTATGACATCTGTCTGATCTGGGGTCAAACAGTATTTAATATCTTCGTTTAAGTTAAGATTTTTTAACCTACGTCGATGAGAGCTCGACTTCAAATAGCCAAGATAATTGTCCTTTGCCGATAGATAAAGGTATTTTGCAGCGATCGAAGAATCTTCATCTGAAGTGAATTGTCCAGTAGAAACGAGATAGTCTGCAATTGCTCCTGCACAGATCGTATCCTCAAGATTGAATTTATCTTGCCATCCCGAGCAAAGGCATAAGATATTCTTATCTTGTTTAGAAAGCCAGTTTGATAAGGCTGTGACATTGAGAAAAGATCCAACCACCACAACCTCCGCATCCTTAGCCACATCCAGGGACTTAGTTCCGTTGGTCGTGCTAAGTACGATTTCCTTTCCTTTGAAATCCTCTCGCATGTATGAATATGGTGAATTCCCAAAATCAAATCCTTCCACGATCTGACCTTTGCGTTCGGCACCAGCAAGGTATCCCTTCTCTTTGTATTCTCTTGCTTCCTCTACCGTTGGAACTGGAATGATGGCCGCAACACCATTATCGAAAGCTGCACAAATAGCGGAAGTCGCTCTGAGAACATCGATCACCACAACGATCTCATATTCTCCTTTAAAATAGCCGTATTCACCTGGTGTGAAACATACCTCTACGTGCTTTCTCGAATCATTCATTTCACGAAAGTAGCATTTATTGTCTTAAATATTTCCGTTCAGACCAGAAAGTCCCGAAAGGTATGAGTGATGAAGCCCACAGTATCAGGAGCGTGCTTAACGGCCATTTTTTCTCTTGTTGAATCCACAACGCACCGAGGCAAAACGCGATGAAGAGTATCCCATGGATCATCCCGACAGCATAATTGGGTTCGGGGATTTTATAAATGTACTTGATCGGCATCGTTAAGCCGAATGAAATGAAGGATATACCTTCTGCAATTGCTAAATAGCGGAGTATTTTCATTTATTTATTCCCAGATTGATGATGGAATGGTGGTTGAAATTTCTTCGATGAGGAAGGACATTTCCAGCTCGCCTTTCACACTGACCTTCACATATTGGACAGGAAATGAATTGGATTTTTCCTTCATCATCCAGCTAAAGAGCTCGTCATTTTCAAACATTGATTTGAATCGGCCTAGATCGATAGGTTGATCATCGATCAGGTAGGTCATATATTCATTTGTGGTAGTTCTTGTAAGATATTTTGGACATTCTCCTGCAGAAGGAAAGAACGACGTGCCTCCTGTTGGAATGAAGTGAAGATCTGTAGGTTTCTTTACACGTTGAGCTTGAGTGATGTCATACGTTGAACGATCTCCATCCCGGTAAGAAATGACATGGATGGTTTCCCCACCAGCTTTTAGGACCATACGCGTATCGATGACTACCGAATCAATCTTTGGATAAACGAGTTGAAAGCACAAATTATCGTTTTCGAAATACCAGTTACTGGTAAACTCTTGTCCATTAATCCACATCTTACCAAGATAGGAAACTTGTGCCTCAGCTTTCAATTGAAGCAACAAAAGTGAGATCAGAAGAATAAGTCGATTAATCATTTACAACTCCTTTTAAACTGTTTAATTGATAGTTACCGTTCTGAATTCCATTAAGGATCTGATTGTTCTTCTTGATCGCATTACCAGGCTGTCCTCCATCAGGAAAATTGGTGATCGGTGGAATAGGGATATTGATCGTCCCAATGATTGGAATCGATGCGCTGGCGTTGATGAACAATATACCAGACGTACCAGCTTGGCCATAATTTCCTCCGTCTCCACCTTGGGCATCCGGGTCGATCGTGATCGTAACAGGACCAATTGGGATATTGATCGGTAGATCAACTTGCCCTCCTTGACCCGGTATTGCGCTTAACCCTCCGGTTGCTGTCTGACCGTTATCCCATAATCCTATGATCGTTCCTCCGGTACCTCCTCCGGCACCGTTCTGACAACCTCCACCTCCTCCAGCACCCACACCAAGAGTCCATGTACCAATGATCGGAATACTGATCGATTGAGTTAATCCGACAGAAGCACCACCTCCACCGCCTCCAAAGATATATCCGTAATTCAGAATGGTTGTTTTACAAGTCATGTTCAGGGCGATTCCGCCGTCTTCACCTGCTTCTCCAAAGGTGGAAAGATTTCCTCCTGTTCCGCCATCACCTCCTTCACCCAGAAACATTCCGTAGTTTCTGATCCCAACATGGCTCAAAGGGTCAAGTGCCCCAGAAGTATAAGAAGGATTGGCAGGTGTAGTACTGCTGAACTCCCCAGCAAAAGTTACATCAAGTACAACGCAGATCGGTGTACCGACGCCCGGTAAGCTGTTAAACGATTGCAAATTGTATTGCGATACGGCATTACTCACCGTTACCTCGTAGCAACTGTCAATGGTCAGATAAAAGACCTCGATCTGGATCGAATTTCCACAAACCGCCTGAATAGCAATGGGATACATACCTGGTTCGTCAAAGATCGATGTACTTACTACCAGATAGGTGCTTCCGTCTCCTACAATTGTATCCTGCGTAAAATAGGTAGTGGTAAACTGAGGTAAATTATTCAACGTAAAAAAGGAGATCGTTTGATCAGGGCTGCTCGTTTGATCTACGTCGATCTGAATGGCGATTGTATCAGAGATCACACGGTCGATTACCCCTGAAGTGATCGGCAAAGAAAGATCGAATAAACATTCATCGCAGGATTCAATGTAAGTGGGAAGCCAGCAGTTGCCATTGAAGTATTCAATGATACTGTCCGACGTATTGAAGATCACGAGCCCATTAGCCGGATTGGTGATCGCATCTCGTTGTGTTGAGCTAAGTCGTGTTAACCTCAAGCCTTTGTCTGTTGCCGTAAGTTCCAGCAATGCACTCGGATCGATCGCACTGGTGTTGATACCAACCTTACCGTTGCTGTCAATGCGCAGTCGTTCAGCTGCATTTGTTTTTAATAGCAGGTCTGTGGCATCAGTGGTTCCCAGAAAATTGATCGTTGGATCGGTACTTTGATTTCCTGTAAGGCTCCAGCCAACTGGACCTATAGTCAGATCAGTGCTGTCTTCAAAGACAAAGGTGATGGTTCCATCGCCATTGTCAATTACATCAAGCACGCCATTACTTGATTTATCGGCATACAAAGCATAGGGGACACTCCAGAATTGAGAATTGGATACCGGCTTGAAATCACTACCGCCATTCCGGTCGATCTCTACTTCAAGAAAATGAAGCCCTGTGCCCCAGTCGATCTCAGGAAAAGATGAAACACTCAATTGTGTTCCCTGACCAATGATCAAGGTAAATAAACCATAAGGATCTGTTGTCGTGTAATGATCTTCCTGATAAGCCGTAGTACCCGAAGCAGCATCTTTCCGAATGGTAAATCGAACGTGGATATCCTGATTGGCAAGAACGAGATTTTCTGCATCGATCCCCGGCATCTGACTCCCTTCGACATCGTACACGACAGCCTGATAAGTGATTCCCTGAGGTGGAGCTTGTCCAAACAGACTACTGCTCAAAGCGACCAGAGTGAATAAGAGAATATATGTACCGATCGATCTCATCTTAAAACATTCTTAAACTTACAAATGCTTGAGCCATATGTCCCATATTATTCGTTTTCTGACCTATTTCCTGGTCTCTGTCTTCAATTTGCAGAAGACCGTAATCAAAACGGTATTCCAGCCCTAAATAGATCTTGGGAATGGGGTTGTAGCGAACTCGTACAACTGGACCAACCCTCAGGTTAAACGGCTTCAAGCTTCCTTCTTCTTTAAGATTATAGGTAATACTGTTTACTTGTTGATAGGCGTTCAGCAAATAATCTAATCCAACATTCAAGCCTGTTTCGATCCGATACTTAAAGAATTGGTTCTTTTCGATTACTGAGAAAAGGTATGCTCCACCGAGTCCGATGTAATTGAGTCTCCAAGAGACCGCATTTCCTCCATAGTCTGCTTGACTTCCCGCTTGATAGGCAATGAGCTCACCCCTCATGGAATAGCGTTCGTTCCAGGAGAAATACTGACTAACGCCGTAATTGTATCCATCTCGGTATCGGTATTGAATTCCTTCATTCTGATTGTCTGCTCTGAACTGGAACCGATAAAAACTCTTGCCACCAAAGAAGGCGAATTCCGAGCTTTTAAAGTTCTGACTATTCGCATAAAATGCCGAGCAAAAAAGGATCGATATGACGATCAGATTTCTCAATAGATCTTTGAATAAGGAAGAGTAACCGAATAACTCCCGTTCGAAATAATGAAAAAATACATGCCCGAATTGACGGTCTGCAGATCAATATGTTGACTTGTTGTGTATTGATTGTGATGAATGATCTTTCCATTAAGATCGGAGAGAAAAATCGAATATGATTTTTCCGGTCCTTCAGAAGTTGAAAAGAAAATAAGGCCATTCCCCGGATTAGGATAGATCATTGCTTCAAAGGAATCGTCTATTCGAACAGCAGCAGCCGAGGAGTGATGAAAACCTTGTTGAATAACCGTTCCATTGGATTGAATCGATCTGCTGATGACAGGTTCACCAATCGATTGTTGTACAAAAATGGACGATGAAGAGGCCGAATTTCCGGATGCTGAAACCAATGAGCGGGTCAGGTGCTGAGCAGTAACTGACGGGCTGAGCAGAAGAAGCAAGACAAGTATTCGTAGCATGCAATAAAAATAAGATTTTCTCTTAACCTTTCGCTTCCTTTCGTCGATTTTCAAGCGCAAAAAGTTCATCACGCAATCTGGCTGCTTCGATGAAGTCGAGTTCCTTGGCAGCCTTTTCCATTTCTTTTCTGGTGAAAAGAATGGCTTTGTCCAGCTGTTCAGGACTCATGTATTGTACCACAGGATCGGATGCCAGCGGAATCTCCTCTTGGTATTCATACTTAAGAGTACGGGAAGCCTGATCACCATCCGCAACTTTTGTTGATTCAAGGATCTTCTCCTTGCTTTTGTTTAGAGGAGTAGGAGTGATACCGTGTTCCCTGTTGTAGGCGATCTGAAGACTTCTTCGTCGCGATGTTTCAGAGATGGTCTTTCTCATAGAATCCGTCATCTTATCGGCATACATGATCACGGTTCCATTCACATTTCGGGCGGCTCTACCTACTGTTTGAACCAGAGAGCGCTCGTTTCTCAGGAATCCTTCCTTGTCGGCATCGAGAATAGCAACAAGAGATACCTCTGGTAGATCTAGGCCTTCCCTCAATAAGTTAACCCCGATCAACACATCAAAATCACCCAGACGCAATTGACGGAGGATCTCAACCCGTTCGATTGTGTCGATGTCACTGTGGATATAGCGGCATTTGATCCCAATACGGTCCAGATATTTCTGTAGCTCTTCGGCCATCCTTTTGGTCAGTGTAGTCACGATCACCCGCTCTTCCTTTTCGATTCGAAGATTGATCTCTTCGATCAGATTATCGATCTGGTTCAAACTTGGTCGCACTTCAATAATGGGATCGAGCAGACCCGTTGGACGGATCAGCTGTTCAACGATCACTCCCTCGGAACGCTGCATCTCATAATCAGCAGGCGTTGCAGATACGTAGATCACTTGATTAAACAAGGTTTCAAACTCCTCAAATTTCACAGGTCGATTATCTACTGCGGCTTGTAAGCGGAAACCGTAATCTACAAGGTTAACTTTTCTAGATCTGTCTCCTCCATACATAGCCCTAACTTGAGGGATGGTAACATGACTTTCATCAATAACCATTAGGTAATCTTTTGGGAAATAGTCAAGCAAGCAGAATGGTCTTTCTCCGGGCTGACGTTGATCAAAATAACGGGAATAGTTTTCAATACCAGAACAATATCCCAGTTCACGGATCATCTCTAGGTCATAATTGACCCGTTCCTTCAATCGGTTTGCTTCTACGATTTTACCTTCACGCCGAAAATTTTCAACCTGTATTTCCATATCTTCTCCAATCTGTTCAACCGCTTTTCGAGTTGTTTCAGGACTGGATACAAAAATGTTTGCAGGATACACATTGATCTCGTCCAGTAATTCCAATCGAACATTGGTCTCTGGATCGATCGTACTTATCGTTTCGATCTCATCTCCCCAAAACTCAATTCTTAATGCGTGATCTGCATATGCCAGGAAAATATCCACCGTATCTCCTTTTACTCGGAACATTCCTCGCTTGAATTCTATATTGGCCCTTGAATAGAGATTTTCTACTAGTCGATACAGGAATTTGTTGCGAGAGATCAGCTGTCCTTTTTTTAGGTGAATGATGCTATTGGCAAATTCATTCGGGTTTCCGATACCGTAGATGCACGAAACAGAAGCTACAACGATCACATCTCTTCTTCCACTCAATAAGGATGAAGTAGCACTTAGTCTAAGCTTTTCGATCTCATCATTGATCTGAAGATCCTTTTCAATGAAAGTGTCGGTAACAGGCAGGTATGCTTCCGGTTGATAATAATCATAATAGGAAACAAAGTACTCCACGGCATTATTCGGAAAGAACTGCTTGAATTCACCATATAACTGAGCAGCAAGGGTTTTGTTGTGGGAAAGAACAAGTGTAGGTCTGTCGACTTCACTGATCACATTGGCTATTGTAAAGGTCTTTCCACTTCCTGTGACCCCAAGCAAGGTTTGATGATCAAAGCCTTCATTCAAGCCATCAACTAATTGTGATATTGCTTGAGGTTGATCGCCTGTTGGCTTGAATTCAGAAATGAGTTGAAATTCCATGATGCTCTGTCTTTCAAAAGTAATGAGAAATGATGAAGACAAGAGTGAAATACCCAAAAGAACAGGTATCTTTGTAAGGCTAAAAAACATCTAAATGCTAATTTGGGCACTTTTCCTTACAATGATCTTTACGCTCTTAGCGTTAGACCTTGGGGTATTTCATAAAAGTTCAAAGGAGATCTCAATGAAAGAATCATTGAGCTGGACAGTTGTTTGGGTGTTTTTGTCCTTGTGCTTTGGGGGTGTGATCTACTGGATCTATGACCAGAATTACATGGATATCAACTCCAGAGGGCTCGAACCGGCTCAGGCCATGATCGATTTTTACACCGGTTACGTCATTGAAGAATCCTTAAGTCTGGACAACATCTTTGTAATGGCCATGATATTCAAGTATTTCAGGATCGAGATGAAATTCCAGCACAAGATCCTTTTTTGGGGTATTCTGGGAGCTGTTTTCTTCCGAATGGTGATGATCGTGCTGGGAACAGCATTTGTGGAGCACTTTGAATGGGCGACATACATTTTTGGAGGGATTCTGGTGTTCTCTGCGTTTAAAATGATCCGTGGAAGTGAAGAAGATGAAGATTTTAAGAAAAGTGCCGGAGTCAGGTACTTGTCAAAGATCTATCCGATCAACTGGGAAATTAAAACCGGGAAGTACCTGGTACAAGAGGATGGGAAATGGGTGGCAACGAGCTTATTTGCCGCATTGGTGGTGATCGAATTTTCAGACATTCTGTTTGCTGTAGATTCCATTCCAGCGATCTTTTCAATTACAACAGATCCTTTCCTGGTCTTTACATCGAATATATTTGCCATCCTCGGTTTGAGAAGCCTTTATTTTTTCCTTGCCAATATGCTCGATCGATTCGAATACATGAAATATTCATTGGTGTTTGTATTGATGTTTGTTGGAGTTAAAATGCTCATCGTTCATTTCGTTGAGATACCGGCATTGTTGTCGCTGGTGATTATTCTTTTTGTATTGATCCTTGGGGTCGTATACTCCCTATTGAATAAGAAAAAGGCGTGAGAAAGATCATCCATATTGATATGGATGCCTTCTTTGCTTCTGTTGAACAACTGGATGATCCTTCGCTCAGAGGGAAACCTGTTGCTGTTGGAGGAAGCAAGGAAAGAGGAGTGATCGCAGCTGCGAGTTATGAAGCAAGAAAATTCGGTGTCCGTTCGGCAATGAGCTCATCCCAAGGAGCGAGGCTTTGTAAAGACCTAATTTTTGTCAAACCTCGATTCAAACGATACAAAGAAGTTTCCATACAGATCAGAGAAATTTTCTCGCGTTACACTGATTTAATTGAGCCACTATCACTTGACGAGGCATTTCTGGATGTTACCGAAAACAAAATTGGTTTGGTTTCCGCAACTTTTATTGCTCAGTCCATTAGAAATGACATACAAACCGAATTGTCGCTAACGGCGTCGGCCGGTATTTCATATAATAAGTTTCTGGCAAAACTCGCATCGGATGTCGACAAACCAAATGGACTCTATGTGATCGAGCCGGAAAAGGCGATCGAATTTCTCGATGCCTTGCCTATTGAACGCTTTTTTGGAGTAGGGAAGGTAATGGCATCACGGATGCACGAACTACAGATCTTTAAAGGAAAACACCTGCGCAGGCTGTCGTTGGATGAACTGAAGCAATATTTTGGCACATCTGGCGATTATCTGTATAGCATATCCAGAGGGATTGATAACAGGTCTGTGAATCCAGAACGAGAAAGAAAAAGTATTGCCGTTGAAAACACTTTTTCGACAGACATCTTTGATAAGGCAAACTTCCAGTTGGAGGCAGATCACATCTTCGAACAGTTATGGACAAGATTTCAAGGAACAGGACTGTTACCTAAGACGCTTTCCATTAAAGTGAAATATGCCGATTTTTCGAAAGTCACTCGTTCAAGGACAGAAGAAACAGGAATTCGGAGTAAAGAAACCGCAAAAGAAATCAAGAATGAGCTGATCTTACAGTTGATCGAAATGGAAAAGCCGATCAGATTGATCGGCTTCCAGTTCAATAATTTTATTGATGGTGAATTTCAACAACTACACCTCGAATTATAGGTTATTCTTCGCCTTCTGCATTATTCAATTGTTCTTCAAGCTTCGACTGCTCTCTTATCCGCTTATCAATGATTTCTGAATAACGCAATGTTTCTTTCTTACCTTTTTCAATGTATCCTTTACTAAGCCATTCCTGAGCTAAGTCCAGTTTACCGATTACCTCACAAGCGAGGCCGGCATTATGAGCAGCTTTCGCTCTATCTTTCGTTTTTCTGGAGTTCTCATAAATGTTCGTCCAGGTAATAAGCGCCCCTTCCCAATTCTTTGATAGTGCCTGACGCTCGCCCTTTTTCAGTTCACTCTTCCCTCTGAACATGATCCGGTTTTCCCAATAGTATAACGGCACGATATTCATGGCAAATTCATAACCTGTTTCATAGCTCACTTCTATCAATGCTCGATTTCGCTTGATCATTTTACCTATGGCTTCAGCAGCAGATGCTGAATTTTGTCGCCATCTTTTTTTGTAATCAAATCGATCTTCATAGGCGATTGTTTTGGTTTTAGAATAGTACACTCTAAACCCTGCATTTGAGGTGGCAGTTCCGGTAACCGTAACATTACCCTGACCCCCGGTCATTACACTTTGTGCTACCTGAGTTACAGCTCCAATTGGATTGGTGACACTAAAGTCAGTATCAAAGTACTCAAGCACCAGAAGCCCGTCAACATCATACAAGTTACTTATACTGTCAACTACATCCCATCCAAGCGGAGCGCCAAAGCTTAAACTCGCAGGATCAGCGGCGAACATGGTTGAGTCACAACGAAATACTTGGAATCTGTTAGACGTATTCAATGTTTCAGATAATCCTCTGATGCACTCTTCGGAAAGCTCTTTGTCTCTTACGGGTGTTTCCCCAGTCAATAT
>Ga0222713_10006913_pt1 | contig 10730 bp, 9 predicted proteins | sample C33_649DmetaG_FD_165061 | JGI IMG/M metagenome (GOLD analysis project Ga0222713, IMG submission 165061) | Estuarine water microbial communities from San Francisco Bay, California, United States - C33_649D | ecosystem: Environmental > Aquatic > Marine > Unclassified | place: USA: California... | reverse complement strand
GTACATTGTCTAATACCGTATATGCCGAATATTGATCTACTAACATCTTCGTTTTTGCTTTAAACTTATTGTTGTCTTGTTCGGTCCACCAGTTTTTTAAATTTCCCTCTTTATCAAATTGACAACCTTGGTCGTCGAAACCGTGGGTCATTTCGTGTCCAATAACTGCGCCTATACCGCCATAATTAATGGCATCGTCTACACTTGGATTAAAGAAAGGAAACTGTAAAATTCCAGCCGGAAATACAATCTCGTTAATACTTGGATTGTAATATGCATTAATGGTATGCGGTGTCATTGCCCATTCTGTTTTATCTACTGGCTTACCGTATTTATTAATCATTTCTTCGAATGCAAATTCATTAGCCGCCATAATGTTTTGAACATAAGATGCCCTGCTAATAGTTAATTTGCTGTAATCTTTGAATTTATCTGGATAACCAATTTTCTTAATAAAAACGGCTAATTTTTCGATGGCTTGTTTTTTAGTTGAATCGCCCATCCAATCTAATTTTTCGATGCGCTCGCGGTAAACAATTTGCATGTTATTTACCATTTCTAAACATCTTTTTTTAGCTTCTTCTGGAAAATATCTTTTCACATAAACTTCGCCTAAAGCTTCGCCTATGCCACCGTTAATATCTCCTAATACACGCTTCCATCTTGGACGCATTTCTTTAGCACCATTCATTACCGTTCCGTTAAACGCAAAACTTTCTGCAACAAAAGCTTGATTTAAATTTCCAGCAAATCCACTTACCAAATGCCATCTCAAATAAGTTTTCCAAGCATCTATTTTTTCTGCACGCAACATATTGTCTAGCGCAGTAAAAAACTTTGGTTGACTCACGATCATTTCATTTACATTCGTTATTCCTGCTTTGGAAATAACGGTATTCCAATTAATATTTTTGGTAATTTTATTAGCATCTGCTACACTCATTTTATTGTAGGTTGCATATGGATCACGCATTTCTACTCGCGTCATAGAAGCTTCAGCCAATTGGGTTTCTAGGCGAATAATAGTTTCTGCATTTGCTGTTGCGCTTGCTTGGTCATCGCCCATCATAGTAAACATTTTTACTAAATGAATGCGGAATTGTTTTCTAATTTCTTCCGAACGCGCATCAGTTTTAGTGTAGTAATCTCTATCGGGTAAACTTAATCCACCTTGATCTGCATAAGGAATATAAGCCGAACTAATTTTCATGTCTTGGTAAACATAAAAACTATATAATGCGCTTACTCCTTTTTTCTGTAAGATGGAAGTTTGATTTAATAAATCATTTATGTTTTGAATAGATTGTATTGCTGTTAAGTCATTTTTTAATGGGCTTAATCCTGCTTTTTCTATAGCCAATGAATCCATGCCACTTGCATAAAAATCTCCCACTTTTTGTTCGTTACTTCCTTTTGCTGCAGCAGTATTTGCAGCCGACTCATCTAATAAAACTTTTAATTTCTTATTTGTTTCGTCTTGTAATATACTAAAGGCTCCCCAGCGGGTTTCGGTGCTTGGAATTGGATTGTTTTTTAACCACAATCCATTTGCGTATGCATAAAAATCGTCTTGAGGGCGAACCGATGTGTCAATGTTTGCCACATCAATAGCTATAATTTTTTCTCCTCCTAGGTTTGTTTTGCAAGCCGAAATGGCCATCATTAAGCCTATGGAAACTAATAAATAATTGGCTGGTTTTTTCATATATGTTAATTTAGACTGCAAGATAGGGATTTTTATAGCCTGGCAACAAGTGCATTTTTTGAATTTGTTAATATCCTAAATAGGCTAAAAATGTTCATTGGGAGCTTTAAATCGCGTTTTAATGCCAGATGGTGTTATTTTTCCACACAAAAATGTTGAAAACAATAGTTTTTTGTTATTTTAGCGCATTAATAGCCTGAATTATAAAGAATAGGATTATAAATTTTGACCTTACGCCAAGATTAATGCTGTACAACAGAAAGAAGACTTATATTTTATTTTTTGCACTACTATCAAGCGTTTTGATGCTAAACACCGCAAGCAATAGCGCTTTTGCACAAGTAGGCACTCTGCAAGAAAATCCCTTTTCAAAAGAAAACTATACCGAAGCAAAGAAATTAGAACGCTTGGTTTACAATACCATTTTACCTTATTTAAAAGGCACCAACTTTTTAGTAGATGTAAAAATAAAATCGCCACAATTTGTAATGGATTCGGTAGTGCCAATTTTAGACACTACCATGTCGGTCGACTATTTACCAGGTGTAATGGATGGCTCAAATGTAGTGACCAACGACGAAGGTGTATACGCGCCTTTCAATATTGGTAGTGGTAAACAAAAAACAGTTTTGGTAGTAATGGATACTTGCTACGATTCGAATGCACTAGGTTTTATTGATCAATTAATCAGAAACTCTATTCCATTAGATGCGGCCAATGGCGACCGATTAATTGTTCAGTCGCAAGTTTTTCCGCCATCGCCAAATGCATATCAAGATTTTCAAAAGGCAGGTGCCAATGTTGCAGCTTTAAGTCAAATGCCTCCGCAAATGATGCCGCAACCTCAACAACAACCGCCTACAATTAATCAAACATTTCCTCAAAATAGCAAAGCAGAACCAACAGCTCCAGGAGCAGCAGGCTTAAGCCTTTCTGCCTTTCTACCTTACTTAGCTATTTTATTAATTATAATGGTGTTTGCTTTTGTATTGCTTTATTTATTATTAAAGCCAAAGAAAAATACGAAAGCCGAAGAAGCACTACAAATTTTACATAGCAAAGTAGAACAATTAGAAACAGCGCAAAAAAGTCCTGCTATAAACAACCAAGAAGAAAACTTAGAACAATATGCAAGACTTGCAGAAATGCGCTCTTATGTAACTAAAGAATTTATTAGCAATAAAGCTAAAGTAGCAGACCTGTTTAATAATTGGGTAGAAGAAGACGAACGCAAAGGCTTACAAAAAATTGTCAATATTTTAAAAGCAACTAATCCAAAATTATTGCCTTTTTTAAATTCACATTTATCTAAAGACAATTATAATTATGTAGAAATATCATTAGACGATACGCCTACTATTGTTCCAGAAGAACAGTTAAAACAAATTGAAGAATTTAAAAAAGAGATTAATACTTTACCATCTGCTCCTAAAACAAAAGAAAGAGATATTTTTCATTTCTTAAATCAATTAAACGAACAACAAATTATGTTCTTGATTAAAGAAGAAAGTGAAGAGCTTGCTGCAATTGTTTTAGCGCAATTGCCACCGAAAAGAAGTATGGGTATTATCCGCGATTTTGATAGCACCAAACAATCGATCATTCTTCAAAAAATGAGTAGTATAAACGATTTATCCGTGGCGGTTTATAAAGAAATTGCTTCTTATTTTTCTGCCAAAGCAATGGCCATGAATGATATGAAATATGTAAGCTTAGACGGCTTAAAAACCATCACCGGTTTATTAGATACCTTACCAACTGGTGAACAAAAAAAATACATCGACGAATTGGCTGGATACGATTTAGACTTAGCTAGAAAAATTAAAGAGCGCTTTATTACATTCGAAGAAATTTTTGAACAAGAAGATATATTCTTACAACGTGCATTAGAAGAAGTAGAGTCTGTAACTATTGCCAGAGCTTTAATTAATGCCGACGAATCAATTGTCGAAAAACTCGTTAACCTACGTCCTAAACGTGAGCAATTATTAATCAAATCTGAAATTGATTACAATAAAGATTTAGCTTTAGAAGAAATAGAAAAAGCTAGAAAAATAATTCTAGATAAACTGAAAGGGAAACTTACTGCATGAAATTAGTTAGACACTTAGTTATACTGCTTATATTATTAAGTACAGAACTTGCATGGTCGCAAAAATACGATGTGCAAACCATGTTAACAGAATACGAAGAGCTATTGCTGAATGTGGGCGCGTCAGTTAATGACATTCCTTTTTCTGCCAGAAGAATTGCGCTCTTTGACGTTACTTCGAAATCTGATAAGCCAATTATTATCACTCAAAAATTATTGCGCTTACAATTAGAAGATGTGTTGAAGAAAAAAGCCTTTAGCGTAATTTCTGTTCCAGAGTTCGAGAAAAAAATGATATTGAAAATTGACGGTAACGATTCGCTAATTAAAATTGACAATCAAAGCAATATCAGTACCTATAGACAAAACCCCGATGCACTAGATGCGGTGTGCAAAAAATATGGTGTGCAAAGTTTAGTAGACTGTAGTTTGTTTTTTGACAGCACCAACGGATTTGTGATGAATATTAGATTTGTAAACGCTGTTAGTAGAGAAGTGCTTTGGAACGAAACCTTATATACCCGATTAAAAGAATCTACCTTTAAAGCGCGCAAACAGTTAAACGTGGGGGTTGCATTTAATGGTATTAACAATTACATCGAGAACAGTAAAATATATATTGTGAAATCGATGTCGACTTCCAATTTTGTGGAATTTATTTACGATCAAAATACTTTGCCAGACAAAAGCGCTTTCTTTGGTTTATATGCAAGACTAAATTATTATAACTTTGAATTTGCTACTACAAACGCTTCTGTAGGTACAATGTTAGGTACAGCCTTAATTCCATCGGCTGGCTTAAGAGGTTCTAAATATTTTGCACCCAAACAAAGATCAACAAGCTATTGGTTAGAGTATCAATATAGTGGTGGCGTTTCTTTTTATAATAAAGTATATGTGAATGCTGCTATGGCGTTAAATGTTAACCTTACCAAAAGTTTTGGTATGGGTGCGCAGGCAACCTATGGTTTATATCCAGCAGTATTCAAAAGAGAAACAGCTTCTGTTACTCTAAATAATTTAAATTACGCGCTTTATTTATCTTATAAATTTTAATTAAAGATGATGATGAGATTTTATACCAACACCTTTTGTTTTATAGTCGCGTTTTGTTTATTTGCTGGTATGGCTTTTGGGCAAGCTAATCCTTTTCAAAAAGTAGATACTACCAAAGCGCGTTTAAAAATAAAATACAAAAACCAAAACTCTGCAGTAGATTTAGCTTTAGACGTAAATGAACAAGAATTTTATTTAGAATTTAACGGGAAAGATTTACAAAGTAATTTAATGAACCCCGAAGATACGATTGTAAAAAAAGATAAAAAAACAGACTTGTCAAAAGCTGATAAAGAACCGGTTAAAAAAATCGATGCGAACAAAATGTTGCGCTTTTACCGTTTAGCACAAGATGCTTATTCGAAAAAAACCTACGATATTTCTTTATCTTATATAGATAGCTCTATGTTTTACGGCGAATCTTCTGATGCGCTTGGTTTAAAGGGTAGCGTGTACTTTACTAAAGGCGAAGTTGAATTAGCTAAGCGTGTTTGGGAACAAGCTAAAGTGTTAGACAAAGATTTTAAAGTTCCTGTTATTAACCAAAAATATATTCGCAAATGAAGTTTTCCATTCTATCGTTTTTTTGGATAATTTTTTCTTTAAGTTTATTAATGACGGGTATCCTAGATATCATTGGCATTATTCCATTAAAAGAACATTTTCCATATTTATTTATCAACCGATTTTTAGACTTACCCAGTTTTTTAATTGTAATGGGTGGTTTATTAACCAACGCCTTTATTATTTATCCAAGTAAGCTCATGCGAACGGCCTTTGCTAAAATGAGTCAAACTTTTCATCAGTCCATAAATACCCAAAAGGTTTTACAAAAAGACATTGAATCTATTGTTGCTTGGAGTAATGAATATAAAACTAATAGATTAGAGTTTTTACGAACCATACAAGACAAACAAAAACACGATTTTACTTCTTATTTGTTTTCTTTAATAAGTACAAACTATTCGATAGACGAAGTAAGGGTAATTGGCGAAACCAGTATAGACGAAAACTATTCGAACAGCCATAAGGTTTCAGAAGTATTAAAAAACATGGGCAACTCAGGTCCTGCATTTGGTATGTTTGGTACCTTGTTTGGATTGGTTTATATGCTTTCGAGCTTAGACGACCCTTCTAAAATTGGACCAGGTTTAGCAACAGGTTTATTGGTTACTTTATACGGTGTAACTTTTACCCACTTATTCTTTTACCCGGTTTCTAAAAAAATTATGTTGAGTGCCGATTATAATAAAATTCGCGAAGAGTTAATGTTAGAAGGCGTGCAACTCATTGCCGAAAATAAATCGCCGCTATTTATCAAGGATAAATTACAAACCTATTTAGATCGCTCGTATACTATCAAGCAATTAAAAGCTGAGAATAAGAAGTAGTCGGTATGGCCAGAAAAAAAATTCATGTCGAAGAAGAAAATGAGAATTGGCTGATTACCTATGCCGATACCATTACAAATTTACTGGCCTTTTTCGTATTGATTGTTTCTGTATCTACTATCGACCAAACTGCTTGGTCTGAAGTAAATAATTCGGTAAAAGAAAAACTGAATCAAAAAGAAGTAAAATCTAGTTTAACTCAAATTAAAGAAACGCTAGATTCTGTTTTAATGACAGAAAAAGCAGATAGTTTAGTAGATATTAAACTAGATGCCGATGGTATTAAAATGAATGTACTGAGTAAGGGTATGTTTAATTCCGGCGAAGCAGAATTATTAGACGATGGTAAAAGTGTGGTAGATAGAGTAGTTAGCGCCATAACTAGTTCTGATATTAAAAATTTTAAAATTGATGTGGAAGGTCATACAGATGACGTACCTATTTCAAACGATTTCTATAAATCCAATTGGGAACTCAGCACTTCTAGGGCCTCCCATACTATTCAATATTTAATAGATAGAGGCGTAGAGCCAGCAAGGTTAAAGGCTTCTGGATATGGCGATACTAAGCCTATTAAACCAAACAAAGATGCTATAGGTAAGCCAATAGACAAAAACAGAGCTTTCAATAGAAGAGTAGTACTCCGAATTTATTATTAACTATTTCCCCATTGGCTAAGAAACTCATTTTATTTTTTGCCTGCTTTTTGTTTTCTGCATTTTTGTTTTCGCAAAAAAATAGCATCGGAAACAAAACACATACTTATTTTTCTTGTATAGAAGCCTATCAAAGTTTGACTAAAAAATATGCGAATATTTCTTTAGAAAATATAGGCTTAACCGATGCAGGGTATCCTTTGCAATTAATAAAAATTACTAAGCCCAACAATTCAGTTAATAAAGTTAAAATTTTAATTAATAATGGCATTCACCCTGGAGAGCCCGAAGGTATTGACGCTTCTGTTTATTTAGCCGCTGCATTATTAGGCGAAAAAAATGTGCTTTTCCCAAACGGTTTAAATGAGGCGCTCTTAAATGATTGTGAAATTTTTATTATTCCTATTTATAATATTGATGGTGCACTAAATAGAAATTCGAATTCGAGGGCTAATCAAAATGGACCAGAGGCATATGGTTTTAGAGCTAACGCTAGAAACTTAGATTTGAATAGAGATTTTATAAAAATGGATTCGAGAAATGCATTTGCATTCGTCGAAATTTTTCAAAAAATTAAGCCACACATTTTTATCGATACGCATACTAGTAATGGCGCGGATTACCAACATGTGCTTACCTATATTGCCACTCAAAAAGATAAGCTAAGTCAGCCTTTGGCTGAACTAATGACAGAGCAACTTGTTCCTGCCATTGTAAATTCTTTAAATGAGAAAAAATGGAATCCTATTCCTTATGTAAATGCATGGACAGATAGCCCAGATGCAGGCTGGTCGGGCTTTTACGAAAGCCCTCGATATGCCAGTGGTTATACCACATTGTTTAATTGCATTGGCTTTACAGTAGAAACGCACATGCTTAAACCTTTTGATCAACGCGCTGCTGCTACTGCCGATTTTTTAAAGGCAAGTATCGAAAATTCTGTGCGCTTAAAAACTGATATCATCGCTGCAAAAGAAAAAGCAATTGCATTAGATTCGCAAAAAAAATATTTTCCATTAAACTGGAAAGCAGACTCTAGCAAAAATAGTTTGATAGATTTTAAAGGATATAGCGCAAAACAAAAACCATCGCTGCTTAGTGGTAAAAATCGTTTATACTACGATAGAAATGAACCCATCAATACGTCTGTAAAATATTTAGACAGCTACCAGCCGACAGATTCTGTTGCAAAGCCTTTTGCCTACCTCATTCCATTTGCTTGGAAAGAAGTAATTGAAAGATTACGCGCTAATCATATTAAAATAGATAGTATTGGGCAAGAGTTGAGCAATTTAAAGGTTCAATGTTATTATATGTCGCAGTACCAAACCCTTAACAAACCATACGAAGGGCATTATTTACATTATAACACCAAGCCTGTTCGTAAAGAACAAATGCTAAATATTTCGGCTAATGATTTTATAGTATATACCGATCAAGTAGGCGTTCGTTTTTTAATGGAAACCTTAGAACCACAAGCCATCGACTCTTATTTTAATTGGAATTTTTTTGATGCCTGTTTAGGACAAAAAGAAGGTTACTCCGATTATGTGTTCGAAGATTTAGCAGCTGAAATATTAAAAAAAGACACTGCATTAAATGGTTTATTGCAAGCAAAAGTAAAATCAGACCCTGCGTTTGCAAATAATGGCGCCGCACAATTAGATTTTGTTTACCAGCATTCCCCTTACTTCGAAAAAAGTTATTTGCGTTATCCTATTTATCGCATCGAAAATAAATCAGATTGCACATGGAAATAATATCGCAAAGCCCAGTTGCTACTGTAATTTTCCTTTTTATTTTAGCTACTTCTATTTATGCATTTTACGCCAACCCTACTTTGTTGCGTAAATTAATGCTACATCCATTTAGTATTCATCGTAACAGAAAACTATATGGATTGTTAAGTAGTGGATTTGCGCATGCCGATTGGAATCATTTATTGTTTAACAGTTTTACTTTCTTCTTTTTTGCATTCGAATTAGAAAAAATAATTGGACATTGGCAATTTGCTGTTATCTATTTTGGCGGATTATTTTTAAGTGATATCAGTACCATTATAAAATATAAAAACAATACTGGTTATTATAGTTTAGGAGCTTCGGGCGCAATATCGGCTGTACTTTTTAGCTACATCTTATTTTTACCCTTAACAAAGATTTATCTTTTTATAATACCTATAGGCATTCCAGCCTATATATTCGCAATATTATATTTGAGTTATTGTTATGTAGCGGCTAAAAAAGCAACAGATCATATCAATCATGATGCACATTTTTGGGGAGCTTTAGCCGGTGTAGTATTAACTATATTATTAATGCCAAAAGTGATTACTCATTTTATAGAACAAGTATTACGCTAATAAAATCATTACCTGATTTTTTTCTACTTTATCGCCAGCGATAATTTTTACAGATTTAATTGTTGCGTCGGCCGGTGCTTTGATACTGTTTTCCATTTTCATCGCTTCTAACACCAAAATATTATCTCCTTTTTTAATTACATCGCCATCTTTTACTAAAACCTTCAATACTAAGCCAGGCATAGGCGCCTTGATGTCGTTTATTTTTTTGGTAGCACCAGCATCTATTCCTAATGATTTTAATAAGTCGTCGTATTGATCTTTTAATACTAAATCGTATTTGTTTCCATTTACTTTGATACAAGCTGTTTTACTTGCCGAGTCTAAATGAATTAACTCTGCGTTATAAGATTTTGTACCTATTAATATACTAAAATGATTCTCTGCAATTTTTTCAAATTGAATGTTGGATTCGTTTCCAGTAATGGTTAAATCGTTTTTGCTTCCGTTTAACTCAAAAGTAAATTGATTGTTTGCAGTTATATGAATCATCTTAACAACTATTTAGTAAATGCGTATTGTATAATATTTGCTCCCATTTTTAAAGCCTTCTCGCGTGTTTCTTCGGTGTCCGAAGGGTATGTTCCCAAATCTTCCCAGCCATTGCCTAAATCACTTTCGTAATCGTAAAAACAAACTAACCTACCTTGATATATTAAACCAAAACCTTGCGCGCGTTTGCCATCGTGTTCGTGAATTTTTGGTAAGCCATTCGTAAAGTTAAACTTTTGATGATAAATTGGGTAATTAAATGGCAATTCTACAAAGGCTAACTCTGGAAATACTTTTTTCATCGCATTGCGAATAAATGGATCCATGCCGTAATTATCACAAAAATGGATAAAACCGCCTGCCATTAAATAATTGCGGAGATTACTTGCTTCTTGGTTATTAAAAGTAATGTTACCGTGTCCGGTAGCAAAAATATAAGGATAATTAAATAGTTCGGACGAGCCCGGTTCAACTATACGCTCTTCTTTAGCAATATTGGTGTTTAAATTTTCATTACAATATTCAATGAGGTTGGTTAATGCAGTTCTGCTCGAATACCAATCGCCACCACCATTGTATTTTAACCTCGCAATTTTAATTGCCGAAGAATTTGATTTAGCAGCAATAAAACTACTACTTATATAAAAAACAAATAAGAGAAATAAAAATAAAATGAAGATTGACTGTTTTTTCATTTTTAAATTTAATAATTATTTGCCATTACGGTAGCTGCAATGGCGGCTGTTTCTGTTCTTAATCTGGCATTTCCTAAAGTAACTACTTGAAATTGCTGTGCTGCTGCGGCCATTATTTCTTTAGAAGAAAAATCGCCTTCTGGGCCAATGAGTATTAGATTAGACAAAGGGTTTTCTTTGATTTGTAAAGCAAAAGAATGCTTTGTTGATTCGCCGCAATAGGCAATGTATTTAAGCATGCCAGCTGCAAAAGGCTGCGTAATAAATTTCGAAAAGGGCGT
>Ga0222713_10006912_pt1 | contig 10731 bp, 1 predicted proteins | sample C33_649DmetaG_FD_165061 | JGI IMG/M metagenome (GOLD analysis project Ga0222713, IMG submission 165061) | Estuarine water microbial communities from San Francisco Bay, California, United States - C33_649D | ecosystem: Environmental > Aquatic > Marine > Unclassified | place: USA: California... | reverse complement strand
TCTCATTGGGATGCGATTGCCGTCGAATCGGTGCTTCGGATGTTTGATCCGCACCCCAAATAGTAAGAACTACAAACGGGGTCCAGGACACCGACCATTAATAAAAAGTATAAATTGCCTAAATTTATTTGGCTAGATCTATGATTAGTCGGTGATCTGTAGAAATTACTTTGCGTCAGCCAGTGTGACACTAAGTGTCGTGCGTTGATGCGCCTTTTGTCTTGGCTCAGGTTCAAGCCGCGCATTCTTCTTGTTCCGTTCTTGGTCATCGGAATGCTGGCTTCGAATATTGAAGTGCCACCCGCAAGCGCTCTTGACAATATGACGTTGGTTGTCGACTACACACCCGACTCGTCGACAGTTGCTACATCGGTGATACCTGGGAACAAGATTGACCTCACGGCAACTGCTCCTGTCGCAGTAGCTGGAACCACTCAACAAGAAATTGTTCAAGACATTGGTTCTCAATTACGACTGTCAAGTACAGCGGACATCATTGCTCCCGCAGGGTGGGTGATTTCGTATTCAACAGACGGAACAACTTGGACGACAACTGCACCAACAACCCCAACCGGTTGGAATGCGGTGACCAAAGTTAAAGCCGCTGGTGTGCTTGTTAGCCAAGGTGCCGACAACAGTGGTCGACAAATTGCCTCAACTGATGCGAATGCCGGACAACCGTCGACTGGTCAGTTTCCGACAACCACTGGGGCAACTGGAGACGGTTGGAATGTGTTCTTTGATGATGCCGGACACATTTTCAACGTCTGGCACCACAACGGAAGTGGTGGTGCCAATGTGAGCAACAGCAACCAAGCAATTGACTGTCATCTACGTACTGGCGAATCGTGTGGTCCGTCGTGGCCATTCAAAATTGTCTCGCTCTCAACAGCCCCGATTTTCAATATGCATACCAGCGAACAGAGTGGCGGATGGTTTGACACTGTTGACAACGAGATTTGGTTTCCGACGATCTACACGTCAAATGGAGTGAACCAAGTTGGGTTTGGATGCATTAAGGCCGGTGATGTTTCACTGGTGAATAAATGGTGTGGTGGGACTCCGGATAGTTCATTTATTTCAGGTGGAGCTGCTGCAAATGTTCCGTCCACTGGATATTCATGTGGTCAATCTGGACAGATTTATGACTGCACCGGAGGACTTGCTCAATACAACGGTCGGCTTTTCACTTGGGCAGTAAATACTGGCGACATCGTGTGCGTTGATATTCGCGAAAATGGCGGTGCTGGTGGCCCATGTAGCACCGGCGGACTCGTTGATTTTGGGGCGAACCTTACGAATGTTCGGTCGGGTAACTATCGCTGGCGACCAACAGTCGGTGAATGGGATGGACGAATATATGGAAGCGGTGGGCAAAATCTAAAAGCTGTTTGTATTGATGCGATGACAGGTGCTGCATGTACAGGCTGGGCTAATCCGAAAGCTATTTCAAAGGCAGCAGTTCACTTTTCAAAATTGCCGACCGCTCAAGGTGGAGTGGCTGGTGCTTGTTTTTCGGCACTTGGTCCTGGTGCAAACGGAGGGTTCTTCCAATGTTTTGATTCCTCAGGAACAGACATTTCAAGTTCTGCGACGTCAAACTTCACGACAAAGTACATCGCAACATACGTCGCAACTTACGACGCCTATTCACAAAACTGGGAAACTAATGGCAGCCGAATGTATTGGGGAGATGCAAACTGGCAAGGAATGGGAAAAATCTATTGCTGGGATTTTGCATTGGACACGTGGTGTCGAAACTGGACTGCATCAGGTATCCCAGACACCAACTACCAATTGACTATTGATCCAACCAACCCTTATTGCATTTGGTCAAACTCAAACGATGGCATCATTCAAACCTACGACGCGTATACGGGTGCTGCCGGAAACTGTGCAGTTCCACCGCCGACAGCAGTTTTTGAAGCAGGTGTGGTGGTGCCGCGAATGGCGTGCTCATCGGTTGACGCGATTCAAGGTTGGCGCTCGTTTGTCTTAAGCACCACAAGTTCTTATACATCGGCAACACTCACTGTGAAAAATGGTGGAGTTGCAATCACGGGTTGGACAAATATTTCGTTTCCGGTTGACAATACTGTCGACCTCGCAACTCTCACCATTGCAGAATCTGGTCAAAACCCAACGTTCACTGTGAACTTCACTGGCGCACCACGAACGGTGATGTCAGCGCGCGTATCACTGCAGTTGGTGGCTCCCCACAACTATGTCTGCGCCCACTAGCGCCACTGTGTCCGACAGGAAGCATCTTTACGCCCGGGCAATTGGCCGCAACGTCGTCGACGGTCACTGCAGACGGAAGCGCCACGGCTGGGTCGGTCATTACACCCCTCAATCAAGCCTCAGCAACTGTCAATATTGACGCGTCGACTCCTGCTTCGTGTGTTTCGAGCTTGTCAGGTACGGCTCGAGACACCGCGAGTAATGCGATATCAGGGGCAACGGTGACGTTGACCGATTCGGCAGGGGTAACACTTCTGTATCCATCCAATTATGGAAATGCATCTTTGCGCGGTCAGCCGATCACGGCAATAACGAATGCTTCTGGCAATTATTCGTTTAACTATCTCACTCCAGGTGCCTACGCAGTCAAATTCAACGACGTATCTAACGCAGAGGTCACTAGTTCGGTGGTCACCGCAGGAAATGCTGGGACTTTAGCGAACCGAACGACGACTGAAACGACAACGGCCATTACATCGTTGTTGTCAAGAGTCAGCACAATTACCTTGGCGACGCCCGGTGTCATTGATGGTGTGTACACGGTTATGCCAACTTTGACGAAGCGTTTCTTCCCATCAACCCTTGCAGTTGGCCAAGTGGGATCACTCATCTTCACTTTCACTAATGCACCCGGGAACCCGGCCAAGTCGGGACTGGGTTTTGTTGATACTTTGCCTGCTGGATTGGTAGTTGATACCAATAACAATCTCATGACAACGTGTCCCGGTGGGTTGATTGCTTCGCAGGATCCGACGCTCAACCCAACCGCGATGTCGACAACATCAAACACTGTCACGGTTACTGGTGCAAGCATGAGTGTCAACGTCGCAAAGTGTGATTACAGCGTTGCGATTAAAGCGACTGCTGCGGGTGTTTACACCAACGGTGCCGGCAACGTAGTCACCACAGGTTTCAAAAAAGAGACGCTAGATACTCTTGTTGCCACTACGCCGACCACAAGTGGCGCATTTTTGTGTGATGCCAACATGTATCACATCCGATCGAAGCAGTTGTATCGTCAAAGTCCGAATCAATCACCAGCATTGTCATATGAAGTTGGGCCGAAGTTGACAACGGCAGTCATTAATGCGATCGGTTTTAACTCGTTGAACGGGTTTATCTATGGAATTGTGACAACTAGTGGTGATGGCTTGACTGCTGGACACCTCGTTCGTTACGGAAGTGACGGCGTTCCAATAAGCATGGGTGCGATTACTGGCAGTATGACAGCTGCTGATCTCACTGCTATTAGAGGTGGCGATACTGACGATGCTGGAAACCTCATCGTCGGTAAAGGTTCCTCGTCTACATCGATCTACTCAATCAATATTGCGACACTTGTTTCAACAACCATCACGTTGAGTTCGGCAGTTACTGCTAACGACCTCGCATATTCAAATGGCAAAATCTACGCGCAGTATGGAGACAAGTTCTTTAAAATCACCAAGGACGCCGCCCCCGACTACTCATGGGCAGCAACTTCTGTAACGGTATTCAGCAATACCGTTTCTGGTGATGCTATTTGGTCAAATGGTTTTGGTGAGGTCATCGTCTCCCCAGCAGGTTCATCTTTCACGCGAACCTTGTATCGAACGAGTAATCCGTCAGCTGTGGCCGGTACTGCCGATTTCACTTTGATGTTTCCGGTGCCCGATAACTCTGATGACGGAGCGATGTGTCATAGTTCGCCAAAGCCAACAGCTTTCCCTGACACAACAGTTGGCCCCTTGAATACGCCGCAAACAAAAAATGTATTGACGAACGACACAACTCCCCTTACTGCTTCAGGTACAACTTCAAGTCTTGTGCCGTCGACAATTCGTCTCTGCAATCCAACGACTTCACAGGTGCCGCCGAACTGTACGGTTGCCCCAGGGTCAACAGTGACTGTTGCAAACGTGGGTGTCTATTCGGTGAGTAACGCGGGTGAAATTACGTTCACCCCCGAGACTGGATACACCGGAACTCCGACGCCATTGGCGTATCAAGTCGCCGATGGAAATGGGAATGTCGGCGACAGCACCTACACGCCAACAATCACGTCAACTACCCCCGTTGCAATGAACGATGTTTCGACAGCGGCCTATGACACCAATCAAACAATCAACATTTTGACGAACGATTATTCGGGAACGCTCTCAAACATTGATCCAACGACAGTAAAGATCTGCACAACAGTGACCGCTGCTTCTGAATGTAATGGAACATCGCTGACTGTGCCGAATGAAGGTACCTATACAGTTAATGCCAACGGTACGGTGACGTTCGATCCTCTGCCGACCTTTAAAGGCACCGCAACTCCCATTAAGTATGTGGTTTCCGATGGTCAACAACAGCAAACGAGTGCAACCATTACTCCGACCGTTGATCCGCCGGCCGCTCCGATTGCGACACCTGAGACCAAGTCGGTCATTCCTGGCGGAACGGTGGCCTTTACAACCTTGACGGGAACTGGGGCGCTTGCAACTTCTGGTGTTGGGCTGAATACTTCATTGACGTGTTTGATTACTCCAGCCTCATCGCCAGATGCCTGTGATGCTGATGGAGTTGTCGCGGTTGCCGGTGTTGGTACTTATACGTTGAATAACGCGACAGGTGTCGTGACCCTGGTGGCCGATCCGGCGGCAACTGCTGGCACGAAGACCGCGCTGAAATATCAAGTCACCGATATCACGGGCCAGAAGGCAACATCAACTTTGACTCCCGTTGTGCCACCCGCCCCGACAGCGGTCAATGACACGTCGACTGGTGCGTACGACACCAATCAAACAATCACAGTTTTGACGAATGACACTGCTGGTTCTGGTGCCACGTTGGTGCCGACCAGTGTGAAGTTGTGTTCCACTACTTCAACTGCGAATACTTTGTGTAATTTGACGACATTGACGGTGGCCAATCAGGGTACGTACACAGTGAATGCTGACGGTACGGTGACGTTTGATCCACTGTCAAGCTTCACGGGGGTTGCGTCACCAGTGAAGTATGTTGTCGCAGATACAACTACCCAATTGACTTCGGCGACAATCACGCCGACGGTGTCAATGCCGGCCGCACCGGTTGCGACCGCACAATCCAAAACAGTTATTCCGGGTGGAACTGTTGCTTTCACGACGCTTACGGGTACTAGCGGCTTGGCAACTTCTGGAGTTGGATTTGATACTTCGGTGACGTGTTTGATTACACCAGCTTCGGTACCCGACACGTGTGATGTTGATGGAGTTGTCACGGTCGCCGGTGTTGGTACTTATACGTTGGATAAAACCACGGGTGTGGTCACCTTGGTGGCTGATCCGGCAGCAACCGCTGGTACGAAGACCGCGCTTAAATATCAAGTCACTGACACATTTGGTCAAAAGGCAACGTCGACTCTGACTCCTGTCGTCCCACCCGCCCCGACAGCGGTGAATGACACGTCAACTGGCGCGTACGACACGAATCAGACGATCACAGTTCTAACGAATGACGCTGCTGGGGCTGGCGCGACATTGACACCCTCATCAGTGAAGTTGTGTGCGACTACCTCGACACCGACTACTAGCTGTACTTTGGATTCACTGACTGTGGCCAATGAGGGTACATACACCGCTAATGCCAATGGCACGGTGACCTTTGATCCACTTCCATCTTTTAAGGGAACGGTTACAACACCAGCAAAGTATGTGGTTGCTGACTCAACCGGACAATTCGCGAATGCAACGATCACGCCGACAGTGACTGCGCCTGCCGCACCTGTGGCGACACCTCAGGGCAAATCGGTTAACCCTGGCAGCACCGTGGCTTTCACAACATTGACAGGTGCGTCAGGTCTTGCAACTTCAACGGCAGGTTTCAATACATCTGCTACTTGTCTCATTATTCCTGCATCAAATCCTGCTGCTTGTGATGCCGACGGAATCGTGACGATTACTGGTCAAGGCACATACACCTTGGATACTGCAACTGGAATCGTGACTTATGCGGCAGATCTAGCTGCGACGGCTGGAGCCAAAACAGCAATTACGTATCAAGTCACTGATATCACTGGTCAAAAAGCAACTTCAACGTTGACACCCACTGTTCCACCGGCTCCGATCGCGAACAATGACACATCGACTGGTGCGTATGACACGAATCAGACGATCTCAATTTTGACAAATGACACTCCTGGTTCTGGTGCCACATTGGTTGCAACCAGTGTGAAGCTTTGTGCGACGACTGCAACTGCGAATGCAAGTTGTGATTTATCGACATTGACAGTTGCCAACGAAGGTACTTATACGGTCAACGCCAACGGATCTGTCACCTTTGATCCGTTGCCAACTTTTAAGGGCGCGGCCTCGCCAGTGAAATACATCGTGGCTGATACGACTGGACGCACCGATGATGCGACGATCACACCGACTGTGACAGCTCCGGCCGCACCGGTTGCGACCGCACAATCCAAAACAGTTATTCCGGGTGGAACTGTTGCTTTCACGACGCTTACGGGTACTAGCGGCTTGGCAACTTCTGGAGTTGGATTCGATACTTCGGTGACGTGTTTGATTACACCAGCTTCGGTACCCGACACATGTGATGCAGATGGTGTTGTTGTCGTCGCTGGCGTGGGAACTTATACGTTGGACAAAACGACGGGTGTTGTCACTTTGGTGGCTGATCCGGCAGCAACCGCTGGTACGAAGACGGCACTCAAATATCAAGTAACCGATATCACGGGTCAGAAAGCAACATCAACTTTGACTCCTGTCATCCCACCTGCTCCAGTAGCGGTAAATGACACGTCGTCTGGCGCGTACGACACGAACCAGACGATCACAATTTTGACTAACGACACAGCCACAACGCCGGCGACCATTGTTGCGACGAGTGTGAAGTTGTGTGCGACGACCGCGACCGCGAATGCGTTATGTGATTTGACAACGCTAGAAGTTGCTGGCCAAGGTACATACACAGTGAACGCCAATGGCACGGTCACCTTTGATCCGTTGCCATCCTTCACGGGTGTAGCTACAGCCGTGAAGTATGTGGTTGCTGATACCAACGGTCGAATTGATGATGCGACCATCACGCCCACTGTCGCATTGCCTACTCCTCCTGTTGCGACTGCAGAGACAAAATCAGTCATTCCGGGTGGAACTGTCGCGTTTACAACACTGACGGGCACTGGTGGCCTCGCTACTTCAGGAGTTGGACTCAATGCCACAGTGACGTGCTTGTTTACGCCTTCGACGACGACGTGTGATGCTGATGGTGTTGTTGTCGTTGCTGGCGTGGGAACTTATACGTTGGACAAAACCACGGGTGTTGTCACTCTGGTGGCCGATCCAGCAGCGGTAGCGGGAACGAAAGCGGCATTGACGTATCAAGTGACTGACACATTTGGTCAGAAGGCCACCTCAACGTTGACTCCAGTGATTCCAGCACCTCCCGTTGCCAACAATGACACATCGTCGGGTGCGTACGACACCAATCAAGTGATTAGTCCGTTTACTAATGACACAGCAACAACGCCGGCGACAATTGTCGCATCGAGCGTGAAGTTGTGTGCAACTACCGCGACTGCGAATTCTTCATGTGACTTGACAACGTTGACCGTTGCGAACCAGGGAACATACACAGTGAATGCCAATGGCACTGTCACGTTTGACCCGTTACCAACTTTTAATGGCGTAGCAACGGCCATCAAGTATGTGATCGCCGACACAAATGGTCGAATTGATGATGCGACCATCACGCCCACAGTGGCTTTGCCACCTGTCCCAACGGCTACTCCTCAATCGAAGGCAGTGATTCCTGGTGGCACCGTTGCTTTCACGACATTGACTGGGTCTGGGGGTCTCGCCAGTTCACCAGCTGGGTTGAATGCCACAGTGACCTGTTTGTTTACACCTTCAACGACGACATGTGATGCTGATGGTGTCGTCGTAGTTGCGGGCGTAGGAACCTATACGTTGGATAAGACCACGGGTGTTGTGACGTTGGTGGCTGATCCGGCAGCAACGCAAGGTACAAAGGCAGCGTTGACATATCAAGTGACTGACACTTTTGGCCAGAAGGCAACGTCAACGTTAACCCCGACGATTCCTGCTGCTCCTGTTGCAGTGAATGACGCATCATCTGGTGCATTTGATACCAACCAAGTGATTTCACCATTAGTGAACGACAACGTAACTTCGCCAGCTATTTTGGAACCAACGACTTTGAGATTGTGTATCACAACTTCAACCGCCAATGCTTCATGTAACTTGACGACTCTGACTATTGCGAATCAGGGAACATACACAGTGAATGCCAATGGCACTGTCACGTTTGACCCGTTACCAAACTTCACTGGCCCCGCCTCTCCTGTGAAATATGTTGTGACGGACTCGAGCGGTCAAGTCACTAACGCGACGATCACTCCAACAGTTGCGTTGCCAAATCCGCCAGTTGCCACGCCAGAAAGTAAGGCAGTCATCCCAGGTGGAACTGTTGCGTTTACGACACTCACAGGTACTGGTGGTCTCGCTACCGCAGTTGCTGGCTTCACGAATGCGTCGACTTGTTTGTTAACGCCGAGTACGACGACATGTGACCCAGATGGTGTCGTCACCGTTGTCGGAGTTGGTACCTATACGTTGGACACAGCGACGGGCGTGGTGACGCTAGTTGCCGATGTTGCCGCAACAGAGGGTACAAAGGCTGCGTTGTCGTATCGCGTCACCGACACTTATGGTCAGACTGCTACATCAACGTTGACTCCAGTGATTCCCTCAGGTCCTGTTGGTGTGAACGACACGCCAACTGGTGCCTATGACACCAATCAGGTGATTTCGCCGTTGTCAAACGACACGGTCACGCCGCCAGCGACATTTATCCCAAGTTCTTTGAGGCTATGCTTGACAACGTCGACGGCGAATAGTTCGTGTGATTTGATGTCGCTGGTTGTTCCGAACGAAGGAACATACACAGTCAACCCAGATGGCACGGTGACATTTGATCCGTTGCCAACATTCAAGGGCACTGCCACGCCAGTGAAGTATGTCGTGACCGAGACGAGCAGCCAACAAACCAGTGCAACGATAACTCCAACAGTTTCTGCACCGAATGGACCTATAGCGACACCTCAGACTAAATCAGTGAATCCAGGTGACTCTGTTTCATTTACAACTCTGACAGGTGCCAGCGGTCTTGCCTCTGCAGCCGCAGGCTTGAATGCTGGTGCGACTTGTTTATACACACCGAATACAACAACATGCGATGCCGATGGGATCGTTGTTATCTCTGGCGAAGGCACGTACACATTGAATTCGTCAACGGGTATTGTGACCTTTGCAGCCGATCCCGATGCAACAGCGGGGACGAAGACCGTTATCCGCTATGAAGTTCAAGACATCACTGGGCAAAAGGCAACATCAACGTTGACGCCAATTATTCCGCCGCCGCCAGTAGCGAACAACGACACCAAGAGTGGGGCATATGACACCAATCAAGTCATCCCGATCTTGACAAACGACACTGCCGGATCTGGAGCAACGCTTGTGCCAACAAGTGTGAAGTTGTGTCCGACGACGTTGATATTGAGCTTGACTTCTTCGTGCACGTTGACAACGTTGACAGTTCCTGGTGAAGGTACATACTCGGTCAATCCTGATGGCACCGTGACGTTTGACCCGTTGCCAACTTTCAAAGGCACGGCGACACCCGTGAACTATGTAGTTTCCGATACAACTGGCCGTGTCGATAATGCATCCATCACACCGATAGTTGCCGCTCCAACAGCGCCAGTTGCGAATCCCGAATTGAAGACAGTGATTCCTGGTGCCACGGTGGCGTTTACAACTTTGACGGGCACTAATGGTCTTGCGTCGTCTGGTATTGGACTTAATGCCACGGTGACATGTTTGATTACACCCGCTTCATCACCAGAAGTTTGTGATGCTGATGGGGTAGTAGTCATTCAAGGTGAGGGGACCTACACGCTGAATCCGTCGACGGGAGTCGTGACTTTTGCTGCTGATCCTGTAGCGACTCCAGGAAACAAGACACCGATTACGTACCAAGTGCAAGACATCACGGGCCAGAAGATGACGTCGACGTTGACGCCAGTGCTTCCAGCCCCGCCGGTTGGGGCAAACGACACTTCGACTGGCGCGTACGACGTCAATCAATTGATTTCGCCTTTGACGAATGATTCTGCGACTAGCCCAGCAACTTTGGTCCCGGCAAGTCTGAAGTTGTGTGCCACGACAACAACCGCGAATGCTTCGTGCACGTTGACATCGTTGACAGTTCCGAACGAAGGTACGTATACGGTGAACGCGAACGGCACGGTCACGTTTAATCCGTTACCTACTTTTGCTGGTGTTGCGACTCCGGTGAAATATGTGGTCGCGGATACAACTGGCCAAGTGACAAGTGCAACGATCACGTCGACAGTAGGACTGCCGGCTGTACCGGTGGCGACTCCCGAAACTAAGTCGGTGATTCCTGGTGGCACTGTGGCGTTTACAACTTTGACGGGCACTAATG
>Ga0222713_10006911_pt1 | contig 10731 bp, 14 predicted proteins | sample C33_649DmetaG_FD_165061 | JGI IMG/M metagenome (GOLD analysis project Ga0222713, IMG submission 165061) | Estuarine water microbial communities from San Francisco Bay, California, United States - C33_649D | ecosystem: Environmental > Aquatic > Marine > Unclassified | place: USA: California... | reverse complement strand
CGACCAGTACTCCTGCGGGCAGGTGCCCAGTCCGCGCTCGACCGCCAACAGCATGAACGTCTGCAGGAACATGCCCGCGTCCGACCATTGGGGCTGGTTCATCTGTCGGTCGAGGAACATGAAGATGGACGCCGGCGCGCCGAAGAAATCGTTGTTCTGACCGAACTGCGCGCGTCGGGCTTCTTTGTCCTCGCGGGCCACGCCGATGGTGGCGTACATCATCTCGCCGATGCGAAAGACGTTGCTCTTGTAGGGCTCGGTCATGCCCTTGGGATACATGTCGTACTCGGGAGCGTCCATCGGAGGCTGTGTGGGCAGGAATTCACGCAGACGCGTCATCGAGTCACCGTTGACCACGTACACGCGCCACGGCTGCAGGTTGCCACCACTCGGGGCCCGCGACGCATCGGCGAGCAATGAGCGCAACGTCTCGTCACTGACGGGGTCGGGTCGGAACTTGCGAACCGACATGCGTTTGTCGACGGCTTCGGAAACGTTCATCCGACCGAGCCTAGTGAAACCGGTCAGGGGACGGCCGTGGGTCGCGCGATGAGCAGTCCGTCGGCGCCACGAGCCACGATCTCGGAATAGAACTCGGTGGTCTCTTGCGACGAATCGTTCATCCACACCCACACCTCGTACCCCTCGGCGTGAGCGCGGGCGAAGGTGTCCGCGGTCAACACCTCGATGCCCTCGTAGACCGGAGGTGCCTGCATCACCACGTCGCGCGGATCCAAGGGGGCGCCGGCGAGATACCAATTCACGAGGCTGGTCTGCCCGGGGCTGGTGGCCACGTCGGCGATCAACGAACGGAACTCGGTGAGCACGCTGTCGTCGAACGACACCACGATGACCGAGTCCACTCGGTCGAGTTCCTCGATCAGACGAGCCAGCTCGGCTGCGGCGGCGTACGCGCGATCGATCAACACCTCGCCGGTCTCGGACTCGGGAATCTTGATCTCCACGTCGAGAACGTGATCGGGGAACGCGCGCGCCACCTGTTCGAACGTCGGGATCGCGAAGTCGTCGGCGGTGTATCCCTCGGGGGCGTCACGATCCCCGGTGCGAACCCCGCGGAACACGTAGGCGTCCTCGGGAAGGGACTTGTCGCTCCACACCCCACCGGAGAACCAGTAGGCGTTGTCCATGGCTTGCAGTTCGGCCGCCGTGTACGAACCGACGAGACCGGTGTCGTTGGTGAGTCGGTCGACCGTGTTGTCGTGCTGCACCATCAGAACACCATCGGAACTGAGCATGACGTCCATCTCCAGCACGTCGGCGCCACCGAGGGCCGCCTCGGTGAAGGCGTACATCGTGGAATGCGGCCAGTCGAAATCGCCACCGGCGTGGGCGATGACGATCGGACGGTCGAGGGCCAACAAGTCGTCCACGTTGGTCGCCTCGGGGGCCGTCACCTGCTCGATGGCATACATCGGCGCTTCGGTCGCCGGCGCTTCCGTGGACGCCACATCGGTGGTCGCCGGTTCGCTCGCCGGAGGCTCGGTGGCCGGAGCAGACGAGTCACCCCCGCCGCAGGCCACGGCCACGGCCAATGCCGCGCCGATGATGAAGATTCTTCGCAAAGGTTCGATTCGGGCGTGTTTCACCCCCACATCCTGCCAGCCCCGAACGGACTCCTCGGCGATGGCGGTCGTGGAAAGGTTGCCATCTATTACTTGTCTCTGATTACATGGTTTCTATGGCACATAAAGAGCTGGCGACCAACGAGACGTCCTGGACCTTCCTCACGAACCATTCGCACGTGCTCATCTGCATCGCCAAACAGCCCGACATCCGGCTCAGCGAAGTGGCCGACCTCGTCGGAATCGGCGAGCGATCGGTGCACCGCATCGTTCACGACCTCGAATCGGCCGGCTACCTGCGGGTCATCAAGGAAGGTCGACGCAACGTCTACCGCATCGATCTCGATCGACCCTTGCGTCACCCTCTGGAGGCCGACCATCACGTCCGGGCCGTCATCACGCCCTTGGTGAAAAAGTCGAAGTTGACCAAGTGATCGCCGTTTCGCTGGCCGACAACCTGCTCACCGCTCCCCTGGTGGCGTTCGTCGTGGCACTCATCGCCACCTTGTTGCGGTTCGAGGTACGACTGCCCGACGCGTTGTATCCGATCCTGTCGACGTTCCTCCTTCTGGCCATCGGCATCAAGGGTGGCAAGGCCCTCGCCGATTCCTCGATCGACGACCTGTGGGGGCCACTCCTCGCCGCACTCGCGCTGGGAATCGTCACTCCGTTGATCGCCTTCGCCGCGATGAGAACCCTGGGGCGCTTCCACGTCGTTGACGCGGCCGCTCTGGCCGCCCATTACGGATCGGTCTCGGCCGTCACATTCACCGTGGTGTTGACCACTCTCGACGCCCGCGAGATCGGGTTCGAGGGCTACATGGCCGGACTGTTGGCGGTGCTCGAGATCATCGGCATCGTGGTCGCCCTCTTTCTCGCGAGGAAATCCAGCGACGGGAGCGGATGGAAGTCCGCGTTGGGAGAAGTGGTGCGCGGCCGAAGCATCGCGCTGTTGGTGGCCGGTCTTCTGATCGGTGCCATCGTCGGCGCGGAGCGCTTGGAACCCACGGACCCGCTCTTCAGCGGACTGTTCCCCGGCGTGTTGGCGCTCTTCCTGATCGAGATGGGCGTCACCGCCGCCGAGCGACTACGCGACATCCGTAGCACCGGCGTGCGGTTGGTGCTGCTGGGAATCGCCGTTCCGTTGGTGAACGGGGTCCTGGGCGCGCTCGCCGGAAAAGTGGCCGGACTCTCCACCGGTGGTATCGCAGTGATGGCCACCTTGGCGGCCAGTGCGTCGTACATTGCGGCTCCGGCGGCGGTTCGAATCGCTTTGCCAAAAGCCAACCCGAGCCTGTACATCACCGCGTCGCTGGGTGTCACCTTCCCCTTCAACCTGACCGTCGGAATTCCGGTCTACATTGCCGTGGCCCAGGCCATCAGCTGAAGGGAGCGCACATGAACACCGTGAATCGCCAACTCGTCACCGTCATCGCCGAATCGGTGATCGAGCAGAAGCTGATCGACGACGTGAAGAACTGCGGCGCGAAGGGATACTCGGTCGGACACGTTCGTGGAGAGGGCCAAACCGGTGGCCGCGCGCTCGACATCACCGGATCGAGCATTCGGCTGGAAACCGTGGTCACCGAAGAAGTCGCCGAGCGAGTACTGCGCGTGCTGGCCGAGAAGTACTTCGACCGCTACGCGGTGGTGGCGTGGGTGACACCGGTGGTGGTGGCGCGCCCCAACCGTTTTTGAGCCTCAGGCGCCGAACGAAACGATCAAACGCTCGCCGTCCTTGGCGTCCACCTTGGGGAACTCGAACCCAAGTTCCGAACCGTCGTCGAGGGTGAATACCACCGTCAGCATCTTGACCATCGACACCCTCGTCGATCCCCTCTCCACTCGCACGACGCGCGATCGCTCCACCGATCCGATGTGTTCCTGCGGCAATCCCCGCATTCCGCCAGCGGAGATGAGCAGCAGTCGGCGGTCGGTGGCCAGCAGGTACACGCCGTTGCGCATCGCGGTCTCCAGATCTTCGGCCACGATCTTCTTGTCGCGATTGTGGGCGATGAACGCTCCGATGGCGCCTCCGACCAACATCGGGGCGCGGTCCTTGGCGAAACGCTTCACTCCTCCCAGAGGCATGGCCTTGGCTACGGCATGTATGGGCTCACCCTGAGCCAGAACCGGCTGTCGTTCGAGAAACTCGCGGATTCGCTCTTCGGTGTCAGCCATGTGCCGAAGCATAAAGGGCGTACGACTGCCACGGAGCCAGCGTTTCCGACAAGGTTCCGACAAGAACCTCACCACCGGAGAAGTCGTCGGGTACTGCGAACCGAACCTCGACGTTCGACATGTTCGCCACGACCAGCATTCGTTCGTCGTCCGACGTGCGCAGATAAGCGAACAGCTTCGGATCCTCGGCGACCAACAGTTGAAAGTCACCGGCGACGACGATCGGCATGGTGTGGCGCAACTCGATCAGACGTCGATAGTGATGGAACACGGACTCGGGGTCCGCGACCGCCGCCGCGGCGTTGACCTTCGCATGGTTCGGGTTGACCGTGATCCAGGGGTCGCCGGTGGTGAAGCCCGCGTGCCGTGAGTCGTCCCATTGCATAGGCGTGCGTGAGTTGTCACGACTGCGGGCCCGCAACGAGTTCATGATCGTCGGATCGTCAACCCCTTTGGCGCGCGCCTCCGCGATCCAGTTCAGCGACTCCACGTCGCGGAACTGCTCGAACGACGTGAACGGAAAATTCGTCATGCCGATCTCCTCGCCCTGGTACACGTAGGGCGTGCCGCGCATGAGGTGCAGCACGGTGGCCCAGGCCTTGGCGCTCTGAACGCGGTATTCGCGGTCGTTCCCCCAACGGGAGACGGAGCGTGGTTGATCGTGGTTGTTCCAATACAGCGAGTTCCAGCCGTTCACGATGCCGGTCTGCCACTTGGCCAGATTGGCCTTCAATTCCACGAGCGGCAACGGGCGCGGACTCCACTTGGGTTCGCCGGGCACCGCGTCGAGGTGCATGTGCTCGAAGGTGAAGACCATGTTCAGTTCGTGACGCGCCGGATCCGTGTAGTGCTCGGCCTGTTCCACCGTCACACCGGGCATCTCGCCGACGGTGATGAGGCCCTTGCCGGCCAACACCTGACGGTTCATCTCCTGCAGGAACTCGTGCATGCGCGGTCCGTTCGCCATCGCGAAGTACATGTGCCCGTCGGTGAACGGCTCGGTCTTGGACAACAGATTGATGACGTCCATTCGGAACCCGTCGACGCCCCGCTCGATCCAGCGGTTCATCATGTCGTACACCGCGCGCCGGACGTCGGGATTCTCCCAGTTGAGGTCGGGTTGACGGCGGGTGAACTGGTGCAGGAAGTACTCACCGGTGGTGGAATCGAATTCCCACGCCGAGCCCGAGAAGTACGCCCGCCAGTTCGTGGGTTCGGCACCCGGCGCACCGGGCTCGAACCCGTCACGGGCCGGGCGCCACCAGTACCAATCGCGCTTCGGATTGTCGCGGCTGGCGCGACTCTCGAGGAACCACGGATGCTCGTCGCTGGAGTGGTTCACCACCAGATCCATCACCAACCGCATGCCACGCGCATGCACCGCTGATATCAACTCGTCGATGTCGGCCAGCGTGCCGAACACCGGGTCGATGTCCTCGTAGTCGCTGATGTCGTAGCCATTGTCGTCCTGCGGGGACTTGTACACGGGCGAGAGCCACAGCACGTCCACCCCGAGGTGTTGCAGATAGTCCAGCTTCGCCAAGATTCCCCGCAGATCGCCGACGCCGTCCCCGTTGGAGTCGGCGAACGACCGCGGATAGATCTGGTACACGACGGCGGACTTCCACCAGCTTTCTGCGCTCACGACACCACGTTAGGCAAACGTGAGTGAGATCCGAGTAACGACGTTCACCAGACGACGGGGCGAGTGGCCGCCACGGCGCGACCCTCGGCGCGAACGCCCTTGGCGACCAGATCGTGTGCCATCTCACTCCACAACGCCTTCAACCGGTAATGAGGAACGCGGGGGTACAGGTGGTGCAGCGCGTGGTGATCGTGTCCACGGATCAGCAATCCGGATCCGCGAAACACCGCCACCCGGGTGTGGCGATAGCGGCTGGTCTCGTTGGCGGGGTGGTGCGGGTACCACGCGAAGATGAACATCAACCAACACAACTGGATTCGCGCGGGCAACCACCACAGCGCCAGTGCCGTGAGTCCGTGGCCGGTGACGAAACACACGACCAACACGATCGTGGACAACAACCAGTACCGAAGTTGGGCCTTGCCCTCGGCCTTGCTGCCGTCGCGTTCGGACAACTTCGCCCGCAACGCCTTCGGCAACAACACGCGCAGAGGCCTGATCAACGCGAAGAACGGCAGGAAGGCGTAGAGCAGGGTCATTCCGTAGAACTTGGCCGGCAGATCCCGCATGGGACCTTCGGTGAAATGATCGGGATCACGAGCCGGATCGTTCGTGTGGGCGTGGTGACGCATGTGGCCGGCGCGGTGCGAGGAGAACTCGATGCCGGTGGGGATCGAGCACAGAGTGCCGACCACATCCTCCATTCGACGGCCGCGGACGGAGCGACCCCAGATGTTGCGGTGTGCCGCTTCGTGCATCGGCATGTAGAAGGTGGACGCGAAGACCGAGTTGAGCAACAAACCGAGCCACAGGGAGATCCGGCCGGTGGCACCGAGGTACACGACGCCACCCCAGCAGACCGAGAACACCAGGAACGTGGCGATGATCCGAGGCTGGAAACCGCCCCAGTACTTCGCCGCCACCACGTTCTCGGCGCGCACGTCGGCACCGCGCGTCGATCGATCGGCGCCCGACGCCTCCACGACGGCACGTTCGTTCAGGACGTCTTCCAGGTCCTCCGGGTCGGGAGTGATGATGCTCATGAGCGGACGTTAGCGAAATCACCGTTCGTTGGACAGGAGATGCCCCCGACGCGACATACACCGCCCTATCCGGCGTTTCGGGTCACCTACACGGATCCACGCCGTGGACGAGGGACGAGTTCGCCTGCGCAGTTCGGGCAACGGCGTTCCATTTCATCACCACACGTCGCGCAAAACGTGCATTCGAAGCTGCAAATCACCGCCTCACCTGCGTCGCTGAGGGTCGAACCACATCGTTCACAAACGATCCGCATCTCCAACACCGCGTCAGGCCTCCTTCGACCACAGACCGTCGATGAATCGCTGGCTTTCGTCGAAAAGCCAGCACTCGCGCAACTTCTCGTCCTGCACCCGATACAGCAAGACCCGGCGCACGCGCCGAGGTGGTTCGCCCAGATCCTCCACTGCGATCAGGGCACCAAGCGAGTCACCGACGAGCACATCCTCGACATCGATCAACTTTCGGGAGGTTCGAACGGATGCTTGGCCGAGCGCGGCGAAGGCCGCATCACGACCCCGGTGGGAACCGGCGAGCGGGCTCTCTCCCATGTAATGCAATTCGACATCGTCGTGGTACGACGCCAACACTTTTTCGAGATCGGACGCGAGCCACGCCTTGGCATACTCGTGGAGCACTCGGGACGTTTCGGCGCGGTCGGCCATGCGCCGATTGTAGGTTCATCAGTGCGGGCAACTCACCCCGGCGCAGAAAACATCCGAGGCGCCTCATCGGTCTCACTAATGTGAGGTCGTGGCTCGAACGTGGCTCGATCGTCGACGCGGCCTGGGTGGACAACGGTCCGGGTTGGATCGGCGTGTTGCTCGGTTCGGCGGCCGAGGTGTTGGCGATCCGACCACGTGAGATACGCCGCTCGCTGGGCGTGGTTGGCGCACACGAGGCGGGTTCGAAGTTCGCCTACGAGGTACGGGCCTTCTACTCGTCCGGCGGTGTCACGGTCGAGGATCCGGTGACCGGAAGCCTCAACGCCTCCGTGGCTCAGTGGTTGATCGCCTCGGGTCGTCACGTGCCGCCGTACCTCGCGTCCCAGGGATCCGTGATCGGCCACGCGGGAGTGGTTCGGGTGTCGACCGACGGATCCGGTGGCGTCTGGATCGGCGGAACCACGGTGACACGGGTTTCCGGCACGATCGAAATCTGAACCTCACTCCACCGCGCGACGACCGGTCATCGTCGGCGCGCGGACTTCGTTTTCTCCGCGGCCGCGATTTCGGACAGACGTTCCTTCACCAGTCGTCGCACCAGTGCCACCGGGAGGCGACGATCGGTCGGAAACCGGAGGGTTCCGCGTGAAACCTCGCACCAGTCGGGCAAAGAGTCCAGTCGCTCCAGAACGTTTCCACTGCAAGGAAAGTACGACGAGTGATTCTTGAAGCCGTCGAAGCTCGCCACCGACTTCCCGCCCACCTTGAACGTGGGCAAACCGTAGGAAAGGCATTCGACCGCATCAGGAAGGAGCCGGCGCAAGGTGTCCCTGAGGTGTTCGAGGGACTTCCTCTGCTCACCGGCGAAATCGTTCAGTCGGGTGTCGATGACGCTTTCCATTTTCCACATTGAATCGCATGTCACCGACGCGACTGGGTATCCGAGCGCGGAAGGACGGTCTCCGCCGTCCACGCTCGACTACGCGAAGTGTTGAACCGTGGGGAATGGGTCGTAGAAGTGATGCAGAAGCCGACGCCATTGCTGATATCCCTCGGACTCCCGGAAACCGATCGTGTGACTCTCGAGGGTCTCCCATTCGACCAGCAACAGGTAGCGACCGGGTGACTCGATCCCGCGGAGGAGGCGCAATCCGAGGAACCCGGGCATGGACTCGATGATCGATCTCGCTTCGGCGAACGCGGCCTCGAATTCGAGTTCGCGTCCGGTGATCACGTCCAGTTGTGCTTGTTCGAGAATCATCGTCTGGCCTTTCACGCGAAGTTGATCATCCAGCGAATTCCGAAACGATCCTCGAAACTTCCCCAGTAGGCGCCCCAAGGCATGTCGGCCATTCCCGGCGCATCGGCCGATCCCACCGAAAGTCCGGCGTACAGCCGGTCCGCTTCCTCCTTGGAATCAGGGTGAAGGTTGATCGAGAAATTGTCGCCCACGCGGAGTTGATGCCCGAGCGACGCAAGTGCGTCGGTGCCCTCCAGCACGTGACCACCGAGGATGGGCAGTTCGATGTGCAGGATGCAATGGGCGTCGGCCGCCGACATCTGCGGGCCGTCCGGGCCCATGTCCATGTCACGAAAGCGCTGGAGATCGGTGAACTCCCCTCCGAAGACGGACCGATAGAACTCGAACGCCTCCTCGGTACGACCGGCGGTGTTGATGTACGTGCTGACGTGTGCCATGGCGACAACGTACCCAGACGCACACCGGTGGCGAACGGCCATTCGACACGAGAGTGGTCGGGCGTCACCGGAAAACTCGTCGTCCGAGTGGCGAAATCCGATGAATCTGGTCAGGATTTGGCTCCCCCATCTAAAGGAGTTCCCATGTCCGTTCTGCCCGAGGTCCTCGCCGCCAATGCCCAATACGTCGAATCGTTCGGTGAACGTGGCTCGTTGGCCCTTCCCCCGGCCCGGCGCTTCGCCATTCTCACCTGCATGGACGCCCGTCTCGACCCGGCCAAGTACGCCGGCCTGTCCGAGGGCGATGCGCACGTCATCCGCAACGCGGGCGGACGCGCCAGCGACGACGCCATCCGGTCGTTGGTGATCTCGTACAAACTGCTCGGCACCAAGGAGTGGTTCGTCATCCACCACACCGACTGCGGAATGCAGTTCTTCACGAACGACGTCATGAGCGGGCTTTTGGCCTCCAGCCTGGAGACCGCCCAACTCGGCGCCGGTGGGTTCACCGACATCGGCAAGGGTCCGGGTTCGACCGAGGGCCGCTACATCAACTGGCTCACCATTTCCGATGCCGAGGGGAGCGTGGTGGAGGACGTCGCGCGTATCCGCAACCATCCGCTGGTGCCCGCCGATATCCCGATCTACGGCTACATCTACGACGTGCGCAGCGGACGACTGGTGGAAGTTCCCGGCGCCACCGCGGCCGGCAAGGCCTGACGCATCGCACCGACGCCGCCGACATCCCGGTGGCGCCCGCGAACTACTACAGGCCGTTCTCGGCCCGGAAGTGGGCCACGATCGCGTTCGCGTGACCGTGGCCCATGTCGTGCTCCGTCTTCAACATCGCCACCATCTCCGAATGGCGGGCACCCTTCATGTTCGCCAGGAGCGATTTCCAATGGGCGATCGGCTTTCCGTACTTCTTCTCGATCGACGGGAAGTACGACGCGGGCCCAGTGACCTTCTTTTCCACCACGGGCGAAGAGTACCTGGGATCGAACATCGAAAAACTCTTGGACCGTTCAGCGGCGAGGGGCGAGACTGACGTCATGATCGAGGTGCGTCGAGACGAGGACGGCGAACTCTGTGGCTATGTCGACCAGACCGAGGACGGTTGGAGGAGCATCTCGGTGTTCGGCGGGACGCTCGCGGTGCTCCCCGATCGAGCAACCGCGACGGCCCACGTTCTCGAACGCGGATTGGCCAGCCTTGCCGAGCATTGGTGGCTGCGACACCGGCCCGACGGCGAATGGCGGGTGGTGTGCATTCAGGAAGCCAGCCCCTCGTCGGTGCGCGTGGCCTTGGACTACTACTCGATGCCCGGTGTCCCGACCCTGACGATCGAACGGGCGGAGCTGGGATCCCGGTTCGACCTGAGACTCGACCCGGACTGACCTCGTTCCAATCCGAACGAGAGGCGAACCATCACCGGTCCGTCATCACGGTCCGGCGACGGCGGGGCCCGACGTGTCGATCCGGTACACGATGTGCCGAGCGCCCCACCAGCCCGGGGTGTTCGGATGGTCGAAATCCAAATCCGGCCGACGGACCATGCCGATTCGTCGCATCACCCGCTCGCTCGGCGCATTGCTCTCGGTGGTGAAGGAGAAGACCTCGGCGAAGCCGAACCGTTCGAACCCGTCCGCGAGAGCCGTGCGTGCCGCCTCCGTCGCGAGGCCCTTCCCCCACGCCCAGCGGGCGAACCGCCAACCGATCTCCACGTGAGGGCCCATCGGCGTGTCGAACGTGGTTCTGTTCAACCCCGTGAATCCGGCGAATCTTCCCTCCGCTTCGACCGCCCACAAACCGAAACCGTTGTCACGGAATCCCGCTTCGATGCGATCGACCAAAGCGTCGGACTCCTCCCTGTTCAAGGTGCTCGGAAAAAAGCGCATCACCTCAGCATCGGCGTTCA
>Ga0222713_10006907_pt1 | contig 10733 bp, 8 predicted proteins | sample C33_649DmetaG_FD_165061 | JGI IMG/M metagenome (GOLD analysis project Ga0222713, IMG submission 165061) | Estuarine water microbial communities from San Francisco Bay, California, United States - C33_649D | ecosystem: Environmental > Aquatic > Marine > Unclassified | place: USA: California... | reverse complement strand
ACCAAGGGTGGTTCCAGCGACCAGACCAACTAGCGCGTTCGTCCCCGACACCGTTGCAGCGCCACGAATCAACGAGAAGTTGTTGACGAATTGCTCACTGATTGCAGATGGCGCGGTGAGAAAGTACGGCTTGAGTTCGAAGAATCTCACCGCCCATTCCCAGAAGCCAAGGAACAGCGCTCCGAACACGGCAGCCGGCACTACTTTGCCGAAGGTTGCACCAAGCGAACTGCCGACCTTGCTCATCGGTCGTCGTTGCCCAATCCCACGTGTGCTGCATGCATGCCCCGTAGGCCCTCGCGCACCGCGGTGATTGCCTCGAAGAACGCGGTCCGATTGCGGGTGTCTTCACTGCGTTCGCCACCGAGCGCCACATCAACGACCTTCGTGATTCGCCCGGGGCGTGGAGACATCACCACGACGCGATTGGACAAGTACACCGCTTCGGGGATCGAGTGCGTCACGAACACCACCGTGGTGCCGGTGGCCGCACAGATGCGCAGTAATTCACCCTGCATATACTCGCGAGTCATCTCATCGAGCGCACCGAACGGCTCGTCCATGAGCAGCAGCGGAGGATGCGCCGCCAATGCTCGAGCAATCGCGATGCGTTGTTGCATTCCGCCCGACAACTGCCAGGGATAGTGGTCGCCGAATTCGGGCAACTGTACGAGTTGGAGCATCTCGTCCGCACGAGCGCGACGATCGGCCTTCTCCCAACCTTTCAACTCCAGTGGTAGTTCGATGTTCTTGCGAACGGTGCGCCAGTCGAAAAGACCTGCTTGCTGGAATGCCATACCGTAGTCCTGATCGAGTCGGGCTTGCACAGCAGACTTGCCGTTCACGCTCACCTCACCCGATGTGGGCTCGAGAAGGTTTGCAATCAGGCGTAGCAGCGTGGATTTACCGCAACCCGATGGGCCAATGAGCGACACAAACTCGCCTTGTTTCACGTCGAGGCTCACGTCGCGCAGTGCATCCACCTGGTTGGATTTGCCCTCGTTGAACGCCTTGCTCACGTTTCGAATGTTGACTGCGCTCACGAGATGCTCTCCTTGGGTCGATTTCGCATGACGAACACATCCACGGCCACCACCACACCAGCCATGGTGAGCCCGAGAGCAGCGGCGCCAAAAATGGCGGTGTACACCTTGGCGGGATCACCGGTGGCTTCGCGGGCGTATTCGATGATCAGACGCCCGATTCCACCTTTGAGACCCGTGGAGATCTCCGCCACCACCACACCGATGACCGACGCCGATGCTCCGAGCCGAAACGCCGGAACCATGTACGGAACTGCAGTGGGAAACTTCAACTTGACGAGCGTCTTGCCCCACGACGCTGCATAACTCTGCATCAACTCCACGGATGCCGCCGGAGCAGCAGCCAGACCTCGCAGCGTTCCCACCGCGATCGGAAAGAACGCCAGGAACGCCCCCAGCACCGATGCCGACAACCAGCGTGGCCACACGAACGGACCTACTTCCAACTTGCCGCCCCAGCTCACCACCAGTGGCGCAAGTGCAATGAGTGGCACCGTTTGCGACACCACCAGGTACGGCAACACCCCGCGTTGCACCAACTTGAACCGTGCCATCAATACGGCAAGACCAACACCAACGGCTCCACCGAGTACGAACCCCGCGACACTCAACCGGAACGAATACCAGGCTCCCGCCAACACCGAGCTAAAGACGGTTCGGTCGGATCCGCGAACTTCGGGGCGACTGAAGCGCTGAAACATATCCCACACGTGTGGCATTGCATACTCACTCGTACGGGGAAGAATCCGAACACCCAGCAACTTGCCGCCATCGGCGGGACCAACGGCCTTGTAGGTCTCCCAAATCAGCACCACGAGACCGAGTGCGAGCACGAACATTGCCGTTCGATACGCAGCGCGACGAACGATCAGGGTCATTGTTTGGCGCGAGCCAACTCCGCAATGGCTGGCATTACTCGTTCGCCGTACGCCTCGAGTGTTTGATCCTTGCCGTCGTGTTGCAGGTAGATGGCGAACTGATCCACGCCGAGTGCTTCGAGTTCCTTCAGTCGACGAATGTGCTCCTCTGGCCCACCGAGAATGCAGAATCGATCGACGATCTCGTCGGGCACGAAGGTGGTATGGCTGTTGCCAGCACGACCGTGCTCGTTGTAGTCGTATCCCTCACGTCCCTTGATGTAATCGGTGAGTGCCTTCGGCACCGCGGAGTTCTCTCCATACCGCGCCACGATGTCGGCGACGTGGTTGCCCACCATGCCACCGAACCAACGGCACTGGTCACGCATGTGCTCGATGTCGGTGCCAACGTACGCCGGTGCGGCGACACAGATCTTCACGCTCTTGGGGTCGCGACCGGCGTCCTTCGCCGCTTTGCGCACGGCAGCAATCGTCCACTCAGCGATCGACAAATCGGCCAATTGCAGGATGAATCCGTCACCAACCTCTCCCGTCAGTTGCAGCGCCTTTGGACCATAGGCCGCCACCCACACCTCGCAGCGACTCTTGCTCGCCCAGGGGAAACGAATGGTGGAGCCGTTGTACTCCACCCCTCGCCCGTTGGCGAGTTCACGAATCACGTGGATGCTCTCGCGCAAGGTGGCAAGCGTGGTGGGTTTGCCATTGGTGACGCGCACCGCACTGTCGCCACGACCTATGCCACACACCGTGCGGTTGCCGTACATTTCGTTGAGCGTCGCATACGTGCTGGCAGTCACCGTCCAATCACGAGTTGCCGGATTGGTCACCATCGGGCCGACGATCACGTTGTTGGTTTGCGCCAGGATCTGGCTGTAGATCACGTAGGGCTCTTCCCACAGGATGTGGCTGTCGAACGTCCACACGTGCGTCATGCCGTACATCTCCGCCTTCTTGGCGAGGTCAATCACTCGCGATGCGGGTGGAGTGGTCTGGAGTACGACGCCGATGTCCATGGTGCCGACTATCGATTCTGCGGAAAGCCGAGATTGACCGACGACGTACGCGGATCGGGCCAGCGCGAAGTCACCACCTTGCCGCGAGTGAAGAAGTTGACGCCCTCAGGCCCGTACATGTGTTGGTCGCCGAACAGACTCGCCTTCCAACCTCCGAACGAGTAATACGACACGGGCACGGGAATCGGCACGTTGATGCCCACCATGCCAACCTGCACGTCGAATTGAAACTGTCGTGCCACTCCACCGTCGCGGGTGAAGATGGCGGTTCCGTTGCCGTACGGATTGTCGTTGATCAACTTGAGGCCGGCTTCGTAGCCCTCTACTCGTGTTACCACCAACACCGGACCGAAGATTTCTTCGTCGTAACACTTCATGCCAGGTTTTGCTTCGTCGATCAGGCTCGGGTCGAGGAAGAATCCGGCGTCCTTGGCTTTGGAAGTTCCATCGATGACTACCTTGGCGCCTTCCTTGGTGGCGTTCTGCACGTAGCCCGCCACCTTGTCGCGGTGTTCGCGAGTGATGAGCGGACCCATCTCCGCCGACGGATCGGTGCCGGGGCCAACCTTGATGTTCGGCACACGAGTCTTGATTTTCTCGATCAGTTTGTCGGCGATGGTCTCCACCGCAGCAACCACCGACACCGCCATGCAACGCTCACCCGACGAACCGTAGGCCGCGCTCACTGCAGCATCGGCCGCCATGTCAAGATCGGCGTCGGGCAACACCAACATGTGGTTCTTGGCGCCACCGAGTGCTTGCACGCGCTTGCCGTTGCGAGTTCCAGTTTCGTACACGTACTTGGCGATTGGTGTCGAGCCGACGAACGACACCGCGGAAATGTCCGGGTGCTCCAACAGGCGATCCACGGCCACCTTGTCGCCGTGCACCACGTTGAACACGCCGTCGGGTAGTCCTGCTTGACGCAGCAAATCGGCGATGAACATCGATGCGGATGGATCCTTCTCGCTCGGCTTCAACACGAACGTATTGCCGCACATGATGGCGTTGGCGAACATCCACATGGGCACCATCGCGGGGAAGTTGAACGGTGTGATTCCGGCGACGACGCCGAGCGGTTGACGAATGGAATACACATCCACCCCACCTGCGGCTTGTTCGGAGTATCCGCCCTTCAGCAGCGCGGGGATACCGCACGCAAACTCGATGTTCTCCAAGCCACGTGCCAACTCGCCCATTGCATCCGCTGGAACCTTGCCGTGCTCGAGCGAAACGATGTTGGCGATTTCCTTGCGGTTGGCATCCACCAACTCGCGCATACGGAACATGATCTCTGCGCGGCGTGACAACGATGTGGATCGCCACGCCGAAAATGCGGCCTTGGATGCCGCGACCACTGCGTCGAGTTCGGCCACGCTGGCGAAGTCCACCGCCGCTTGCTGCTCACCCGTGGCGGGGTTGAACACCACACCAGATTTTCCGGAGGTGCCGAGCACCACCTTGTTGTTGACCCAATGACCTATGCGATTCACGTACTGCTCCTTTGACTTCGTTGACCCGATTGGTTTAGTGCAGGTACTGGCTCAAGCCTCGCTTGATGTACTTGCCGTGACCCTTGCGACCGTGGAACTTGTCGTTCTCGATAACGACCATTCCTCGTGACAACACGGTGTCGACCTTTCCGTCGATTTCGGTGCCTTCCCACGACGAGTGGTCCATGTTCATGTGGTGCTTGTCGTTGATACCGATCTTGGTCTTCTTGTTTGGATCCCACACCAAGATGTCTGCATCCGACCCAGGGGCGATGATGCCCTTTTGCGGATACATACCGAACATGCGCGCCGGTGTGGTGGAGCAGGTTTCCACCCAACGCTCGAGCGAGATCTCCCCGAGCACCACACCTTGATAGATCAACTCCATGCGGTGCTCCACACCGCCCATGCCGTTGGGGATCTTGGAGAAGTTGCCGAGACCCAGTTCCTTCTGGTCCTTCATGCAGAACGGGCAATGGTCGGTGGACACGATTGCCAACTCGTTCATCCGCAAACCTTTCCAGAGGTCGGCGTGGTGATCGTGATGATCATGCTTCGAGCGAATCGGGGGTGAGCACACGAACTTGGCACCTTCGAATCCGGGGCGGGCCAGGTGGTCTTCCAACGTCATGTAGAGGTATTGCGGGCACGTCTCGGCAAACACGTTGAGGCCCTCGTGTTGCGCTGCCGCAACTTCGTTGAGTGCATCCGACGCCGACATGTGCACGATGTACAACGGCACGTTGCCGGCCACTTTGGAGAGCACGATGGCGCGGTGCGTTGCTTCACCTTCGAGCAGGCTCGGGCGTGAATAGGAGTGGTACTTGGGATCGGTTTCGCCGCGCGCCAGATACTGCTGAACGAGTACGTCGATGGCGATGCCATTTTCGGCATGCATCATGATCATCGCGCCGTTCTCCGCGGCCGTCTGCATCGCGCGAAGAATCTGGCCGTCGTCGCTGTAGAACACGCCCGGGTAGGCCATGAACAACTTGAAGCTGGTGACGCCCTCGTGGTCGACCAGATACGTCATGTCCTTCAGGGCCTGGTCATCGATGCCACCAATGATTTGATGGAACGCGTAGTCCACGGCGCAATTGCCACCGGCCTTGCGGTGCCATTCCGCCAAGCCCAACTGCACGTTCTCGTTGTAGCGCTGCAGCGCCATATCCACGATGGTGGTCACACCACCCCATGCAGCTGCAATGGTTCCGGTTTCGAAGGTGTCAACTGCTGCGGTTCCACCGAACGGCAACTCCATGTGCGTGTGCACATCGATGCCGCCAGGCACCACGTACTTACCCTTGGCATCGATCACCTTGTCGGCAGTAACGCCCATGGCGTCGGCCTGACCACGTGCGTACAACGCGACGATGATCTCACCGTCGATCAATACGTCTTGTTCGTGACGCCCCGTGGGGCTGATGACGGTGCCGTTCTTGATGAGCGTGCGGGCCATGTTGATGTCTCCTTATCGTCGAACGAGTTCCGGGTAGGCGTCGGGACGACGATCGCGGTAGAACGCCCAGCGGTCGCGCACCATCTTGATCTTGTCCATATCCAAGTCACGAACGATGAGTTCCGGCTTGTACGGGTCGCCAACTTCACCCACGAATTTGCCTTCGGGGTCGACGAAGTAACTCTGGCCATAGAAGTCGTCGTCGCCGTACTCACTCTCGATGCCGACGCGATTGATCGCACCGACGTAGTACATGTTGGCAACGGCCGACGCTGGCTGCTCGAGACGCCAGATGTATTCCGACAATCCACGGCTGGTTGCCGACGGATTGAACACGATCTCTGCACCGTTGAGTCCGAGTGCTCGCCAACCTTCTGGGAAGTGTCGGTCGTAACAGATGTACACGCCAACTTTGCCGACGGCGGTTTCGAAGACGGGATAGCCATCGGTGCCTGGCGTGAAGTAAAACTTCTCCCAGAAACCCTTCACTTGCGGGATGTGCTGTTTGCGGTACTTGCCCAGATAGCGGCCGTCGGCGTCGATCACCGCGGCGGTGTTGTAATACAAGCCCGGCTGCACGACTTCGTACATCGGAAGCACCAGGACCATTCCCAACTCCTTGGCGAGGCTCTGGAAGCGCTTCGTGGTGGGGCCATCGGGGATGTACTCGGTGTAGTCGTAGTACTTGGCGTCCTGTACTTGGCAGAAGTACGGGCCGTAGAACAACTCCTGGAAGCACATGATCTGGGCACCCTGCTTGGCTGCGTCGCGGGCGGCAACCTCGTGCTTGTCGATCATCTTGTCCTTGCTGCCTGGCCAATCGGTCTGCAACAGCGCTGCTTTGACTATGCGGCTCATGCCGTATTCCCCCTATCGCTTGTCAACCCTCCAAGGTAGTGGCGCATCAACACGCACCGCACTTCGCTGGTGGCTCCACACCTCGGTAATGCATGGCACCAGAAGTCCCGCCTCGCCGAGACATCACTCCTCTTACTACCGTTGCGGACATGGTCCAATCCACTCGCCCACCATTCGGTGGATCAATCGGGAAGACCTTCGACGACTCCACTCCATGGTGGCCCGACCTCCCGTCGGCCCAGCCAGGATCACCCAACATCGTCGTGGTGTTGCTCGATGATGTGGGCTTTGCCCAGTTCGGTTGCTACGGCAGCGACATTGCGACTCCGACGTTTGATGCGTTGGCCGCCGGCGGCCTTCGATACAGCAACTTCCACACCACTGCGTTGTGCTCACCGACTCGCGCTGCACTGCTGACTGGACGCAACCACCACTCCAACGGAATGGGTCGCATCGCAAACATCACGTCCGGATTTCCCGGATACAACGCCGAGATGTCGCACGAGGATGGAATGATCTCGGAAATTCTCGTGCGAAACGGATACTCCACCTTCGCCGTGGGCAAGTGGCATCTCACACCACCGCACGAGCAGCAAATGGGAGCACCGCGTGGTCGCTGGCCGTTGGGACGCGGCTTCGAGCGCTACTACGGATTCCTCGACGGGGAGACGGATCAGTACTACCCCGACCTCGTGTACGACAACCATCAAGTTGATCCGCCACGATCACCGGAGGAGGGATACCACCTCACCGAGGACATGGCCGACAAAGCAGTGCTCTTCATCAACGACGCGCGCGCGGCGAATCCCAACAAACCCTTCTTCCTCTGGTTTGCACCGGGGGCCTGTCACTCTCCTCATCAGGCGCCGAAGGAATTCATCGATGCCTACGGCGGACAATTCGACAAGGGTTGGGACGCGTGGCGCGAAGACGTATTCGCACGCCAGCTCGCGGCCGGACTCATGCCGGAAGGTACGCAGTTAAGCGATCGTCCACATTGGATTCCGGCGTGGGATTCGCTCAATGCGGACGAGCGTCGCCTGTACTCACGAATGATGGAGGTGTTCGCTGGTTTCCTGACCCATACCGATGCCCAAGTAGGACGCATCGTCGACCATGTGAAGTCACTCGGTGAATTCGACAACACCATCTTCGTCATCATGAGCGACAACGGCGCATCCGCGGAAGGTGGACCGAAGGGTTCCTACAACGAAGTGTTCTTCTTCAACTTCATTCCCGAGAGTCTCGAAGAAAACTTGAAGCGAATCGATTTGCTCGGTACGCCAGACGCACACAACCACTACCCGTGGGGCTGGGCATGGGCGGGAAACACACCCTTCAAGCGCTGGAAACGCGAAACCCACGAGGGCGGTGTCACGGATCCACTCATCGTGCATTGGCCGAAGGGAATCTCAGCACGCGGCGAAGTGCGTCACCAATACACCCACGCCGTGGATCTCATGCCAACTCTCTTGGATGTTCTGAAGATCGCACCACCGCACGAGATTGCGGGTGTCCCACAGTCTCCGATTGAGGGCGTGAGTTTTGCCCACACGCTTGCAAAGGCCGATGTTCCCTCGAAACACGTCACGCAGTATTTCGAGATGTTCGGTTCGCGTGCGCTGTACCACGACGGTTGGAAGGCCGTGGTGTTTCATCCGATGGCCAATCTTGCCTATGACGGATCCGACCCCAACTTGCCGTTCGACAAGGACGCGTGGGAGTTGTACAACATCGAAAACGATCGATCCGAGTCTCGAAACGTTGCATCCCAACATCCGGAGAAACTGCAAGAGCTCATCGCCCTCTGGTGGCGTGAAGCCGAGGAACACCAGGTGCTGCCCCTCAACAACCAGCCGGGCAGGTTTGGCGACCGTCGGCTTCGACGCGAGCGTTACGAGTACAAGCCGGGCATCGGTGCTTTGCCGCGAGCGGTGGCACCGAACCTGCACAATCGCGGCTTCCGCATCATCGCCGAGGTCGACTCACCAGGCTCGGTGAACGGAACGATTTGTGCACATGGTTCGGCATCTGCCGGATACGCCGTCTACGTGCGCAACAACAGACTGCACTACGAGCACAACTTCGTCGGACTGCACCGCTTTGTTGCCGTCGCCAACGTGGAGGTTCCCGCTGGACAACACCGTCTGGTGGTGAAGTTCACCATGACCGGTCGGTTCAAAGGCAACGTGGAGTTGTACTACGACGACCTGCCCGTTGGCGCCGCGGAAATCCCGATGACCGTACCGTTCACCTACAGCGTCGCTGGCTTTACGGTGGGTTATCTGCGTGGACACTCGGTCATTGCCGACGAGCACGCACCGTTTTCCTTTACTGCTGGTGCCCTCCATCGTGTCATCGTGGAACCGGAAGGTCGAACGTGGCGCGATCCGGCCCGCGAAGATCGCGCAGCCCTCGGTACCCAGTGAACCTGGTGGACGTGCGTCCCAACGTTCTCCTCGTCACGTTGGATCAGTTCCGAGGCGACTGCTTGTCATTTCACGGTCACCCCGTGGTGCGGACTCCGCATCTCGACGCACTTGCGCGGGAGGCGACGGTGCTCTCTCGCCATTACAGCCAGGCAGCACCGTGTTCGCCGGGCAGGGCAAGTCTGTACACCGGCATGTACCTCATGAATCACCGTGTGTGCTTCAACGGCTCTCCACTCGACCACTCGTTCGACAACGTGGCGCGAGTCGCGCGACGACACGGCTACGCACCAGCACTGTTCGGATACACCGATCAAGGCGTTGATCCGCGAGTTACCGAGAGCGCCGCAGATCCTCGGCTCTCTACGTATCAAGGAGTCCTGCCGGGTTTCGATTGGCTGCTCGACTTGAGCGAGCCGTACACACCATGGCTCGCTCATTTGCGCGATCACGGTCACACGATTGCCGACCACATCACCGCGCTGACTTCCGAGCCTGACCGCGACGAGTCTCTCAGCATCAGCTCGTTTCTCACCGACCACTTTCTGACCTGGCTCGAGTCGCGCCCGGCCTCCGCAACCAACACGAATGGTCACCCCGCCGACGCACCGTGGTTCGCACATCTGTCGTACCTGCGTCCGCACCCGCCGTATGCGGCAGCTGGTAAGTGGTCACAGGAGTACGACCCAGCAAAGGTCGATCTTCCCATTGCGCCGAGCGACGATCGCCACGGCTTCCATGAGGCCGTCATGCAACTTCCCGATACGAGGGCGCCAAGAACCGAAGCAGGAATGCGTCGAATGCGAGCGCAGTACTACGGAATGATCGGTGAAGTGGACTCTCAACTCGGACGGATTTTTTCCGTACTTCGCAACCGAGGCGATTGGGAGAACACCATCGTGGTGATCACCGCCGACCATGGGGAGCAACTCGGCGACCATGGTCTACGCGAGAAGGTCGGGTTCTTCGAGCAGAGTTACCACATCGTCGGAATGGTCCGCGCACCACAATTCGACGCAGGCCACGGACGCGTCGTTGATGCATTCACCGAGAACGTCGACATTCTTCCCACCTTGTGCGACTTGATTGGCGCGCCAGTTCCCTCCCAATGCGATGGTCGGTCGTTGCTGCCGTGGCTGAATGGCGACACTCCTACCGACTGGCGCGATGCAGCAACATGGGAATACGACTGGCGACAGTTGTACATCACCGATCAACCTGACGGTTCGGCAGTCAATTGGCCGCACGATCGTCGACTCGAACGCCAACATCTGTGCGTACAGCGCGACCACTCCAGTGCCTACGTGCAATTCGGTAATGGCGATTGGTTGGCGTTCGATCTCGCCAGCGACCCCACGTGGCGAACCCCAATCCGGAATGCAGAACTGGTGTTGCCGCTCGCTCAACGCATGCTCACGTGGCGTTCACAACATGCACATCGCGAACTGAGCGGATTGAAACTCGAGGATGGAGGTATCGGTAGATGGCCCGATCGCGTGCCGTGGCGTTCGGTATCGAATTGATACCCCACATCCACCTACTTGCGTAGGGAGTTTCCCG
>Ga0222713_10006906_pt1 | contig 10733 bp, 11 predicted proteins | sample C33_649DmetaG_FD_165061 | JGI IMG/M metagenome (GOLD analysis project Ga0222713, IMG submission 165061) | Estuarine water microbial communities from San Francisco Bay, California, United States - C33_649D | ecosystem: Environmental > Aquatic > Marine > Unclassified | place: USA: California... | reverse complement strand
ACATGTTTCTGTTTAAGAAAGAAAAGATAGTATTGACAGCATATACGGATGATCCAACATTGTTGGAGATGTTTCCGGTTGTGGAAGCCAATAAAAACTATCCACCATATTACAAAACATTGGAATCCAAATATCAAAAATTAGACAAAAGAAATAGTCGATTTGTGGAGAATGCTCCAGAAAAGCAATCAACGATTCGATCTTGTTATGGTATTAATAATTTTAATAACTACGGTTTCATTCTTCCGGTTTGGGGAGAGTATTCTATTGTAATGGACAATTCCAATGCTCATGCTATTGGTTCGGCTGATAATCGAATTAGTTACCATGAAGGTGAACAATCTGCGGGAGCATTAGATCCGTATCATATTTTTAAATTGGAATCTCCATGGGAATTTACCTGCAATAGAGATATTAAATTTCTTATGACGCAAAATGTTTTTGCTGTAAATTCGGAATACTATTCAATAACACCAGGCATCACAGATTTCTACAATCAAACCACCACGAATATTTTTTTGATGGTTAATAGACACCAAAATAACAAAGAGATATTGATTAAGGCTGGTAGTCCACTTGCAAAATTCATACCATTAACCGATGAAGATGTTGAGTTGAGGCATGAGGTGGTTGATGATGTTAAAAAAGTTAAAGTCAAACCATTTAAATATTTCTTTCATAATGGTTTAACCAAAATGATGAGAGCCAAAAAAACAACAGCCGAGAAAAAACAGGCTAAATGTCCTTTTCATTGGAAATAATATGAGTAAACTAAAAATTTCTTGCATCTACCTAGACATGGATGGTGTAATATGCGACTTTGTTGGCCGTTACAAAAAACTATTCAATGTGAATCCAGACCAAACTCGGAACAAAAAAGAATTTGGTAATTTGTTCAATCAGTTTATTCAAGGCCAAAACTTTGCAACACTTGAAATGATGCCGCACGCTAGTGAATTGCTGGAGTTTCTACGCAATGCACCAGTGCCAACAGAGATACTATCATCTACTGCTCGTCCAGATTCACATGATAGTATTTCAAAACAAAAAGAAATTTGGTTGGACTCCCACGGAATTACATTCAATCGTAATTTTGTACCGGGTAAACAACTAAAGAAAGAATATGCCAGAGAGGACACCCTCATCATTGATGACACGGAAACTGTCATTACTGATTGGCGTATAGCAGGTGGTCATGCAATCTGGCATAGGGATGTGCCTAACACCTTGGCAATGTTGAAGGTTATACTTTGACAACGCCTAAATAATGTTATATAATGCATCATGTGGATAATCCGTTTATACAACTATACTCCGTTAATACGAAAGGTAAATTATGGTAGATTTCTCTAAACTCAAAAAATCGTCTGGTAATTTGGACAAACTAACCAAGGCGATTGAACAACTCAATGCATCAACCGAAGGTGCATCTGACAAAGATAACTTCTGGCGTCCAGAAGTTGACAAAGCAGGTAACGGCATGGCAACCATCCGATTTCTTCCTGCATCTCCACAAGACGGTGATGATGGCCTTCCATGGGTCAAAATCTTCTCACATGGCTTTCAAGGTCCTGGTGGTTGGCTTATTGACAACTGCTTGACAACCAAGAATCAGCAATGTCCCGTGTGTGAACACAACAATCGTTTGTGGAATTCTGGTGTAGAAGCCAACAAAGAGATTGTACGCAAACAAAAGCGTAAACTCAATTACATTGCTAATGTGCTCATCGTAAGTGATCCAAAGCATCCTGAGAACGAAGGGCAAGTTAAATTGTTCAAGTTCGGTAAGAAAATCTTTGATAAGATTACTGAGGCAATGAACCCTGCGTTTGAAGATGAAACAGCAATCAACCCATTTGATATGTGGACTGGTGCTAACTTCAAATTGAAGATTCGTAAAGTTGAGGGCTATCAAAATTATGATAAGTCTGAATTTGAATCTCCATCACAATTGTTAAATGATGATGACGCACTTGAAAAGATTTGGAAGTCTCAAGCTTCATTATTGGAGTTGGTTGCTGACAAAGAATTCAAACCATATGATGTTTTGAAGACCAGACTTGATAAAGTCCTAGGCGTTACTACTACTAGTGATGAAGATGGTGGTCCAAGAGCTCGTACAACTGTGGAACAAGCAAAGGCTGCACCTAAAAAGGCACCAGTTGATCTTGCTGGCACAGATGACGATGATATGGCATACTTCAGCAAGTTGGCCGAAGAAGATTAAACTCTTTTAATAAAAGTTTAGACCCCGCCTTGTGCGGGGTTTTTTGTTTATACTACCCGTGTTGAATTCATAATCATTCTTTGGAAGGTGTCTTCCAGATTACGAACAGCAGGTAGTGCTGATTTGCCGGTTGTTGTGGATTTATTGAGTGAATTTAGATTATTAACCACAGATTCTAGTGGTCCGGCAAAATCAGCCAATTTCATATCGGTATTCTGACCCATGACAGATGATAGTTGCTGGCCCATGTTAGGAACAGCCTCTGGTGTCGCCATAGATGCAGAGGGTGCAGACAAAGGCATGGTTCCACCACCACTCTCAGGTGGTGCAGGAGTTGCTGTTGGTGCACCACCGGTTTCTCCGGCAGGTGTTGCGGGTGCTGGTGGTGTTTTAGATTGTTCAGTTTGCAGACCAGCCATTGGTACCTGATACATTGCTTCCCTTTTGGGATTCTCAGCCAACCATTTTTTCAGGCCTTCTCTATCGGCACCTAATTCCTGCACCAATTCTTTATCTGTTAAATCAGACTTAACAAAATCTTCAACAGTTCTTCTTGGAACTTGTTTGAGTGCTTTTTGTTGTAACTGTGCTGCAGCACCACCTTCTGTTAGGTTACCACCTTCTCGTTTACTTCTAACACTTAGAGCATAAGCATCATCATCATATTCTTTTGCATAAGGGTCTTTATCTATGGCGTCTTTTCGAGATTGTCTCTCGGAAAGTAAATATGCTAAACCTCCTCCAACAGCTATAGCAGCAAGAAGTCCTAAAACAACAGGATTGGCTAACAAAGGACCCACAGTTCTTAATACAGTAAAAATGTTTCTGCCCATACCAAATGCATCAACCATTTGATCTAAGAAACTCTGTGGTTGTTCTGTTACCTTTTCGGCGGTTTGTACTGGCACCAAATCTTTTTTCAATTGTTCTATTGCTTTTAATAAATCTTTGTGCCTTCTATCTGCCGTTCTTTCGGCTTCCATTTGTCTTTCTTCTGCAAAATTATTTTTCTTTTGTCTGTCAATTATATCTTCTTCACGGTTTTGTTTCATAAACTCGTAAATTTTATTCAACATTTCATTCATGCCAGAAGAATCACCACCGCTGCCTTGAAGTTTATCAATCTTAGTTGATGTTGAAACGGGTCTTGCACGACCAGTGAAGTATTCAATATCTTTTCTGGAACGACCCATCATTTTACCAAGAATTGCAGGACCCAATCTGGATCCACCTGTCATAAACTTTGCAATGTTCAACGGATCAAATTTAGCTTTAAGTCTGGTAACTCTGGCTTGTGTTTTTAGACCAATAGCTTTACCAATTGATGCACCATAACCCTCACCTGTAATAAGTTGGTCAGCAATAACGGAACTAAGAGATTGATTCTTCAACCTCGCAGCCATCTGGTATGACATTTTATTATCTGTAGCCATTTTATTGTTGTTGCTTTCTTACATGAGGTGGTCTATCATCAACCTTTTGTTGAGATTGAACATTATTTGTCTGTTTGTTTGTCGTAGTGGTATTGTTCGTTGTTTGAGCCGACTTATCTTTATTTAACTTTTCTTTCAGGTCTGCATTTTCTTTGGATGATTGGTCAACTTTGTTGCCATCGTTTGACAACATATCTAATGCCAATGCTTTTTCTTGAACAAATCTATCCTGTACACTCTTTCTTACTTTTTCTGAACTGCTACCAAATTTTGTTCCTCTTATTTCATATACACTGTTTATTATATTTTTTGGATCGGCATTTATGCCACCATTATCTTGAATTGCTTTTTTAAATATTCCGTAAGCACCATTATTATGTTTTGCTGAACCTGGCCCATGCTGCACTACTGTGCTAAAAAAAACATCTTTTATAGCATCAGATTGTTTTTCAACATCATAACCAGTTCCTTGTAATAATGTTTTTGCAGCAGGTTTAAATTGTGAGTCTTCAATAAAATCATGTTGTAATTTATCAAAATCTTTACCTTTTTCAGCCGATATTTTTTTCCATTCATCAACAAATGGTCCCTTATCTGAACCCGTATCAGCAGGACCCGCAGATTTCAATCTGGATACAATATCAGTTTCACCTTTAGCTTCTGCAAATTTTAAAAATGCAGCCATACTGCCAACTTTAGCTGCTATTTGATAAGTACCATAACTAGTTCCACCAGTAGAATCCCAACCAACTACTGCGCCGGGATTTTTTCTTCCGCCCGATTCAAATTTAGAACTTAATTTACCCAATTCTTGAGGAGTTTTAGTCGCTGTTGGTGGCGGTTTTACTTGGGCTGGCTTTGGTGCCGCAGGTGCAGCTTCTGCTTTTGGTGGCGGTTTAACTTGAGGTGGTTTAACCTGTTCAGCTTTTGGTGGCGGTTTAACTTGAGGTGGTTTAACCTGTTCAGCAGCCTTCTTGGCTTTATCCTCAGCTTCTTTTTTAGCCTTATCCTCAGCAGCCTTCTTGGCTTTATCCTCAGCTTCTTTTTTAGCCTTATCCTCAGCAGCCTTTTTAGCTCTATCCTCAGCAGCCTTTTTAGCTCTATCATCAGCTTCTTTTTTAGCTCTATCCTCAGCAGCCTTTTTAGCTCTATCATCAGCTTCTTTTTTAGCTCTATCCTCAGCAGCCTTCTTGGCTTTATCTTCGGCAGCCTTCTTGGCTTTATCTTCGGCAGCCTTCTTGGCTTTATCTTCGGCAGCCCTTTTAGCAGTATCTTCTGCTGGCTTCTTAGCTGGTGCAGTTGGCTTGGTTGGCTCAGGTGCCTTCTTTGCCTCTTTTTCTTCCGCCTTTTTCTCACGGCGAATAACTCTCTTAGGTTTCGGTCTTCTACGAACCGTTAACGCCTTCAACAATTCTTGATGGCGACTTTCTTCTTTTCTGGTATCAGTTTTACTATTCTTTTCATCTATTTGTCTTTGGTCTAATTCATCTTTGCGATTATCAACCATCAACTGATAAATTTGACCGAGAACTCCATCCATGTCGCCACTATCCGCAAGAGCCTTAGGTGGGGCCTTGGTGGAATTCAGCAATGAAGCTGAAGTTTGTTTTGATTTTTCGGACAATTTACTCATCGTTTGTTGATGAGTAACATCCTTACTGTTGTCTCTTGCCATTTATCTCTTTTGTCGTTCTCTTATTTTTTGATTTTCTTCCTCAATATACTGAATCAACATAGAGACATAGATATCTCTTTCCCATGGCAACATAGCTTCTAACTCCGTCAAACTGTATTTGTGATGCTGCATCAAAGAGAAATTAGTTTTGTAATAATTCCTCAAGTTATCGTGACGCAGCGTCAACCGAAAAAATTTTCGAGACCTTCTACATCAATCGTGTGATGAAAACCACATTTACTACAAGTCATCTCAACAGTTTCTTTTAACTTTGGTAAGTTATTAAAAAAGTGTTCAACCTTTTCAAATTGAACCTGATTTAAACCCTCAACAAACTCCAACATTTCACCTGGTTCGGCCTCATGTGCATAATAGAATTGGTCGCCATCATAAATGTGTTCAATGCTTTCTGCAATCAAGTTAAAAGTCACCTCAGTAATATCATCCATGTTAATAGAATCTTTGATGATACCAAATTCTGGATATTTCATCTTAATCATAACCTTGTCGGTCAATTGAATTTCTGGGCTAACTTCTTCTTCACGGTACGGTTGAATATTCTGTAGGTTAACACTTGCTTCCATAATGTTACCACAAACCTTTTCTTCAACCTCATTATTACAACGGTATCTGGTCTCCACAATTTCACCAACAGATTTGCTTCTGAGGTTGATAAAGTAATATTCAACATCAATGATGGGCAATTTGTCGATATTGATACCTTCAGTCAAAGTACAATTGTTTAGTATGTCACGGACATTCTGTTGAATTGTTGAGGACTCATTTGATTCTAGAGCCATCAACAGATTCTTTTGTTCTTTAACTAGAAACGGTCTATATTTAATCTTCTTCTTTGAAATTGGTAATTCAATTTCGTATGTTGGCACATCAAGTTTAGGTAAAGCCATAATTAATCACTCCTGTATTTTAAAAGTTTCTGTCAATTTCTGCCTCACGGCTCAGATAAGAATTTTTAATTGTATCAATTCCAGAACCGATTGCACCGATTGCACTATCGGTAATCGCACCGACAGCACCTTTGGCAGTACCACCAAGACCACCGTATTTGTCGGTAAGATTTCCAATCTGAGAATCCAACAGTTCCATCGCAAGGCCTTGGAGAGAATTGTTTTTCCAGTAAGTATATGCAAATGTCACAGACAGTTTGTGGTAACCATCATTTGACCAATCTAGGTCCATTTGATTTATTGCAATTGGAAATGCTTCATATAAGTTGCAAGAGTATGATGGTTGATTCGTAACATCATATTGTGTTATAGTCAAGTCGGTAGCATAATCACTCTTGTATCTAAAATTGTTGTTGTATAATGGGTTGATGAAATTCAACCATGCATCAAAGAATGTTTTCTGTGACATATCATCATCAACAATAAATGTCAAATCAATGTCGTTGTATGTGTTTTGGTACGGAAACTTTTCAACAGGACCATAGGTCTTTTGTTCGATTGTTGCAAGTGTTCTACCTGGTAGGTTTGCGTTCTCACATCTATATTTCAGGTTTCTATTGGTCTTTACATAAGCCAATAGTGTCAGAGGAATAGGAACATCAACCTCAAAACGATTCGGTCTGGCCAAATCGCCGGTGAAAGATGATTTAAAACCGCTAATTGAAACTGGCATCTTAGTTCCTTATTTCTTCTACTGAATCTTTCCAGACAGCTTTTGGTTGCGCCTTCTTGAATTGGTGTACAGGCAGGTGTAGTGCAATGTCCCATTCATTCGGTTCGACAGCCAATATTCTAGATTTAATGTGATTGTACAAATAATGCTTGATACAAGGTCTAAACTCTTTTAACTTAGATGATGCATCTAACATTGGATATGTGATACGAATTCTTTTAATCTCATCCTCATCATTGTAAATTGCAAAATTCATCAATTTCTTCATAAAAATCAATCTATAACGAAGTGGTAGGTAATGTATATTTAAGCCAATAAAACCATCAGATTGTCGTTTTAGAGGTAAAACAAGTGGAAATCTATCATAATAAGGCAAATCGTTTTTGCCTTTAGGATCATATACGAAGTAGTATAGACCACCCATCAAAAACTTTTGTCTGTCGGATGGTTTGGTCCAGCGAGACTTTTCTCTTGTTATTGGAATGGCCAATCGACCTGGATTTCTTAAATCTGCAATTCGCTTTAATAACCATGTCATAGATTCTCGGCTCATCGTTTGATAGTTAGCCGAGACTTTTTCTTCTGTCAGTGTAGTGAGTATGGATTTTGTTGTCATCGGATATTTAGTTATAGTCCGAGATGGTCTTCCGTTATAAGTTTGAATTCCCAACCACGGTCTAAGCAATATTCTGTGGCGGCTTTCCATTTGGCCTGATTGACACCCCATGTTACAACTTCTTGTATGTACTGTTTTGTCACACGTTTTTTCTTTTCAGGTTCCATTGTTTGATATTTCGGTTTGACTTCAAGCATCATTGTTCTAGTTTGGCCATTTTTGTCTTTAACTTTAACGACAAAATCAGGAAAATAACGGTGCATACGATTATCCACAGGAGATTTGTATGGAATTATGAGTTCTTCTGAGGCCCACGACACAATATTTGGATTTTTGTCGAGCCAATTCATTACCCGGCACTCCCAACTCGAGCGATATATGATTTTTTTGTAATCCCCTGCGTATTTTTGAGGATTTGAAGGTCGGAATGTTCCAGAATATGCCATAAATAATATATATCAATCTTTTTAGAAAAGACAATGGCAATAATTTCAATCCCAACATCAATCGGCGGCGTATCAATTCCTGGAGCTGCACTTAAAGGTCCTTTGGGTAAATTGTTTGGTAATGGCAACCAAATAGAAGTTTTATCTTATCCAAGAGATTTAAGTTCCGCAACAAGAAACCATGTGGTACAATTTACAATCAACGAAGTGCAACCAATTGGATATCAAGAAGGTAAATCATACTCATTAAATGATGCCTGGAATGGTGCAAAAAATAGTACAGAAGAAATTTTTAATGCAGGTAAAAAAGGATTTGAAGGTAGTGGTTTAGGTGATAAATCACTGAATGCTTTGTCGGCGCTTACAAAACAATCACAAGTAACATTCAAACAAAAAAAATCAAGGATTAAAGCTGCAATAAATTTATACATGCCAGATACACTGGAATTTACCAACGCAGCTTCGTATAATCAAACAAGTTTACTTGAAGTTGCCGAATCGGTTTTAACAAAACTTCCTGGCGGACAAAAGTTTGCTCAACCAGCATTTTCAGCGGTTCAATCTAATGCTGGTAAATTGGCTCTGTCTTCGCAAGGCCTTGCACTCAATCCACAACAACAATTGATGTTTGATGGTATAGATTTTAGGTCATTTCAAATGTCTTTCACTTTTACACCATTTTCTAAAGATGAGGCAACAGCAGTAAAAAATATTGTGAAAATGTTTAAGACACATGCTGCACCAAGAATTGTTTCTGGTTCTGCTGGTATGCTTTTCATACCACCATCTACATTTAATTTGAAATTTATGTTCAATGGTAAAGAGAATCAAAACATTGGCAAAGTTGCTGAGTGTGTTATTGAAACTATTGATGTGAACTATGCACCAAATGGATGGTCTGCACACACGGACGGTTCACCTGTTCAGACTACAGTATCAATCAGTTTCAAAGAAATAGAATTGATAGACAGAGAAAAAATAGAAAAGGATGGTTATTGAAATGCAATATTTTGATACACTTCCAAAAATAATTCACACAAATGATAATGGCATTTCCACCATTATGACAAATCTTATGGCCAGAGTTAGTATTGTGCCAGAGGTTTTGAAGAATCCAATGGTATACTACAAATATGATGTACAAGAAGGTGATACACCAGAAATTGTTGCACACAAGTACTATGATGATCCATATCGTTATTGGATAGTATTGTTTGCAAACAAAATGTTGGATCCACAATGGGATTGGCCACTTTCTTCATTACAATTTAATGAATATGTGAACGAAAAATATGGCAATACTTTGACTGATTTACATCATTACGAAAAAGTTATCACAAAAACCACCCGTGGAACAGATGATGACCAAACAGTAATAGAAAAATTCACCATTTCTGGTGAAGAATATGTGGGATTACTTTATTCACACCCTTTTGGCATAGACCCAGTAAGAACATTTCAACTCCCAATAGGTTTTGTTGATATTACTATACAACCAACACCAGTGACTAATTATGAATATGAACTTGATTTAAATGAATCGAAAAGAAACATCAACATATTAAATTCAAAGTATGTTGACCAATTAGAAAAAGAATTTCAAGACTTGATGAGTTAATTATGGCAACAAATAATCCTACTCCAGTTGAAGCTTCTGGTGCATATTCACCACAAGACTATTCTTTAAAGACACTTAATTTTTTGACAGCAAGTGGTAAAAGAATAGAACTTAAAAAAATTATGATGGAGTTTTCATATTATGAGGATATCTACACATTTGCAGCCTCTGGCTATGTAACTTTGGTTGATGCACAAGGTTTCATCGAACTTCTACAGTTAACAGGTAACGAATATCTTGAAGTCAATTTCGGTAAAGTAAAAAATGGTCCAAACGGTAATGACCAAATTTTTAGGGTGTATAAAATCGGTGATAGAAAACCTGGTGGCAACCATAATACCGAGGTATATACACTTCATTTTTGTTCGGAAGAATTGATGCTCTCAGAACAAACAAAAATAAGTAAATCATACTCTGGCCAGAAAATTTCTGAAATCGTGCAAGATGTGTTGATAGAAAAACTCAAAGTCAAACCAAAAAACATCAATGTAATTGAAGAAACAACTGGTGTTTATGACTTTGTTGTTCCAAGATTGAAACCATTTGAAGCCATTAGTTGGGTATCAACATATGCAAGGCCAAAGAAACAAAACAGCACAGCTGATATGTTATTTTTTGAAACCAAAGAAGGTTTTAATTTCAGATCACTACAGTCCATGTATAAGGACAGTGTTTATGCAACCTACAAGTATGAACCAATGAACTTGGACAATAAAAAACAGAGCTTTCAAGAAAAGGCATACAATGTAATTGAGTATGAATTCTCCAAAACATATGATGCACTACAAGAAATTACATCCGGTTCATTTGCAAATAGGTTAATTTCTATTGATCCACTAACCAGGTCATTTAATATCACAGATTTCGATTACAATAAGATGAAGGACACCATGGAAAAGTTGAATCCAAGTGGTGTATTAAATGAATTGAAGAATCGTTTTGATAAAGCTTTGAATCAATCACCAGAAGGTGTACTGAAGGTTGCAACAGGTAATGCAAACCACGGAAATGTACCTTATATCAAAGAAAAAGAAGGTGGCTTTGCAAAAGACATTTTCATTGAAACAATCTTACCAC
>Ga0222713_10006902_pt1 | contig 10735 bp, 4 predicted proteins | sample C33_649DmetaG_FD_165061 | JGI IMG/M metagenome (GOLD analysis project Ga0222713, IMG submission 165061) | Estuarine water microbial communities from San Francisco Bay, California, United States - C33_649D | ecosystem: Environmental > Aquatic > Marine > Unclassified | place: USA: California... | reverse complement strand
ACTGTGGCGTAGGCGTTGGAATCACCGCAACCCGCAATACCCTGAATCATTTCGAGCGACATGTCGTAGTCGATCGGAGTGTATTCGTCAGCACCGACGTCCGGAGTCGTGGTGGAACGAACATCTCCATCGATATCGACCGTGATGCCCGCAATCGGAGTACCCAAGTTGTTCGGACCACCATTCACTACGTGCAAGTCGTCGTTACTTAAGAATACTACTGCATTCGTAGACGAGTTCGCATTGAGCGTCGGGTGGGCAGTTTGCCAAGCAGACAGGCTCGTGTATGCAGTGCCGTAGTATGCAAACGTCGTACCTCCGTAATTGTACACGTTGTAGTTCATCGTCACCGAGTCCATTGAGGTTCCGCTGAAGTAGAACGCGTAGGTTCCGCCTTGGAAGATGTTGTTACGGATGTCCAGAACTTTAGACACTAGAGTCGTCGTTGAGGTCAGCATGTAGCAACCGTAGCTCGAGCCCTTGATCGTATTGTGGTACATATTAAGGTAGCGCGGGTACGGGAAGTACACACCGTAGCTGCCGGTAGCGTTAAACATATTGTTCGCGACAATGGAATTCACAGCAGGCTTCACGGTATTATTCAAGTAGCCCAGCAAGAGTCCGTAGTAGTACGAATTCGTTACGTTGCGCTGAACCTCAGCCCCGTTGACGTAGTACGCGTAGATGGCGTAGTTGAACGAGTTACGGAAGTTGTCCACCACGTTGTCGTTGAACTTGATACCGTCCACATAGTACGTGTAGATACCGTAGTAGTAGGCCTTAGCCACCGTGTTACCCGAAATGTTGATGTCCGAGTTGCGCACGGTGGTGCTCGTACCGTTAAAGCGGATACCGTAGTAACCACCCTTAACCACGTTGTCCGTGATGGTGATGTGGTCGGCATTGTTTCCGTACGACGACACCGAAGTCAGTGAAGCCGTAGAAGCAATGGCCGCAATCGTCGAAGACGTCGAAACGGTGTCCGAAAGGATGCTGTTGTTGTGGATCGTGATGTACTCTGCACCGCCGGTGAAGATGACGCCCGACATGGTCGGCGCATTCACGGTGAGGTTTTGAATGGTCACGTACTTGGTTCCGTTGAAGACCACTGCGCCAAACTGGCCTACAGTACCTTCAATCACCGAACCACCCGCAGCAGCACCTTGGAACGTCACGGTATTTGTGGCACTTGCTCCCGGAATCAAGGCAAGGTTTAAGCCGCCCGTGTGGGTGTAGCCCGCCAGCGTAATCGTAACCGGACCCGAAACACCACAGACTGAGAGTGCGTTTACTGCATCACTTAGGCTCGCAAAGTTGTTGGCGCCCGTTCCGTTTGAGTCCACCGTGTAGGCACCGTTCATAGCGCTGACACACGGGGTGCTGAAGGTGAACGGTCCTACCCACTGACCGGCGGTAGCTCCGCACGGAGTTTGGTAGTACACCTGGTAACCAGTACCCGGGGTCAAGCCCGTAATGGTGAACGGATTCGTCGAGGCTGTAGCTTGGTTGGCACCCGAAGCACCGGAACCAATGTTAAAGCCTACTGGGCCCCAAGCGATCTGACCTCCAGTAGACGAAGGCGTCCAAGACACCACTGCCGTCGAAGACGTCGGAGTAACCGTCACGTCCGGAACCAAACACGGAGACTGAGTGGCCACCAAGGCAACATTGTCCACGTGCACGTCGTAGCTCGTGGCAAAAGGATGCGCGGCGCTGGAAGCGAGGCTTTCTACGTAGAATCCAATTTCTACCAAGCCAGTGTAGGCACTTAAGTTGATCGAGTAGCGACCACCGAAGGGGCTCACGCCACTCATGCGATGGTACTTCTTGATAGCTTGGCTGCGGTTCCAGGTTAAACCGTTGTTAGTCGAAATAATTACCATGACGGTATCATCCAGACCCATAACACCTGCAGCAGTGCCGCCGTTGGTCATACCCATGTCCCATTCGAAGTAGGTGGTATGAGCCACGTCGCCTAAGTCAATTGTAGGAGTAAAGGTCCAGCCTTGAGTCGCTGATGACGCTACCGGCACCGCGTTCTCAATGGCGCCCGTAGTGCCGTTGTTGAGCCAACCACCTTCCATCCAAGCGGAAGTGTTTGAGCCAAGCACCGTTGGGTTCGTGGCAGGTCCATTGCCCTCGGTCCAAAGCATGGGCTTCGGAGTAGTTGCTAAGGGGTCGTAGCCACCACTGAATGATTCTACCCAACCCACTTGAACGGGCGTCACAAAGCTGTAGGGGCCAACCCATACCGACGTCTGACCCGCGCCGCAGTTACCTGCGAGGTAGAGGTCGTACGCGGTGTACGAAGAAAGACCCGTCAAGTTGTACGTCGTCGTGGTGACGGTTTGGCCCTGACCGGTACCCGGAGTAAAGCCCTTGGGGCCCCACTGGAGATCTACCGCCGTGGAAAGGCTGCTGAAGGTCACCGTAGCCGAATTTGCACGTACGTTCGTTACCGATACGCCAAAGGGAGCCGGACAGCCACTCGGGGTAAATTCTACCGCACCAACGTCCGGAGTATTGGTATCGCGAGCTGCGCCGTTGATGTCCGTCGGGACTTGAGCGAAGACCCCGGCACCAGCGTTGTTGTACGCCCAAGCACCCGGAGTGATGTCACCCGTAGATACGTTTACGAACAACGGGCTCGAACCGAGGCTATTGGCATCTGCACCAGTGGCTGCGGTCCAGTCGGCCACCGTGGTGTAGCGAAGTGTTGTCGAGCGACCAGCCACGAAATTCAGGGTTCCACCCGGGTTATTCAGATGTAGACCGTTGTTATTGGAATTGATAAGAGCGGTTGTAGAGGAATTATAAATTCCATATTTCGTGCCCGTACCAGATGAGGCAATGCTAATCAAGTTATTCTTGAAATTAACTGAATTCAAGTTTCCAGAGAAGTATGCACCGTAAACAGTACCTGTAGAGGTAGCTGTTGAACTATTCATGTCAATCGTGTTGTGATAGATATCCAACGTATCGGCAGAAAGCGCGTAAAGGCCATATAATGATCCCGTACCGTTGTTCACATTATAGATTGCATTGTTTGCAATTAATGCACGGTTTGTGCTTGTACCAGTCAAACTACTGGCATAAAGCAAATAGCCTGTAAAGTTGGAGGTTCCTGAGGCTCCACCTAAGTCATGGACCCTGTTCCCAACAAGTTTATAGCCTGGATTTCGACCATAGTTATAAGCACCATAGCATGTACTCACAGTGGCACGTGAAATCCGGTTAATATCGTTATTCTCAATGGTCAAATTATTCTGACCGTACGCGTAGATACCGTAAACGTAGAAGTTTGAAATCGTCGAGTTGCGAACTGTATTGTTGGATGGTCTTACACCCATGGTAACTCCGTTGCCCATGAGTGATAAACCGTAGTATCCTCCGATGATTTGGCATGAGTCAATAAGGAGGTTTGATGCAGAGGTTGCACCACTACCCGAAGCTGATGTCGCAGAACTCGAAAGGGTGAAGGCTGCAAACAACGAAGAAGTACTGGTTTCGCTCGTTTTGATAATACAACGCTTGAACGTATTAAAGTCCGCATTGTTGTACATACGTACCGCGAATCCATTTGCCGTTCCCGCAGCCTCAATTGTCAAATCTTCAAAACGCAGGTAATCAGCCCCGTTCAGGAAAAGTGTGTGGTAACCGCCTGTAGTCGTAGCGTTCGTCAGGGTATTGAAATTACCCTTCACCGTAATGGTGTTCGTCGCCGACATTCCCGGAATCTCTTGAATCTCGATCTGCTCGTTGTACGGGCCTGAGTTCGGCAGAACCTGGAATACTACCGGACCTGCAACGCCACAAGAAGCTGCCGCGAAGGCCGCAGTAAAGCTGGGGTAGTTACCTCCGGAACCAATGGTGTACGTTCCGCCGGCAAGGTTGGGAAGCGTAGTAATCTGCTGAACTGTAGAATAAGCCGTTTGGCTTGAGTTAGCACATGTCAATGCGCATCGGTAGTACTTGTCTACAGTCTGTGACGTCGTTAAACTTGAAACAGTGGCTCCTGCAATAGGCGTCCAAGAACCTGTACCGGTTGACGATGACTCCCACTGGTACGAGATACCTGAAGCCAATGAAGCTCCGCTGAGAGAAAGTGTGAAGTTTTGCAGAGGACACACAGCCGTCGAGGTTGCGGTCGTTGTTCCGCCCGTCGGAGCGCCAACGCACGGCGCCAAGGGTACAAAAGATACCGAACCTGTAAAGAATCGTGGGTTGTTTACGCCACCATATCCGACATAACCACCGCCAATCTGGGCATCACCTACCAGTAAATTGATTCCGCTATTCGAAAACGTATTAGGAGACGCAGTACCCACTCCGGTACCGCTGTAGCTCACGGTTCCCGAGGGCAGCAGTGCGAATCGAATAGTAGCACCGGCGGGAACGACCACGTTAAGACCGGTGAGCACTGGATTTACACCGGTGGTCGTGATTCCCGAAATCGTTCCAGATGCTGCTAAGGTCCAGCCTGAAGGAGGAGTTGTTGCATTGAATGCACCACTTATAGCCCCACTCAATGAAGTGGTGCTCGAGTACAAATCAACTGTGTTTGAATTGTTAGATGTTGATGTCCACTGACCGACTGACGTTATTTGAATTGGTGAGGACGTAGTGTTTTGGACTGCAAACGTGATAAAACAGCTACCTGCTGATCCAGAACCGCAACTGTTCGTTCCGGTGTAGCCTGTACTCCCCGAGGTCGAGTTTAAGGTTATTTGTGCATAGTTCGTCACACTCAGAATAAGTGCGGCGACCCAGAAGTAGATTTTTTTCATGAGTTGCTGTTTAGGTTTTCGACGAGGGGGCAATTTATTCCAAGTATTTGAAAACTTTACACCCCAAAACGGATTTTATTGCGAAATTGGCTACAAAGCGTATTGATTACAATTAATTAAAATACTGTTTTTCAATTTTTTAAGGCAAACGACCCGTGAATAGATTGTTGATAACTTCACGTGGCACGGTTAAAACACCCTTAACAACGAATAGAGTCGATTCTTGTCGTTACCTTTGCCGCCCTCGGGAAGTAGCGCAGGTGGTAGCGCATCTGGTTTGGGACCAGAGGGTCGCAGGTTCGAATCCTGTCTTCCCGACGTAAAAAGGCGCCTTGCGGCGCCTTTTTTTGTGTGATCCCGGCGCGATTCGAACGCGCGACCGTCTCATTAGAAGTGAGATGCTCTATCCAGCTGAGCTACGGGACCGACAATAAGGCCGCAAAAATAGTTCTTTAAGAGGGGTTACCTACTTTTGATCCGCCGTGCGCACACTATTGTTTCTAACCCTCCTGAGCTGCAGCACCCTTTGGGCACAGTCTGATTCCGCACGTACCCGACGGACATGGGGCCAGCCAGAAAAAGCAGCCCTGGCGAGCGCGCTGCTGCCCGGAGCCGGGCAAATTGCCAATAAGCAGCTTTGGAAGGCTCCGATCGCCTGGGGCATTATGGCCGGAAGCGGATACTACTTCTACCAAAACTTCGACAGCTACCGGAGGCTGAGTACCGCTATTGACTTGAGGCTCGACGGAGACCCTCTTACGTTGGATGAATTTGACGGCCAATTCACCGTCAATCAACTCTTTTCGCTGCAAAACGACTACCGTCGCCGTCGGGACTACGCATTTTTAGGGGTTGGCGCGGGGTACTTGTTTCAAGTGCTTGACGCCTACGCGGCCGGCCACCTTGTAGACTTTGACGTATCGCCCAACCTGAGTGGCCGATTCCGCCCCGCCTTCGGGCCAAACGCTACCTTTGGCGCGAATTTGACGATTGCATGGCACTAAAGCTCGCATTACTAGGTTACGGAAAAATGGGCCAAGCCATTGAAGCTGAGGCGGTCGCACGCGGCCACGAAGTGGTTGCCCGCATTCGCTCTCAGGACGACTGGAGCCTCGCGGACGCCGACGTGATTATCGAATTCACCCAGCCTGAATCCGCAGTAGGCAACCTCGAGCGCTTGGCGACCATGGGCATTCCTGTGGTTTGCGGCACCACAGGCTGGTTTGCGCAACTCCCCCGCGTCGAGGCTGCGTTCGCCCAAGCAGGTAACCGACTCATCTACGCGTCGAACTTCAGTTTGGGCGTACAGCTGGCGTTTCAGCTCAACCGGCAAATGGCGGAACTCCTCGCCCCCTACCGCGACCAGTACACCCCGAGTATTGAAGAGGTGCACCACACCGCCAAAAAGGACGCGCCGAGCGGCACCGCCATCAGCTTTGCCGAGGGGCTCCTACCCTACTTTCCGGAACTCACGGGCTGGTCGCTCGACGGAATCAAACCGGCCAGCTTGCCCATTACGGCTCGCCGAGAAGATCCCGTTCCAGGTACTCATACCGTACGCTACGAGTCTGAAATCGATCGAATTGAACTTACCCACGTCGCCCTCAACCGCCGCGGGTTTGCGCTGGGTGCGGTGCTGGCCGCAGAGCGAATCGCAGCATGTACGCCTGGCGCGCACCATTTCGCCAAAATTTTGTTCTAACCGCATGTCGACCCGCCTCAAGCAAATCACCGAAAGCAAGTGGATGGACGTCGTGGGCGTGACCACCGTGCTGGGTGCATCCATCGCGTTGGGGTTTCATAAGACGGTCATCGCGGGACTGCCCATCGGAATTTTGAGCACCGTCGGCGCGGCCGTCAGCATGATGGGTACCCGGTGGGCCACGAAGCGCAAGAACTGGGGCAACGCGGTGGGCGTGGTCACCAGCGTCAACTCGGCCATCGTGGACTACTTCTTGGGCAACAAGGCGGCCTTCCTCACCTACCCGGTCTCGTTGATCGGCAACGCGCTGAGCTTTTTTGTGTGGAGCCGCAAGGGCGACCGAATTCCGCGCACGCTGGACCGCTACTACTTTGCGGTGGCCGGCGGCGCCTTCGCGCTGGCCTTCGGGCTCAACTACATTGGTTTCACGGGCTTTTTGCAGCACGGAATCGCCGAAGAGGACCTGTCCAAATTCTGGGTGACCGCACTCATCACCGGCATCACCTTTAGCGGAACCCTCAACATGCCCCGCATGTACGCCGACACCTGGGTCTTCTGGTTGGTGTACAACTCGTTGAAGCTGTACCAAAACATATTATTCGGCAACGTGGCCTTTGTGGCGAAGTACGTCTTTTACCTCGTCAACGCCGTCATGGCTTGGCGGGTATGGCACTTTGTGCGGAAAACGGAACCTTCGGCATGATGACTTCGCTGCGCAACCTGCTACTTGGTATTTCAGCCCTACTCATGCTGGGGCACAGTTTGGTTCCGCACGACCACAGCGGCAGCACCGCTTCCAATTTTGTTTTGTGGGAACTCTTTAGCGTTGATTTAGGCAATGACCACTTGCAGCACTTCGCTCCGATTTCGTGCGACGTTGCTCCAGAAGACGCAAATCAAGTACAGTTGCCGCAACTGGGCCCAAAATGGACTGTGGAGTCAGAGGTCCTATGGACCCCGTCCGTTCATGCAGCAACACCCCACGGAAGCAACCGTACTCAAGGTCACCTCAGTTCCTGGTCCCGAAGACCGCCGCCTAGCTCGTTAGCGTGACACCTCGGCTGCACAGGCAGCCTACCTCTCGTCCGTTAACTTTGCTAAGCATCTATGATTCAACGTATTATAAATTTTTCTGTACGAGCCAAAATGCTCGTATTCCTTGGGACTGCCGTGCTCGCAGCGTGGGGTCTGTACAGCGCGACCCACTTGCCGATTGACGCCGTTCCGGACATCACCAACAACCAGGTTCAGGTAGTCACTACGGCTCCGGCCTTGGCGCCCCAAGAGGTCGAGCAGTTCATTACCTACCCCGTGGAACTGGCCATGGCCAATCTTGCCGGTGTCGAAGAAGTGCGCAGCGTATCCCGCTACGGACTTTCGGTGGTCACCGTGGTGTTCGGCGACGACGTCGACAACATGGCCGCCCGCCAACGGGTCAACGAACAAATTGACCAGGCCGCAGGGCAAATCCCGGCTGGCATTGAACGCCCAGGCCTGATGCCGATCACCACGGGACTTGGCGAGATTTATCAGTACACTCTTGAGGTCGACGCCGGCCACCACTACGATTTGGCGGAATTGCGCAGCATTCACGACTGGCAAATTAAGCGCCAGCTGAGCGGAATTCCGGGCGTGGTGGAGTTGAGTTCGTTTGGCGGGCTTCTCAAGCAGTACGAAATAGCTGTAAACCCCGACCGACTTAGTGAGGTGGGCTTAACTATGGCGGACGTGTACGATGCCGTGGCGCAAGGAAACCAAAACGCCGGCGGTGCCTACATCGAGAAGTCTGAAGAGGCCTGGTACATCCGCCTGGAGGGCTTGTACCAAAACCTGTCGGACATCGAGCACGTTTCGCTACGGAGTCCCGTGCTGGGCACCCCGATACTGGTGCGCGACATCGCTGAGGTCAGGTTTGGCGCGGCACCGCGCTACGGCGCACTGACGCGCGACGGCAAAGGCGAGGCGGTCGGCGGAATTTTCTTGATGCTCAAGGGCGCCAACAGCTACGAGGTAACACAGGCGATCGAGGACCGCATGGCGTCCATCGAAAAAAGCCTGCCTCCGGGGATTCGCATCGAACCCTACCTCAACCGCTCTGATTTGGTGGGCCGCGCACTGAGTACGGTGAGCCGAAACCTCATCGAGGGCGGCTTGATCGTGGTTTTTGTGCTGATTTTACTGCTCGGAAACCTTCGGGCCGGACTCGTGGTGGCCAGCGTGATTCCGCTCTCGCTGCTGTTCGCACTGAGCTGCATGAGGTTGGCGGGCGTATCGGCTAACTTGATGTCGCTGGGAGCCATTGACTTTGGCATTGTGGTCGACGGGGCCGTCATTGTCGTTGAGGCCGTGCTGGCCGCGATGCACGGCAAGGCCCGAATGCCGTCGGTCGAACGCGACGAAGTCGTCGCCAAGAGCGCGGGGGCGATTTACCAGTCTGCCGCCTTTGGCGTGGTCATCATCTTAGTAGTGTTTGTGCCCATCTTGACGTTGACGGGCATCGAGGGCAAAATGTTTCGCCCCATGGCGCAGACGGTGGGTTTTGCGCTCATCGGCGCCCTGATATTCAGCGTGACCTACGTGCCGGCACTGGCGGCCTTGGTGCTCAAGCCTGTCGAGGGCGAAAACCGCTCTGAAAAGGTGATGCACCAGCTTCGCGTGCGCTACGAGGGTCTGCTGAACCGCAGCATTCCCAAGGGCGGATGGGTACTGTCGGCGGCTGTCGGTTTGTTTTTGGGCGCACTGGTCGTTTTTCAGCAACTGGGCAGCGTGTTTATTCCAAGCCTCGAAGAGGGTGACCTGGCCATGCAGCTTTCGATTCCGACCGGAAGCAACCTGCACGAAATGACCCGCATCACGACCCAGGCCGAGCAACGCCTGATGGCGAAGTTCCCCGAAGTCAAGCACGTGGTGAGCAAGATTGGCACCGCTGAGGTTCCGACCGACCCGATGCCGATGGAGGCGGCCGACGTGATGATTCTGCTCAAGCCCAAGTCGGAGTGGACCAGCGCCGAAACGCGCGAGGAGCTCGTCGCGAAGATGGAAGCCGAACTGACCAACGTTTGGGGTGCGCTCTTTGAATTCACACAACCTATTCAGCTTCGATTCAATGAATTGATTAGCGGATCGAAGTCCGACATCGCACTACAGGTGTACGGCGACGACCTCGACACCCTTGCTTCAATTGCCGCCCGAATGGCCACGGCGGTCGAAGGGATTCCCGGAGCAGCCGACGTAAAAGTTGAAGCGACCCAGGGCATGCGATTTCACCGTTGGGTTCCGGACCGCCAAGCCATGGCGTACTACGGGATTTCGCTGAGCCAAGTGAGTCAAGCAATTGAACACGGGTACGCCGGAGGAATCGCCGGCACCGTCTACGAAGGGCAACGCCGCTTTGACGTGGCGGTGCGCTTGGACTCGAGCAGTCGCTATGACGCTTCGGCTGGCTCCGTAATGCTGCGCAGCAGCAACGGAGCATTGATTCCGCTGACCGCGGTGGCCCAGCGCATCGAGACGGTGGGGCCGTCGCAAATAAGCCGCTCGCAGACCAGTCGTCGAATCTCTGTGGGCATCAACGTGCGCGGACGCGACATTGCGAGCGTCGTAGCCGATATTGAACGCAAGCTGGACCGCAGCGTTCCGCTGCCGGCGGGCTACCGCCTGCACATTGGAGGCGATTTTGAAAACCTAAGAGCCGCCGTAGCGCGCTTGCAAGTAGCAGTCCCCGTGGCACTTGCACTTATTTTGGTCCTGCTCTACTTCACCTTTGGCAGCGTGGCTTATGCTGGCGTGATTTTCTCGGCGATTCCGCTGTCTGCGGTGGGTGGCGTGGCGTTTTTAGCTTTGCGCGGAATGCCGTTCAGTATTTCGGCCGGCATTGGCTTCATTGCCCTGTTTGGGGTCGTGGTGCTCAACGGAATCGTGCTCGCCAGCCGCGTGCGCGAACTGGCCAACCAAGGATTGGAATGGAATGAAGCCGTGGTTCAGGGCAGTGCAGACCGGCTAAGGGCGGTGCTCATGACCGCCACCGTGGCCGCACTTGGGTTTGTGCCCATGGCCTTTTCGACGTCGGCCGGTGCTGAAGTACAAAAGCCGCTGGCAACCGTGGTTATCGGTGGACTGGTTTCGGCCACCCTGCTCACGCTTGGAGTGCTTCCGTTGCTACTGATTCGGTTTAAGCGCTGGCTCAAGCCGTCGCACCTCGCGGTGGCCTTGATGCTGGCCGTGAGTACTGGCGCTTTTGCCCAAA
>Ga0222713_10006899_pt1 | contig 10738 bp, 10 predicted proteins | sample C33_649DmetaG_FD_165061 | JGI IMG/M metagenome (GOLD analysis project Ga0222713, IMG submission 165061) | Estuarine water microbial communities from San Francisco Bay, California, United States - C33_649D | ecosystem: Environmental > Aquatic > Marine > Unclassified | place: USA: California... | reverse complement strand
TAAGAAAGCAGATAAGAAAGCACCTAAGAAAGCAGATAAGAAAGCAGATAAGAAAGCACCTAAGAAAGCAGCTAAGAAAGCACCTAAGAAAGCAGCTAAGAAAGCAGCTAAGAAATAAATATTTTTATGAATATGAAAAAATAATTTATTTTTTAATATATAATATGATATAACTTTGATATTATAATGGAATGTACTAAATGTAAAAAGAAAAAGATGTTAAACAATTATATGTTAAAAAATATAAAAGAAGGAATATATTATAATTATTGTGATAAATATAATATATAATATCTATAAATATTAAAATATAACTATTTTTAATATGATAAAAACAACATGTATAGTTACAAAAATATTAACAATTAAACCGAATTTAGACGAAGAAGAAAAAAGATTAGACGAAGAAGAAAAAAGATTAGAAGAAAAAAAAAGAAAAGAAAAAAGAAGATCAGAATTACAAAAAGAATTTAAAAAAGAGAATAAAGAAAATCAAGAAGAAATTATTTTAAATTTAAGAAAAGAAGAAATAAAAAATATAGAACAATTAATAGAAGTATCAAATGCGAACTTAAACGAATTAAATATAGCATCAAAAAATTATACTGCTATTATAAAAGAAAAAACAAAAGTTGAAAAAAATAAAAAAGATATAGAAGATTTAATTAAAAAACAAGCGGAACTACAGAAATCAATTAATTATTATAAACAAAATATAGAAGGATATAATAATACAATATCACTAATAAAAGCAAAAATTACAGAAGCAGAAAAAACAAAAGGAGGAGCAATATATGATATTAAATGTAGTAAAGCACGTAGTAGTTGTTCTAATGTAATTGATAAATATATGAAATATTTAAATAAAAAAACGGTAGTAAAATTAAAAAATATAGCTAAAAATAAAAATATTAAAATAACAACCAAAAAAGAAGGAAAAATAGTATATTTAAAGAAATCTGCTATTATAAAAAAAATATGTGATTTTACACATCATAAGAAAGCACCTAATCCTAAAAAAGTAGCTAAGAAAGCACTTAAGAAATAAATATTCTTATGAATATGAAAAATTGATTTATTTTTTAATATAAAATATCATATAACTTTGATATTATAATGGAATGTACTAAATGTAAAAAGAAAAAGATGTTAAATGATTATACGTTAAAAAATATAAAAGAAGGAATATATTATACTTATTGTAATCATTGTCGTGATAAATGTAATATTGAAAGAGATAAATATAAAAATATTGCAAAAGAAAATTATGAGATTTTAAAGAAAACAAATATAATAAAATGCGAATGTGGTAAATCATATGTATCATTTAGAACATATCATATATTTAGGCATAATAACTCTAAATATCATTTAGAGAATATATAACAAAGAGTACATAATTTTATTTTTTTAGAATTTTAGAAAAGTTTAATATTATTTGCAAATAATTTGCATTATGTACTTTTTTTTGAATATGTTATAATAAATAAAATTTTATGAAAAAGCCTTAATCCAAGCATCAACTAAAAAAGGATTATATAATTTTTTACCTAATAAGCAATACAATAATTTGAAGACCAATATGTAGCATAAGCTTTTATAGCAATATAATATTGAATTGTCCCTAATACTATCAAAATATGCCAAATTTGATGACTATGTCCAATAAAATCAAGTCTTCCAGGAAACATACGTTCTGGAAATCCTGTAAAGAAGAAAATAAATCCTATAGCATATGTTATATATGTATTAAGATATTTCCATAAAAATACATCCTTTTGCTCATATCCAGATTCTCCAATTATAATAAACCAATGATAAATTATAATTAAACTAAATGATGTAAATAATGCAAAAAAACATACAGAAAATGTAAAATTCTTTATAAGACTCGGAATTAAAGACCATCCTATAGCAATAAAACCTAAGAATCCAATAATAATATAATATATATGTGCTATATCAGTATAACACCATAAACAATATCTTATACCTACAATATATGTTGAAATAGTAATAGCTGTAATCCCAATTATATCTACTCTTAAAGCTCTTTCATATACCAATGAACTATTAGAAGAGATAAGATGAAAAAAGGAAGAAGAACCAAACATAAAAATACAAGATAAGATATATATAGATGATGTCAATCTATAATAAGGAATATCAATAGGATATATTATATTTTTTACAAATAAAAACATAAAAATGAATACTCCAATTAAATGAGTCCATATATTACCGAATTCATTATGAATCTGAAAAATGCTATTTATACATTCTTTATAGGATTGTTTATTTCTATATCCCCATAAAATATATGGTCTTTTAGTCCATATAGGAGCATTTGATATATGAAGATTATTATTTGTATTAGCAGAAAATGAAAAATAATTTACATCTTTATAAATATTTACCTGATACTTTTGTACCACTTCTAAATTTTTATGAGTTATTTTTGATTTTTACAATAAATGTTATATATAATATAAATATATTCTTATATAATTACATCATATTACATCATATCATATTATATTACATAATATTATATGATATTACATAATAACACAATTTTTTTTTTCTAAATTTTTTATCATATAAGTATCTTTAAGTTCATAGCCAAATTTCTTATAATAATTGCGAACACCTGTTCCGCTAATAATAGCCATTTTTTTAAAACCTTCATTTAAACTAATTTCTTCTGCTTTTTCAATTAATCTTTTACCATAACCTTTATGTTGCATTGAATTCTCGATATTATTTCCTACATTATTAAGATTAGCGTATACGTGAAGTTCTCTGATAAGAGCAGCATCTTTGAGAATAGGTAATATATTATTTTGATTTTTATTAATTCTCAATCTTAAGAATCCAATTAAATAATTATTATCACAAGTACTATCAAAACTAATGTGATATTCATCACCATCAGATGATTTATATTTTTCAATATTCATCACAATATTATCAGGAGATACCATATTGCTACCAACTTCTCTGCATCGAATACATTTACATTTCCATCCATTTTTTTTAATATCATTTTGAAACATTTGTCTCATATTAACACATTTATCAGAATAACCACCAGTAATGTAATGGCTTGGAATATCTCTAATAATACGATTAAGTCTCTTATATTTTTGAACTTTAATTTTAAATTTCTTAATTAATTCATATAATTTTGTATCAGGATATGGTACATATTCGCCATTTTCAAACCATTTTTTAATTTTAGTCCAAGGAACAATAGCAGTTGGATAAATTTTATATTGATCTACTTGAATTCTTTCATCATATAAAACTTGATTCATCATATTGCAATCAATTTCATAAGAAGAACCAGGTAAATTTGGCATAATATGAATATCAACTTTATAGCAATTATTTTTAAGCAATTTAATAGCATCATAAACACATTCAATATCGTGTCCTCTATTAATGCGTTTTAAAACAGAATTATAAGTATGTTGAACACCTAATTGAATTCTTGTACAATTATATCTTCTAAAATTTTTAATTTCATCTAATGTAATAGTATCCGGTCGCGTTTCTAATGTTAAACCAATAATATGAATTTTAGCAGTTTCATTAATATTAATCTCTTCTTCGAGAGTTTTCATAGGTCGTTTTTCCTTATCAAAGAATACATTAGCGCTATAATAAAGTTCAGTAATAAATCTATCTTGATAGTGTCTTGGATATTCGGACCACGTTCCTCCTAAAACAATAATTTCTAATTTATCGGCAATATGTCCAATATCTATTAATGTTGAAATTCGCGAATTCATCTGTTTAATAGCATCAAATTCGTTTTCATTAGCTCTCATAACAGCTGGTTCGCTAAATAAATAGCTTCGTGGCTGTGGTACCATATTATTACCTTCGTGAGCAGGTTCATTAGGACAATAAGCACAATCGTGTTTACAAGAGAATTTAGCTATTTTTTTCTCACCTTCATCATTATAATACCACGGATGTGCAGATGTTAGAACAGTAATTACTAATACACCCGAATTAGATTTGCCTTTTTTTTTAGTAATAACACCTTTAAGAACAGTATCATCTAATTTAAGATAATTATAAACTTTAATAAGATTACTATTAGTAATAACCATTTTATATTTATGTTGAATAATTTTTTTGAAATTATTTAATTCTTTTTTATCTGTCAATAGGTGCTTATTATTTATAAATTCAGCAATAATAATATCCCATTGTTCTTTAGAATATTTATCAGGATAATACGATTTGTTAATATCTTCAATATCTTGTATATCATGTAGTTTGCGAATATTACATAGACCCTGGGAATCACACATATTTATTATGTTGTAATAATTAGTATTTACATTTATTTCAATTTTTATATTTTATAATGACGAATATATTAAATTATATTATTGAGTTTTATGAGAATAATTTTATATTATGTTATTATGAAGAATCATCGAGAAAAATAGAATTAGAAGAAAATCTTCTAAAATTTTGTGATAACTCAGATGAAGAAATGAGTAATTATAAAAAAATATATCCTATTTTTGAAAATACCATATTATAGATATACTATATTGTAAATATACCATATTGTAAAAATACCATATTATAGATATACCATATTATAGATATACTATATTGTAAAAATACCATATTATAGATATACTATATTGTAAATTATTATATTATAATAATAATAATATGTTTATAAGTTTATTAAATAATTTTAGTAATATTTTTGGTAAAAAAATAAGAAATAATTTAACATCACCAAATTTAGAATATAATTCTTATGGAATAAATGATAAAACAGATAAACAATTAAGAATAAATATATTATTAGAAATTAAAAATATAAAGAATACTTATTATAAATATATAAATAATTCTAAATATTCTGATAAATTATATAATAACATTTTACAAGAAACAGAGTATGAAGATGGTATATTAGTATCAGATAATTCTACAGTATATGATAATGACATAAAAAAATATATAAATTGTCGCAAAGAACTATTTGAAAATACCAAAAGAATATATATTATAAAAAAAAATTTACAGGATTTTTATATGATAAATGATGGTAATGAAAACAATATATTATATATAATTGATTTAGAAGAACGAGATATGTTTAATTACTGTTATGATTATATAAAAAGAGATGATAAGAATCTTGTAAGAGATTTATTATTTACAGTTATAATAAATAATGTAAAAAAAATAGAAAGATATGTTATTGTAAAAGATTATGAAAAATTAAAATTAGTATTATAATTAATATCTATAATGTAATTAGAATTGATGATTAATGAATTTGGAAGTTAATCCAGAAAAATGGATTTTACCAAATAGAATTGGATATAATAAGGAAATTTACGAAACATTTAATCCGTCTAAGTATCCTTTTAAACAAGCTTCGTCATCATCATCATCGTGTAAATGTACTAGTGAAAGTTGCGAATTAGAAACAAAAACGATAAGTCTTTTTCCACAACAAAGAATAATAAGAGATTATATGCAATTCAATAGTCCATATAGAGGAATATTATTATATCACGAACTTGGTTCAGGAAAGACAGCAGCATCAATTGCTACTGCAGAAGGTTATATTAATAAGAAAAAAGTTATTATAATGACACCAGCATCATTATCACAAAATTATGAGAATGAATTAATAAGAGTATCAAAGCTTGGTCTTAATTTAAAGAAATCTTGGACACTTTTAAAAATAGATAAAAAAAATATTGAAATAATGAAAAAGATAAATGAATATGGTATATATTCTAAATTTATAAAAAAGGAAGGATTAGTATGGATACCTCTTTATAAAGATGATATAGAAGGTGTTGAAAAGATAAAGGATAATATAAAATATTCTTTAATGAATTCAGATGATAAAACAGCAATTGATGAAACAATAAGTCATATAGTAAGAAATCGATATACTTTTATAAATTATAATGGTTTGTCACAGAAGAAAATAACAGAATTAGGCAAAGATTTTTTCAATAATACATTTGTTGTGATAGATGAGGTTCATAATTTTATAAGTAGAGTTGTAAATGGTTCTAAATTAGCAAGAGCTATTTATAATCTTTTAATGACATCAAAAGATGTTAAAATGGTATTATTATCTGGAACACCTATTATAAATAGTCCATATGAAATAGCATCTTTAATAAATTTAATAAGGGGACCAATGAATATATATAGTTTTGATATTTCAGTTAAAAAGGGTGCTATACTTACAAATGAAGAAATTATAGAGAATTTAAGAAAGAGTAAATTATATGATATGGTAGATGAAGTATATTATTATAATAATAAAATATTTTTAATGTTATTACCAGATGGATATAAAAGAATTGGTGATTTAGATGATGTTCATATAAATAAAAATAAATGGTCTATGACAGAATCAGTATTAATAAATAAAATAATAGTTTCTTTAAAAAAAATCAAAAGTATATCTGGAATAATAAAAAAATATGTAAATTCATATTATGCTTTACCAAATAGTAGAGATGAATTTGATAAATATTTTATAGATAATACAGATGAAGATAAGATAGTAGCAAAAAATACTGATTTATTTGCGAGACGCGTACTTGGAACATTAAGTTTTTATAGAACAAGTGGAACAGAATTTTTTCCAAATGTCTTGCCGAGAGTAATAAGACATTTAGATATGACTAATCATCAATTAAGTAAATATAATCAAGTACGAGAGAAGGAGATGAGAATGGATGAAATAAAGAAGAAATTTTCACGAGGTGCTGCTAAAGGAGGAGATGAGAAGAATTCAGTATATAGAGCATTTAGTAGAATGGTATGTAATTTTGCATTTCCTGAAAATATAGATCGAATATATCCACAAGATATTCGTAATGTAATTAATGTAGAATTAGGAATAAATAATGAAGAATTAGAGGATGAAGATAAGAAGGATTTATCAGATAAGATAAATAAAAAAACAAATATAGATTATGAAAAACATTTGAAGGAATTATTAGATAAAACAGTAAATGGCAATTATTTAGAATATGATAATCTTAAAAAATTATATAGTCCTAAGTTTGCTCAAATGTTAGATGATATAAATTCGTGTCCTGGTAGTGTTTTAATATATTCGCAATTCAGGGCGGTAGAAGGATTAGGTCTTTTTTCAGAAGTTCTTAATAAGGCAGGTTTCAGAGAAATTGTAATAACAAAAGAAGAAGGCATAGGATATATAATAGAAGATTTAGAAGTATTTGATAAAAAATATGATAATAAACGCTATGTAGTTTTTAATGCTGATAGAAATAAAACGAATATATTAATGAATATTTTTAATGGCGAATATTCTCTATTACCGGATACTATTCAAATGCAGTTACCGAAGGATAGAGATCAGCTATATGGAAAACTGGTAAAAATAATGATGATTACACAATCTGGCGCGGAAGGTATTTCCCTAAAAAATGTAAGAAGGGTTCTTATAATGGAATATTTTTGGAATGCTGTTCGTATCAATCAGGTAATTGGGCGAGCTGTGCGTACTTGTTCACATCAGCTTTTACCTAAAGCAGAACAAAATGTAGGCGTATTTATATATATAATGAAATTAACAAAGAAACAGTTAGATGATAATCCAACTTTAAGAAAAAAGGATAATGAATTAACAACTGATGAGCATATACTTGCATTAGCTAATAATAAAGAGAATCTTATTAATGTTTTTATGGATTTATTAAAATCATCTTCGATGGATTGTATAATAAATGCGATACAGAATAAACCAATAGAGAATGGCTATAAATGTTATAACTGGCCTATAAATGTTAATAATAACGAACTTACATATACAGCTAATATAAAAGATGATAAATTAATACAGAAACATCAGAAATATCAAGTATCTCGTTCAAATAAAGGCACAGTAGTAAGTAAGAATGGCGTTAAATATGTTATGATTGATAAGAAATTATATGATTATTTCAGTTATATTAATACGGGTGTTTTATTACCTGCTAAGGTGATATAAAGAGGTGATATAATATTACATTAAGATATATGCTTTTTTGTTATATATGGTAGAATTAGGAGGTAAATCTTTTAATTTTAATAAGCTATTTGTATTTAGCATTAGTGATTTAAATATCTTTTCATCCTGATTTGTAGTATTAAAATTAATATTATTAATATAATTATTGATTCTTTTAGTTATTTTATTAATTTTATCACTTAATTTATATTTATCTTCAATCCATCCATTATTAGATACATTTAAAAAAGCATTCATTATTTTACCATAATCATTATAATTAAAATGATTTATATATGTATTATCTGCTAAGCCAAAATCCCAAATTACCCATAAATATCCCATATTTTCTAAATAGTAATATTTATTTTTAATTTTATATTTAATATACCCACCTGGTTTTATTGTATGAAATAAGAAATTACCATCGTGACAATCATTATGACAATATTTTAATTTTTTATGAAATGTTAAAATAGCTATAAAAACTTGGATTAAAGTATTAATAATTAATTTATCATTTTTATAATTATTATTATTTAATGTAAACATACTTAAATCACCTGAAGCAAGTTCATTTAAATATATAAAATATTTTTCATTTTTAATAATTTCAGGAATTTCAGGAGTATTATTAACACCATATAAATTTGGAATTAAATGATTAATTATATTACAATAAAAGCTATTATATATAATAGGAAAATGACAAGTTTCTTTATTAATAAATAATTTAGTACATTTTTTCAATATATTAAGTTCATTTTCATTATGTTTATTCATAACCATAGTTTTAATAGCAGTATTAATAGAATCTTTATTATTAGTTTTTCCTAAATATACAGCACCATATTTGCTTTTAGAACCAATACGTTTATCTAAAATAATTTTATTATTGCAAATAGAAAATTTATTATTTTGAAAATATTGAAGACATTGTTTTTGATTTTCTTTAATTAAATATTTTTTAAAGTATTTATATAAATCATAGCGATCTTTTATATGTTTTGATGATTTTTTAATAAAAGGTATTGTAAATCTTTGTATTATTTTATGTGTTTTTTTTAAATTTTTATATATATTTGATAATATTTCTTTTTTATCATTATTCATTTTTATTCTATATAAATACGAGAGTATAAATATATAGTTATATTATAAATATAACTTTATGACATTTTTACAATATTGTATATATAGAAATAAAAGCAATTTAGGTATTTGTAAATGTAAAAAAAATTTAAAAGAAGCTTTATTTTGTATTAAACATTCAGAAAATGATGATAAAATGGTTAATATATATAAATCAATATACGAGGCTGTTAAATATAAAAATATTTTAAATTTATGTGATTATTATTTAATATTTAAAAGTATTGACGAATCGCTATTTAGAAGCATATTAATGAATATTACTAAGAAAAATTTACTTTTATTATTTGAAAAATATACATTTGATAAAAGTAAAAGAAAGATATTAATTAAAAAAATAATAGATTTATTTAATAATACTTTATATATTGAAAAACATCATATAGAGACGGTAATATTTCTTCAAAGAAAATATAGAAAAAAGTATATATATTTTACTAATAATGAAGATCCTTTTACATATACTCCTTTAGAAGAATTATCCATTAATAGTATCTTTAGTTATAAAGAGAATGATAAATCATATGGGTTTGATGCGGTAGAATTATTATATTTTATAGAAAAAAATAATAATGATAAAATTGAATCATATAATCCTTATACAAGAAAACCATTTGATAAGGATTTAATAGATAATTTAGATTTATTTATTATGAAAAATAATTTAATTAAGAAAGATATTAATATGTGTATATGGAAAACAGATATACATGCTTATACCGATTTGTCTTTGATAATTGAGAAAGCAGGTTTTTATAATAGTCCATTATGGTTTTTTAAATTAAAAAATAAGGAATTAATGGCTATAATCAAAATATATAATTATCTTACAAATAATAAAGATTATTATAATTTTAAGAATAAGGGCAGTGATTCGTTGGTATTTTATTTCTGTAAGGAATCTATAAAAATATTTAAGAATTATAATGAGAATTATACACTATGTTGTAATTTTATTAAAGCATTATCGATGTTATCTAATGATTTTTATATTAATTTACCAGAATGGATAATTGAGATTGAAACTACACCGCGTAATATTTTTGATATTAATGATTTTTTACTATTTTATTATATTAGTATAAATGAATAATAAAGGTTTTAATGGTTTTAATATAAATACTGAGAATGTCGATAATTTTTATCCTTATAAACAAAATCCGAATATATATAATAAACCAAATTATGATAATTTTGTAGATAATTATACGAATAAATTTAAGACATCTGTGTATGTATTTATATTATTTATTTTATTATCTCACCAGGTTGCTTATAAAATACTTGATATGATTATAAAGATTTTTAGTAAAAACATAGAAATTACTAATGAATACGGGGAACCAATGCCTTTAGGCATTTTAATAATGGGATTAATTATATCATTAGTGATATTTATATTATAAAAATAAAAAATATTTATTAAGTATTTATTAAGTATTTATTAAGTATTTATTAAGTATTTATTAAGTATTTATTAAGTATTTATTAAGTATTTATTAAGTATTTATTAAGTATTTATTAAGTATTTATTAAGTATTTATTAAGTATTTA
>Ga0222713_10006898_pt1 | contig 10738 bp, 19 predicted proteins | sample C33_649DmetaG_FD_165061 | JGI IMG/M metagenome (GOLD analysis project Ga0222713, IMG submission 165061) | Estuarine water microbial communities from San Francisco Bay, California, United States - C33_649D | ecosystem: Environmental > Aquatic > Marine > Unclassified | place: USA: California... | reverse complement strand
ACCGAAACTGTGAGCCAGATGACTGAACCAAGCGCATCGGGTACTAAAAAGTATAGTGGGTGGAAGTTAACATTATCGCATTCACAATCACAAGACGGATCAAGTCGGCATTCGTTTTGCATGTCCTTAGAACCAACTGATGAACTTGCCGAATTTGAAAGAAATCGTGAAATGCTCAAGTCGTTGGTCGCCAATGTACACACTCAACTAAACTCTATCGAAGAAGATCAGTATATCAATTTTGACAACACGTTGGTTATTCGCAAAGACCAATTTGTTAGTCTATCGCTCGTTACATACTCATGAAAAAGAAATCCCCAGTTTGCCAAAAAGTAGAACTCGACAATTGTTTTGATTGTGGTGTAGCTGCTGGAAAAGTTCACAAACGCAAGTGTGACATTGAACGTTGTAGTGTATGTGGTGGTCAACGATTGTGTTGTGGTTGTGAAGGACACGACAAGCAGTTTGCACGTTGGACTGGATTTTGGCCTGGTGAGTTGGAATGTAAGTCGCTCAACATGGATCTGAATACATTCTATATGACTGGTATGCATCAAATCTTTTTTGTCAAACCAAACTAAACATTATGAGCAAACCTCCCGAGAAAAAGATAACTGAACACAATGAACTGATTGCTACCCGTGTTCCTCCAGGCGACCGTTGGACATTGCGCAGCGACAGTCGCAAGGTGATTCACAATAGCTTGACCGAAACGCTAGAAGCATATTTCATGGAAACCAAGCAGCGAGCCGAATACAGACTGGCTCCCATGGACAGCAAGTTGTATGTGATCAAATCTGTTGAAGAAGAAATTCTACCAGAACCGCCCAAGACATTCAACATCTACGGCGATCCTATCTAAAACAAAAGCCCCAGTTTTTGCTGGGGCTTTTTTATTGAATCGTTGAACGTTCTATTTTATTTGAATGGCACAGTCCAACGTGGTTTGTTGTCGGTGCCCTTCTGATTGTCCACAACCTTGTTGATGAACGTATCCAATTTTTCTTGATGCTTTGCAGCACGTTCTTGGGCGGCAGCTTCGGCCTGAGCAGCGTTCATTGCTGGGTTGTTACTGATGATTCCTCCGATTGGTTTGAGTGTGGTGATTCCACCTGCGACGATTGGCATAATAATTTAGTTCCTTCTACTCTATAACTAGATAATTTCAACACCACAATTCAGATTATCTTGATTTGCGTCACACAGTTTGTAGATCGTTTTCATTCTTATCAAAAAAGGTGAATTCATCATTCAGCATAGAATACAATTTGTCGGTAAAATACCCATATTTCAAATACTCGTCCAGCTTGTAGTAGCGAGTTTCGTCGTCACACATACACCTCATACCTATGAACCCATTGCGTATGGTGGTTGGAGTATCACAATGTTGGCAATTTATTTGAATGTGCTTCATGTATAATAAGATATCATACAATCGGCAAAAAACAAGGGCTGTCACAACAATGTAACAGCCCTTTTTGAGTTTATAGTGATATTCTGTTGTTTACAGATCACCAATCCATTTGACATCAACAACTTGGTCTTTGTTGCTGTTATGAATCACGTAGTAATTGCAATGACTCACGTCCAAGCACAGATTTTGGCTATATTCATTGCTGAGTGACGATCCTGCGTTGATCCAACGTGGTTTACGCTGGGGGGTGTGTCCAAAAATTTGGTTGACTCCCCTAATAGGCTCAAACTCGTCAGCATCGCACCAATCAATACCACCGTGCGTTTCGATGCCTCCACGGCTTCTTCCAGCACGTAGAATAGGCAACGCTGGCTTGGCTTCAAATGCATTTTGCAATGCTTCTGCGCACGTATCAGCGAGCCAAGGCTTGAAATCCTTACCGTCACCATACTTGGCATAAAAGTAGCGATGCACACCAGCATGACTGCAAAGCCAGCTACCAACCCAAGTATACAATGGAAGCTTACGCCAATCAGATTCGTTCAGAACTGCATTGATGGCATAATCCTTACCAGACTCGTAACCACTACACTTGTAGCTACGCTGACTAAATGCGTAGTTTGTATCATGATTTCCCATGATATGGATACGATTCTTTTGTTCCAAAGAAGCACCAAGCCAATCTGCGGTTTCGGTGGCAATACGATAGTCGTCACCGAAATCATCAAAATAGTCACCAAGAAACACAATCTTATCGGGTGCTTCTGCCTTGATAATCTGTTCTGCCTTTTCCCACTTGTTGTGGATATCCGAAAGGATCAATGTTCTGATGTTGCTCATATCTTATTATCTTACCACGTTTTACAAAAAAGTCAAAGCAAAAAAGCACCATTGTTGGTGCTTTGTGATTAGCCATTTGATTCAGTATTCTTTGGTTCTTTTGTCTTTTTAGAACGACCCCAATCAATACTGTCGTAATTCTTGTTATACTGGCTTTTCTTCACTGGACGTGGCTTGCTGCCCTTCCCCGCTTGGTTGCTGCTCATAAATTTGTTGATATCCTTTCTCAATAGTGGCAAAGAATTCTCCTTTGTGATACATGTCTTGTGCGATGGCACTCTCGCTTTTCAAGAATGTAGGATTTGAACCAGGCTTGATCCAAAAACCTTTGTCATCTTTTTCATACACAACAAAGATAACATGAAAAAGTCTTTCTTCCAAGGCATCATACAACTCTTTGACTGGGTTGTCAACATAGATGATTTCTTTTTCGCTCCATTGTCCATCAACCCTTGGGCAAACGCACATTCTGTATTCTCCATTGATGAATGCCTTGAATACAAAGGCATTTGCTTTTACAGTTTCACTCATAATTCTATTCGTCCTCTTCCCAAATTTTGGTTTTCACCCAGCTACTATCTTTGAAGAACAAATCTGGATCTCCAAAATGATCCAATGCTGCTTGAACAGTATTGGCACTACCCCAGTGATTACCGCAAATATAACCATTGTAGCGAACCTTTGGTAACCACTTGGCAAGCAAACGCCACACGTACTGATAGCTTGCATACTCGTTGATGTAGATCAAATCAATACTACCATCTTCAAACTGTTCTGCGGCTTCCAGTGCATCCACATCATCAATCACCTTGACACATGGATATTGTGCTGTACGTACATTGAAATTGTGACGCACGTCATCCAACGCAATGTTCTTGGGCCAAGAATCATCAATCTTGTCGAATTGATCAACCACCGTCAATTCTTCTGGCTTCAAATATTTGGCGAGCAACGACGTGGTTTCGCCTTGATAGCAATTGATTTCTACAATTCGCTTTACTTCAAAATTACGCTCAACTTTGGTAGTGTTGACGTAGTTGCAAAAATCGATGAATCCGGTGAGATACACTTTTGCTGGATTTTCCAGACCCGACAAAAACTTGATATCGTCATCAGTTCCCATGAACTGTTCTTGAATACCAATACCAATTCGAATATTTTGAATCTGCTTCAATTTGTTGGCAGACTTGGCGAGCTTTTTGCGATCAATCTTTTTGATCCATGTACCGTCTGCAAAATAACTATCCACGTTACCAATAATATTGACAATGTGTTTTACGTGCAGATCACTACCCCATTCTCCAGCCGCCATCAATCCACCATCCTTGATTTTTGGTAGATAGATTTCAATCAACTTGCGAAGTCTTGTGACTGAGTTGTTGCTACCAAGATACACAAAGTCCAAGCTGTCATTTGGGATTGTTTCTGCTGCTTCAATAGCATTTTTATTAAGCTGAATGATGCATGGAAATTGTTTTGATCGCAAATAGAAATTATGCTTTACATCTTCCCACTTATGTTGGAAAATATCTTCATCATCATTGCTGATGTCGTCTGATGTTCGTGATTCAAACTGCTCAACAGCATAAAGCTGGGTAGGATTAAGCTTCAATGCAAAAATTGAAGTAAGCTCACCTTGAAAACTCCCCACCTCTAGTGCATTTTTGACTGTGGTTTTCTTGTTGATATAGTCGCATAAATCGATGGCACCTTGCAATGGAGCTTGAACATATTCTGGATTTTCCAGCAAAAACTCAATGCTTTGCGGACTCGCATAAAATTGACGACTCACTGATTCGTCCACTGCTGGAACACCCAGTCTGTGCTTGCGTACACTTGTAATAAGAGGTATATTTGACATAACTTTATATAGGTTTTTTGAAACTTTTTGGTATAATTATATTTCTACTTTTTACAGCTTGGTCACCCAATTGGACGTGTCGAAATACTTGTTTGGTTCACCAATTGTTTCCAAACATGCATTCACCACGGTTCCACCACCCCAACCTTCACCAACTAAATACCCACCAGATTTGATTTTTGATGCACATAGAGCAATCAGATCTTTGAGTTCTTCTTTGTTTTCGTGATTGCCGCTGATATACACCAGATCAACACTGCGTTGTGCAAACGCAACATCGTCATCCAAAATCGTGATGGGATCATACTTCAATAATTTAACACAATCAAACCCTTTTACATTTTTATTGAAGTTGGTTTCCAACGATTGGCTGTTGGCACTGCTCAGTTCGTCAATCGCATACAGTGTGTCTGGATTCAAATACTTTGCAAGTATTGCGGTCGTGTGTCCTTCACCACAATGCACCTCAACAACATTTTCAAACTTCTGATTGTCGAAATACTTGAAAAACTCCAGTGTAGATTCTATCTGTGCTGATCTACCGTGTTTTTTCAAAAACTGCTTTTCAAAATCCTCTGGGGTCACAGGCTCAATATCGTCTTCGGTTGGTCTGTTGCCTGGAAAATCATTCTCGGCAAATGCTCGCTTGTGTTCTTCAGTGATTTGCACCAACCAGCTACTATCTTCAAAAAACACATCAGCATCTCCAAAACATAGAATTAGCACATCTGTGATTTCTTTCTTTCCAAGATCATGTCCACCAATGTACCCTCCCACACGTACTTTTGGCACATAAGCTTTGACATCTTTCAACACAGCATCAAACGTATGATCTCCATCAACATACACAAAATCAAGACTGTTGTCTTCAAACTGAACCGCCGCTTTATCACTGAATTGACGCAGATGTTTGATGCATGGAAATTGTTTGATGCGAAGATTGAAGTTGTAAATGACGTTGGTAAAATCTCCAGTTGAGCTACCGTCACAGTCATCGTAGCCATTCACAAACGGATCAATGGCGTACAAGTTCTTGGGTTTGAAGTAATGTGCAAACAATGTGGTTGATTCGCCTTGGTATGAACCAATCTCCACCATGTTCACGACATTGATTCTGTCTCGCACATAGTTGATGCACCCAAGCAAACCAGTCAACCAACTGTTTTGGTATTTTTCGGTGGCAAGAACTGTGGCTATGTTGTCATCGGTAACATAGTATTGATCGTCTGCCCAGCCTACGCCCAACCTCATGTTGGTGCATTTACGTAACGTGTTGTTGTTCATACTGTATAAGTAGTCAGTCTTTGATATATGTCAAGCCTTTGGTGCTACATTCAAAACAAAGTTGACCTGCACCTTCTACATAGTTGGTTCTGAAATCAATGTGCAACATTTTTGGCACATTGGTCTTTTTATCGCACATCACACAGTTCTCAAACTCGGAATCAGAGTTTTGATGAACCACAAAATCATTGTTGTGAGTATTTTTGATAACAGTGTTATTCATATGATTATTTGATTTGTTCAGTTTTGAAAACCTTACCTTCGGTGGTATAGTGTGCTCGGTAAACATGAGTTGACACTACAGTTACTTGAGTTGCGTTGGTCGAATATTTCACATACTCAACATAGTCGTTGGTGACTTTGGTGATGGTGGCATCTTTTGGCACTTGATTCAGTGCGGGTTCATAAGAATAACGCAACACGGTGCATCCAGAAGTTAGCAGTCCCAAATTAACAATAGCGATCAACAATAGTTTTTTCATTTCCAGTATATTTGCAAAACCACGATCAAACACGATAAACACAACAATGTAAACGTTTTGATAGTCAGTTTCTCTTCAAAATAAATAGACGTTAGTATGGTGAACATGATGATTCCAATGCTGAATGTAAACATTCTATTGGGCCACATTTGACCATTATAATAATCACTGATGTATGCTATGGCTTTGATAGACATCCAAGTACACGGCAAACTCAGCAATATCAGTAAAGGTTGGTATTTTTTGAAATATTCGTGTATGAATTGACCGTACAATTGATGCCAGCCAATCACATACACGAATGTTAGTAAACATAGTCCCCAAAGCAGCTTCATTTCACAGTCTTGTTGTAAGCTGCAATATATTTGCGAATGTTATCCGCTCCCACAGGGTTCATACTGTGAACTGCAAAGTCTGGGTGCTTGATACCACGCTTGCAGCACTCGTTGCACAAAAACTTGGCGCAGTCATATCCAGTCTTTTCAGTTAGATTGTCATAGTCGATGGCACCGCCGTGGTTCATGCTGCCATAGTGGTCGTCAGCCAAATCGTGGTCATAGCTAACGAACTCTGGAATACCTTTGTTCCAAATTGCGTCACGAAACTCTTTATAGCTGCGCACAACAGTCCAATCGTGCAAAGGAAGATCAATCCAACTCACGATTTGAGGATCACGGAAATCATCCAGAAACAAATAATACTTGCTCATTTTTTTACTTTCTCTTCCAAGTATAGAGTATAACGTGCTGCTTGTCTACCATTAACTATTCTGGCATCAAGAAAATCTACCTTGGTTACACGAATACCTTCAGAACCATACTCGTTTAGTATAGATTCCAATTCTTCTGTTTTTTCAACAGTGTGTATTCTAATTCGATACTTGTATTTAGGTGTTTTCATTCTTTTTACCGACAACGTATTGCACCAAAGCGTACAACACAATAATAGACATACCAACTATACTAGGAGGAACATTTTTGTGGTATACCTTGAACAATACATAGCTGATTAGTCCAGAAATTGGAATACTAATCAGTAGCAGTGCCATGGTTTTATTGCTCATACCGCCACCTCTGCTTTGATAGCCGAATGCGGATTATAGTCTTGCAACTTGATATCGTCGTATTTCAGACCAAACAAATCACGCACTTCGGGATTGATCCACAGCTTGGGTAGTTGCAACGGCTGACGAGCCAATTGTGTAGACACTTGATCCATATGATTCTTGTAGATATGTAGATCGCCATAGGTATGAGTGAACACACCTGGTGCCATGTTCACACAATGAGCAATCATTGCAGTTAACAATGCATATGAAGTTATGTTAAATGGAACTCCTAAGAAAAAATCACAGCTACGCTGATAAAGCAAACAATTCAAACGACGCTTTGGAATACCTGCTCTATCAAAATCTTCATCGGAATATTTACTATACATGTTTTCATTTTTTGGATCTCTCTCCCGTGCGATTTCCAAACGTTCGTGCCATATCAATTCTTCAGTATTGAAGTGAAACAAACAATGACAAGGAGGCAATGCACAATGATCAACCCAATAAGGATGCCATGCACTCACAATCATGCGTCTGTCATCTGGATTGCTCTTGAGCTTGTCAACCACCTTCTGCAACTGGTCAACGTTTTCAACTTCCCAACCTCGCACTTCCATGTGAGTGCCTTTGTCGTAACCAATTGGATTGATACGATGTGGAAATGCTCGCCACATACCACCATAAGTACCCATACCCAAGTCTCCAAACTCTTTGGCAAATTCAACATCGTCCTTGATTTTTTGTACAAACTCATCTTGAGTATATGGTTCGGCACTGCGACATCCTTCTTTGCGAGTGCCATAAATGGATATGTTGCCACCTTTGGTTTCAAACCACTTCTTATACTTTACATATGCCCATTCGTTCCAAATACGCACATTGTTGTCCACAAGGTATTTGATGTTGGTATCACCTTTGATAAACCAAAGCAGTTCGTGTACTATTGCTGGAAAATGAACTTTCTTGGTGGTAAGGATAGGAAAGGCATCAAGGTCAATGTCAAATTTGGCTTGAGCACCAAACACGCTGATGGTGTCAATGCCAGTTCTGTTGTGTTTCCAACGACCGTTTGTTAGCACTTCGTTGATAAGACGAAAATATTCTGTGTCTACTTTGTTCATATATTACTTACTATACTTGACAATTCGGTGTCCGTCAAACTCTTTTAGTGTTTCTTGCTTTGTAAATAGATGCTCAAACGCTGGCATATAAGTATCAGCATCGTAACTGCCTTTGACATGAGTTACATAAAACTCAGTGATGTGTGGTAGAAACAATTCATATGTTTTGGCACCGCCAGCAATAATTGCATTTTTGAATGTTTCGTCGCCGGGTTCAGATGTCCCAGTAATATTTTCAACCATTTGTTTGTATGAACGAGTATACATTTTTTCACATTTGGGATGAAGTATACATTCTTCTACAAGAGTTAAGAAGTCACGGGTGATTACTACGATTTGTCTTCCTTTTAACGGTGGCAATGTATCATATGTTTTTCTACCTACCACTAGGGTTTTACCCATGGTAAACTCCTTGAACCACTTGAAATCTTCTTTGATACTAGGCCATGGAAGACCACCATTTTTACCTATGGCTCTATTTTCAGCCATTGCTGCTATTGCTTTCATGATTAGATGAAGTCTACCACAGTATTTGCTGGATGCAAGTTGTAGTCATAGATTGCCGTCAACTTGTATGGATAGTTGTTGTCTCGCAATTCGCTTTGCTTGCCAGAATCAAAACTCATACATTTGTCGTTGTCAACAAGCACTGGCACAAACTTTCGCTTGGTTTGATATGTGTGCGACACGCTGTTCTTGACACAGGTTTGATAAAAATCACACTGCACACTCAAGCACTTGCCGTTGTGTATTTTAATATTTTTCATTTGTTTTGTACAAAGTCCCACTTGTTGGCATCATTCATTCTTGCACTAATACCATCACACAAATGCAACAACCATGCTGCTTGTGTCTTGGGCATCACCGGACTGCCCCACTCACGATGACCATGGTGCGACAAAATGTTGTGTGTGACACAATCAGCATATTTTCCATACTTGGAACTGTGAGTGGTACATGCACTGTTCCATACCAATGCACTACGGCTGATATGATGAATCAATCGCTTGTGTTCAGTACCATGCCAAGAATTCATAATAGAATCCAGTGGTTCATAATCCCACATCTTGCCACAATCATGATACAATGCACTCAAATACACTTCAACTGGATCAAGATTGAGTTGTAACGCACTGATATTGGCAAAACAAAGGTCCACCACTTCGCATGTATGTTGCACCAATCCACCTTTACCATAATGATGCTGATGCTCTTTGCTTGATCCGCTCCACAACTCAAACCGTGGATCATCAATCACCACGGATGCGATGTCATATACACGAAGAATCTTGGCACGGTCGATCAGATGTTGCTTATAGTTCATAAATCAGTCTTCTGTTGCATCGGTCAGTGCATGATAAATAACGTCTCGTTTGTTGTCATACTTCATGCTCATCCACATTTCGTTGTAAATCTTGTCGGAAACTCGACGATGACTATCCAAAATCTGCCAGTAGTTGTTGTCGTACATTTCACGATTGATTTCTGCAATACGACTTTCCAATTCACCATCAACTGGAGTATAGTGCGTCAAATAATGAGGCTTGGTGGTTTCGTTGATCAACCACTTGAACTTGAAGCTGTAGTGTGAACGAAACTGATTGTATTTGGTTGGACGATGCGCTGGACAATCACACGCAAAGAGTGAACCATGGTGCTTCAATGCCTTTTTGATTTCCTCAATTTTGGCAAGTGCTTTCTGCCTAGATTCCTCGGAATAGTAGAAAGAATAATGAGGATCAACAATGGTCTTCATGTGTGCGTGTTTTTCAGTCTTGACCTGGTTGTGTTTACCAGACCGCACAATGAATTCCTTGTTGTGATGATATGCCTTTATCTGCCCCAGCGTATTGAACGCCTTGAGAATCAGTGGATAATCTGGACGACGCTTGGCTTCGTCGTTGAGTTCCAAACTACGAACATATCCATGATGTATGGGAGTTTCAAGCTTGATGGGCTCAATAGAGTGCTTTTGACGATACAAACGATTCACTTCTCGTTGAAGTGACAGAGCGTGTTTGTATTCTTTTTCGTGTTTGTTAAGCAGCATACTCAAATGTGTTTTTGTACACATCCAGTATAGGCTATGCACAATGGTTTGTCAAGTCTCTTGATAAAATCTCGAAAACCACATTTTCATAGCTTATTCCATTTGAACGCAGACTTGGGAACTTTGTAAAACAATTCACCAGCCTTGACGTATTTGTTGGGATTTTCCTTGAGATTTTCAGCGGTCAAGTATTTACGCAACTTTTTGTTGGGAATGATGCCAATATGCGTGTATTCCTTGTTGAGAATAGCATAACTGACTTCTTTGTCGCCAAAAAACTTGCCTTTGCGCTCGGGTACATTGATTTCATTGAATGGAAATTCTGGACCTTGCCAACTAAGACGATGTTCCACTTCCACTTTGACAGAGCCATCTTTGGAAATCAAATCGACCCCATACTTGTCGGGATTGTCTTCAAGGTCAATATCTTTCTTTTGCAGATACTCCTTGACAACCCGACGAGATTTGGGGTCGTTCTTTTTATGCAAAGAAGCACTGAATGGTTTATACTCACCAATCATGTGTTTTGGTTTGCTAAACTTTTTGTTGCGTTTGTTACTCCCTTTCGAGCTTGCGGAGTTCCGTTTCGACTTGCGAGACTTCATGTTCTAGCACGTTTAGACGATCACTCAACA
>Ga0222713_10006896_pt1 | contig 10740 bp, 11 predicted proteins | sample C33_649DmetaG_FD_165061 | JGI IMG/M metagenome (GOLD analysis project Ga0222713, IMG submission 165061) | Estuarine water microbial communities from San Francisco Bay, California, United States - C33_649D | ecosystem: Environmental > Aquatic > Marine > Unclassified | place: USA: California... | reverse complement strand
ATACGGCTACTACAATTTGAGAACCAACACCGAAATCAAAATGAAAGACGGAAGCCGTTCCAAAACGGTGGGTAATTTCTGCCTCAACGATTGGGCTGTTTCTCCTTTTGCGCAGTTGCAATTCGATGGCTTTGGCCTTTACGCCCGCTACCACATGAGCAACTTATTCAAGAGCAAACAAGCCTCCAATCCTCCAAGTACGGAACCGAGCGCAAACCTGCTTCAATTCGGAATTGTGCTCGGCGGGAGCTAATTATTCGGCGCCTTTGCCCAGGCCGACCTTTGCCGAACAGAGCAATGATGTACCTTTGCCCTACGCAACAAATGCAAGGCCATGGCTGAACTTCTCTGGAAAACTGAAAAAGAATACGAAGAAATAACCTTCAAATCCTGCAACGGGGTCGCTCGAATTGCCTTCAATCGCCCCGAAGTGCGCAATGCTTTCACTCCCAAAACGGTAGATGAGTTATGGGAGGCCCTGATCATTTGCCACGAAAGCCAAGAAATTGGGGCCGTGATCATCACCGGCGAGGGTCCGTCTGCGAAAGACGGGGGTTGGGCATTCTGTTCAGGGGGTGATCAGCGCGTGCGCTCCAACACCGGTTACAAAGGCGTGAACGGTATCAACCGCTTCAATATTTTAGATGTTCAGCGACAGATTCGCTTCATGAACAAAGTGGTCATCGCGGCGGTTAACGGCTGGGCTGTAGGCGGTGGCCACAGTTTACACGTGGTCTGCGATTTGACTCTGGCCAGTGAGGAACATGCCAAGTTCAAACAAACCGATGCCGATGTGGCCAGCTTCGACGGCGGGTTCGGATCGGCTTATTTAGCGCGTCAAGTGGGCCAAAAAAGAGCCCGTGAAATCTTCTTTTTGGGCGCCGAATACTCAGCCCAAGAGGCCTTTGAAATGGGCATGGTCAACAAGGTTGTCCCCCACGCACAGCTCGAACAAGTGGCCTATGACTGGGCCCAGGAAATCATGAGCAAAAGCCCTACGGCCATCAAAATGCTCAAATTTGGCTTCAACCTCATCGACGACGGTCTGGTGGGCCAACAGGTTTATGCTGGTGAGGCTACCCGGTTGGCTTACGGCACAGATGAAGCCATTGAAGGACGCAATGCCTTCTTGGAAAAACGCCCGCGCGATTTTTCCAAATTCCCCAAATTCCCCTAACAAAAAGCCCCGCTTTGAGCGGGGCTTTTTGTTAGAACAAATCTTTCATTTTATCGAAGAAACTCTTGCTGCCTTGGTCCGGCTTAAAGTGATCGCTGTCTTGAAGCTTCAAGAGTGTTTCCTTCTCTTCTGAAGACAATTTCGTGGGTACATACAACTTCACCTGAATGAGTTGATCGCCCGTTCCATAACCGTTCAAATCGGGGAATCCTTTTCCTTTCAACCGCAACACTTTGCCGGGCTGGGTACCGGCATCTACCTTGATTTTGGCCTTGCCGTCTAAGGTGGGCACCTCGATTTGAGCCCCCAATGCGGCTTCGGGGAAACTCAACCACAGAGGGTATATCACGTTGTTGCCGTCGCGCGTGAGGTCATCGTGGGCTACCGCTTCAATGAGCACAATCAAATCACCGGCTTGGCCCCCGCCAGGACCCATATTCCCTTTTCCTTGCACGCTGAGTTGCATGCCCTCATCTACCCCGGCTGGAATTTTAATGCTGGTTTCAAAATCTTGCGCCACCAACCCCTGTTCATTCGCCTCACGGGGTTTGCTTTCTACGACTCTACCCATGCCTTGGCACACAGGACAGGCTGCTTGAGTGGCCATTTGACCCAAAAAGGTGTTGGTCACACGGCGAACCGAACCCGTACCGTTGCACTGTCGGCAATCGCTGTACTTCACTCCTTCGGCCACCACCATGCGGCGGTACTTCACCTTTTTCTCCACGCCTGAACGCATGTCTTCCAAGGTCAGCTTGATGCGAATGCGAATGTTAGAGCCCATGCTTCGGCGAGAACCGCCGCGGCCTCCTCCCCCTCCAAAGAAGGAACCAAAAATGTCTCCATCCCCACCGAAAATATCTCCAAACTGGGAGAAGATATCGTCCATGCTGAAACCAGCACCGCCTCCGGCACCGCCCATTCCAGCATGACCAAACTGGTCGTAACGCTGTTTTTTCTCGGCGTTGGACAGCACATCGTAGGCCTCAGCCGCTTCCTTGAATTTTTCTTCGGCCTCTTTGTTATCGGGGTTTTTATCGGGGTGATACTTGATGGCCAACTTGCGGTAGGCCTTTTTGATCTCATCAGCGCTAGCCCCCCGGCTAACCCCCAAAATATCGTAGTAGTCGCGTTTGCTCATGCTTATTGTCCTACCACTACTTTGGCAAAGCGTATCACTTTGTCGTTCAACGTATATCCCTTTTCCAACTCGTCAATCACTTTGCCTTTGAGGTCTTCGCTGGGAGCTGGGAATTGCGTGACCGCTTCGTGCAAATCAGTATCAAAGGCCTCTCCCTGGCTTTGAATGGCTTTGACCCCATTCTTTTCCATGATTTTCCAAAACTTTTGGTGAATCAATTGCAAACCTTCCATCACCTTGGCTTCGTCACTTGAAGCCGTTTCGGCTGCTTTGATGGCGCGTTCCATGTCATCTAAGACCGGCAAAAATGCCAGAATGACATCGCGGCTGGCATTTTGCATCCATTCCAATCGATCTTTGGTGGTACGGCGGCGAAAATTTTCAAATTCAGAATACAAGCGCAGGTATTTTTCACGCTCAGCTTGAACTTGGTCTTCCAAACTCAAATCTGCGACTTCTTCGCTAGAAGACTCGACAGCAAATCCTTCGGCGTTTGCGTCAACAGCCTCAGGGTTCAATTCTTCTTTCAATTCTGGATTTTCAGATTCTTTGCTCATGATTACCCTTCATTTGCAAACCATTTGCCAATTATAGCCGTTATGCCATTGTGTCAGCCTAAAAAGCATTTAAATTGGCATTCTTTATGTTTACCGGCATCATCGAACAAACCGCTATAGTCAAGCACATTGACCACGAAGCAGGCAATGCGATTTTCACGATTGAATCGTCGATTGCTTCTGAGTTGGCCATTGGCCAGAGCGTTGCACACAACGGGGTTTGTTTGACGATAACCCATTGCGAACATGACTCCTACCAAGTTACGGCAATAACCGAAACCTTGTCAAGAACCACATTGGGTCAATGGAAAGCCGGACAACGCATCAATTTGGAGAGAGCGCTACGGGCCGATGGGCGTTTGGACGGGCATTTTGTTCAGGGCCATGTAGACGCCGTGGGGACCATCACCGAAATGCATGACCAAGATGGATCCACCTTGATGTTTGTCGATTTTGACCACGAACTGGGATATACGGTCACCAAAGGCAGCATCTGCATGGATGGTATTAGTTTAACCGTGGTCGACAGCCTACCGGGCGCCTTCAGCGTCGCTGTCATTCCGCATACCTGGAACAACACCCATTTGAGCGAAATTCAAGAAGGGCAATCGGTCAATATCGAATTCGACATTCTGGGCAAATACATGAAAAAACTGCACCATTTGTCCCAGGGAATCCTCTAGGTTCAAGCTGTTTATTTATAGCCTTTATAAGTTAAACAGATTCGCTGAATTGGGTTGGCTATTGCAGCCTAAATCCTTAATTTTGTTTTCGCAAAAACGCATTGTCAAACCCAATGAAACTGCTTACATTTTTATTCACTTCGAGCATCGGACGCAAACTCATCATGGCCCTAACAGGGCTTTTTCTTTGCCTTTTTCTCATAGTTCACCTCATTGGCAACCTGCAGCTGTTCAAAGCTGACGGCGGCTATGCCTTCAACCATTACGCTTGGTTCATGACCAGCAACCCCCTGATCAAAACGGTCAGCTGGGGTTTGTATGCCATGATCATCTTGCACGCCGTCAAAGGCATTTACCTGGCTATGCAAAACCGCAAAGCACGTGAGGTGAGCTACGGCGTAAACGGCGGTTCATCCAACAGCACTTGGTCTAGCCGCAACATGGCTATTTTGGGTAGCATCATCTTCATTTTCATTGGCATTCACATGGGTGACTTCTGGCGCGAATACAAATTCGGCGACGAAATCACATGGAAGAGCTATACCCAAGACTACAATACTCAAGAAGTCACATGGGCCGATTATACCCCCGTTGAAGGCCAAAAAATTTATGCCAAAGACATCGAAGGGGGCCATATGTTGGTGGCCAAAGACTTGTACGTTGAGGTATGGGAATCGTTCAAACAACCTTGGATCGTGTTGATCTATGTTTTGAGCATGTTAGCCCTTTCCTTTCACTTGTTACACGGGTTTCAAAGCGCCTTCCAAACCCTGGGCGTCAATCACCCCTCGTACAGTCCCATCATTCAGTTCATCGGTCGTGCCTTCGCCATCTTGGTTCCCCTAGGATTTGCGGCCATTCCCTTGTACGTCTTGTTTCAATAATTCAATATCATGAGCCAAAAACTCGATTCGAAGATACCTGCAGGCAACCTCGCCGATAAGTGGACCCAATACCGCTCTTCGGTTTCATTGGTCAACCCTGCCAACAAACGCAATTTGGAAGTCATTGTAGTCGGAACCGGCTTGGCTGGGGCCTCTGCCGCCGCCACTCTGGCTGAAATGGGCTACAAAGTCAAAGCCTTTTGTTTCCAAGATTCCCCTCGCCGCGCCCACTCCATTGCCGCTCAAGGGGGTATCAACGCCGCTAAAAACTACCAAAACGACGGTGACAGCGTGTACCGTTTGTTCTACGATACCATCAAAGGAGGTGACTACCGCGCTCGCGAAGCGAACGTGCACCGTTTGGCCGAAGTTTCCACCAACATCATTGACCAGTGTGTTGCCCAAGGGGTTCCCTTTGCCCGTGAATATGGCGGGACCCTATCCAACCGCTCTTTTGGTGGAACCCAGGTTCAACGCACCTTTTACGCAGCTGGCCAAACCGGTCAACAATTGCTCTTGGGTGCCTACAGTGCCTTGGAACGCCAGGTAGGAGTCGGAAACGTAAAAATGTACACCCGCCACGAGATGATCGAAGTGGTCACCATCGACGGCAAAGCCCGAGGCATCATCGCCCGTGATTTGGTCAGCGGCAAACTGGAGCGTCATTTTGGCCATGCCGTATTGCTGTGCACCGGTGGATACGGAAACGTGTTCTACTTGAGCACCAACGCCATGGGAAGCAACGTAACAGCAGCGTGGAAAGCCCACAAAGCGGGTGCTTATTTCGCCAACCCCTGCTTTACGCAGATTCACCCCACCTGCATCCCCGTTTCAGGCCATTACCAGTCCAAGTTGACCCTGATGAGCGAATCGCTTCGAAACGACGGCCGCATCTGGGTTCCCAAAGCCAAAGGCGACAAACGCCATCCCAACGACATTCCCGAAGAGGAACGCGACTACTATTTGGAGCGTCGTTACCCCGCTTTCGGAAACTTGGTTCCCCGTGACGTTGCGTCTCGTGCAGCGAAAGAGCGTTGCGACGCAGGTTACGGTGTAGGCAGCAGCGGAATGGCCGTTTACCTGGACTTCCGCTACAACATGATGAACAAGTACGGCCGTGCCGAAGCCACGAAGGCAGGCATCGAAAACCCAGACGAAGCCACCTTGTTTCGTTTGGGCAAAGAAGTCGTAAAAGAGAAATACGGAAACCTGTTTGACATGTACAAGCAGATCACCGACGAAGATCCCTACGAAGTGCCCATGCGCATTTACCCTGCGGTGCACTACACCATGGGTGGTTTGTGGGTAGACTACGAGCTACAAACTACCGTTCCCGGTTTGTACGCTTTGGGTGAGGCTAACTTCTCCGACCACGGGGCCAACCGCTTGGGAGCATCTGCCTTGATGCAAGGATTGGCTGACGGCTACTTCGTCATTCCCTACACCGTAGGTTCATACTTGAGCAAGGAGATTCACACCAAAGCGATCGACACCCAACACGAGGCATTTGAAGACGCCGAGAAGCGCGCCAGCGAACGCATCGAAAAACTGATGAGCATTCAAGGTAAGCGCAGCGTGGAAAGTTACCACCGCGAATTGGGTCTGATCATGTGGGACAAGTGCGGCATGGCGCGCAGCGAAGCCGGCTTGAAACAAGCCATCGATGAAATTCGCGCGCTTCGTAAAGATTTCTACAAGAATGTGCGCATTCCTGGCAAAATCAACGAATTCAACCCTGAACTCGACAAGGCCGGCCGCGTAGCTGACTTCTTGGAATTGGGCGAATTGATGTGCTTGGATGCCTTGAATCGAAACGAAAGTTGCGGCGGTCACTTCCGCGAAGAATACCAAACCGAAGAAGGTGAAGCCTTGCGCGACGATGAGCAATATGCTTACGTTGCCGCTTGGGAAAACACCGGCGAAGGCTGGAATCTTCACAAAGAAGATCTTCAGTACGAAAACATTAAAATCCAACAACGCAGTTACAAGTAATCGAAAGGAACCTTATGAGCGATACTCTCAACATCAACCTCAAAGTTTGGCGCCAAGCCAATGGCAACGAAAAGGGGAAATTTGAATCCTACCAAGTCCAAGCCAATCCCGACATGAGCTTCCTGGAGATGTTCGATGTCTTGAACGAGCAATTGATCGAAGATGGCCGCGAGCCTGTAGCCTTTGACCACGACTGCCGCGAAGGCATTTGCGGCATGTGCAGCATGGTCATCAACGGCCGTCCCCACGGCCCCAAGCAGGGGGTTACCACTTGCCAGTTGCACATGCGCAGCTTCAAAGATGGTGACACCGTAGTGGTAGAACCCTGGCGCGCGAGTGCCTTCCCTGTCATCAAAGATTTAAGCGTCGACAGAGGTGCATTTGACCGCATCATTGCCGCCGGCGGATACGTCTCCGTCAACACCGGTAATGCTGTTGATGCCAATAGCATTTTGATTCCCAAAGATGTAGCGGATAAAGCATTCGAAGCTGCCACCTGCATTGGATGTGGCGCTTGCGTAAGCGCGTGCAAGAACGCATCTGCTATGTTGTTTGTGGGAGCCAAGGTCACCCAATTGTCCATGTTGCCTCAAGGCCAAGCCGAACGCGAAAGCCGCGTAGTGGCCATGGTCAACCAAATGGATGCCGAAGGATTCGGAGCTTGCACCAATACGGGTGCTTGTGCCGCCGAATGCCCCAAAGAAATTCCGTTGAGTGTCATTGCAACCCTCAATCGCGAATACACCAGCGCCAAGTTGAAAGGGCGCTAATTTTCATTCCTATCTAACCAAAGAGGCCATCCCGAAAGGGGTGGCTTTTTTATTTCAAGGGAACTATGGCCCCTATTTCCATCGCCAATTGCAGGGGCAAATATCGTTGAGTTCCGTAGGCTGGTGACCAACACAGCGCTGAAAAAGAAGGCTGAAAGTGCAGGCGTACGGCTGGGTCCAATTCGTATTCCCAACGCAAACCGCCGCGAAGGGCTAAGTTCACTTCTGCCGTCTTAACGGCAGCATATTGCGGCTTGTCATCAGGCCCCAGCTCCACCTGCAATTCGTTGACAAAAAACTCAGACCCCGTTTTCATGGAAAACCCAACGGTTTGAATGTGCAATCCGTGCTGCAACAAAATGCTCGGAGCGATACCGCCAAAGGCCCAAAGGCTGGCCTTCTCTAAATGCAATGAGGGCCCATCGATGCGCTTGTGCCAGTCCATTGGAATTTCCAGATAGGTGCTGCGGTGCTGATAGACAACCGAGGTCTGAGGGCCCTGAACAAAACTCTCGTAAATGCCTACATCGGGATGTACCTCATACCCGAATATTTCCCCGTCGTGAATGCGTTCAAACCCAAATCGACTCAAGCTCAAACCCATGCTGAACGCTTGGTAACTGCTGCGTTTGTTGGTGTACCGAATGCCCAAATTGGAACTGCGCATGCCCGCATCGACCCTGGAAAACGAATCGCGCAAACCCGCTTCGGTATACAGCGTTTGACGAGGGGCGGCTTGGACCGACTGGAGCAAGCGCTGATTCCAGGTAGGGGCTGCAAACGCGGTGATCTGTTGATCCCATTTATACAGGGACTTGCTGCTGGTTTGGGCCGACAAGCCAGCGGCACCCAAGAACCCAATGAATACCCAAGCTAACTTCATATCAAACCTCAAAGGTCAATCGATTCAATTGCAAATAAAAACGGCGTACAGAAAGCAGGGCAGCGACAAACAAACCGACCGTAAAGCCCAGCCAAATGCCGCTCACACCCCAACCCCAATGTATGCCCAACCCATATGACAGGGGGAGGCTTACCACCCAATAACTGAGCACACTGATGGCACTGGCCCAGCGAACATCCTTGATGCTTCTGAGCAAATTCATGCCCCCTGCTTGTATGCCATCGGCCAATTGAAAGACCGCAGCCAACAAAAACAAGGGCAAGATATAGGGCAACACATCGGCTTCAACCGAATACCAACGCGCCAGGGGTTTGGCCAAAATCACAAAAAACACCGCATTTACCAGTTCAAACAAAGTCAAGACAATCAATACCGCGTGCCCCGTTTGCTTGAGTTTTACCCGGTTCTGTTCGCCGTAGGCGTTGCCCGCCACGATGGATCCGGCGATGGCAAATCCCGAGGCCACCATGAAGGTAAAGGAGGCTACATTCAGCGCCACTGTATGAGCCGCATGCGGATGCTTGCCCAGCCAACCCACCATGATCCCTGAAATGCCAAAACAGGCCCATTCGGCGAAGGTTTGCAAAGCCAAAGGCAGGCCAATGTTCCATATCTTAAAGGTCTCTTTCCAAACCTCAGCCACCGGCGCAGGACGCTCTGGGCGATAGGGTTGAAGTTGACCATTGAACCGAATGACCGCCCAAATGGCAAGCAGCATGAAGATGCGCGAGAGGAAAGTGGCGTATCCGGCCCCGTTCAAACCCCAAGCGGGCGCTCCCCAATGACCGTAAATGAACGCATAATTGAGCAGCACATTGACCAAAAGGCCTCCAAATGTGATGTACATGGAAATGCGGGTGAAGCCCAAGCCATCGGTAAACTGCTTCATGGTCACAAACAGCAACATGGGGTAAATGCTCGCGATTAAAATTTGCAGATACTGCGGACTCAACGCATTCACTTCGGGACTTTGCCCAAACCAATGGAATTGGTATACCGCTAGTTGCAAAATCAGGGTTTGAGCGACAGCCAATATGGCCGAGACCCACAGGCCTGCACGGTAGGTCATGAACACCTCTTTCAATTTCCCCGCTCCAATTTTGATGCTGACCAAGGTAGAAACCGAAAACAGCACACCGAAGGTGAGGCCGCACACCATGAAGAACAGGTTATTGGCCTGATTGGCACTGGCCAATGCGGCTGAGCCCAGCTTTCCCACCATGAGGGTATCGGCGACCCCCATGAGAATCATGCCCAGTTGACCGAGAATGATGGGCCATGCCAATTCCAGCATGGGAAGTATGTGTTCTCGGTACAAGGGCAAAAAACGGGTGCGCATGGCGGGGCAAAAATAGGGCTTTGCACTTCCCGCTGTACCTTTGCGCCATGCACATCGATGTATTGTTTGAAGACAACCACCTATTGGTGGTCAACAAACCCGCGGGAATGCCCGTACAAGGCGATCACACGGGTGACCCGCATTTGGTAGAATGGGCCGAACGCTACATCGCAGATAAAGCCGGAAAACCGGGCATGGCCTTTGTTGGCCTGGTGCATCGCCTAGACCGCCCGGTAAGCGGGGCTGTCGTTTTGGCCAAAACGAGCAAAGCCCTGGCCCGCATGAACGAGGTCTTTCGCAACAAACAAAACCAGAAAATCTACCGGGCGATCACCTTGTTCGAACTTCCCCAAGAGGAAGGAACCTTGATTCACTACGTGGATAAAGACCCGGTCACACTGAAAGCAGTAGCCTATAAAACACCCAAGCCTGGGGCAAAATCGGCGGTACTGCACTACAAGTTACTCGCCAATTACGCGGGGCGCTTTTATTATGAAATTCGACTCGAAACCGGCCGTTTCCATCAAATTCGGGTACAACTCAGCAAGGCGGGTTGCCCCATCGTTGGCGATTTGAAATACGGGGCGCGCGAGGCCCTACCCGATCGAAGCATTGCCTTGCATGCGTACCGCTTGATCAGCCCGCACGCATCGAAAGTGGCACAACCCATTGATGTGTTGGCCCCTGTTCCCAGAGCCCAATGGTGGGAACTCTTCAACGGTTACCACAAAACACAAGGCAAACGCCGTTAATAGCGAAGTTCTATGGCGGGATCCCACAAGCGGGCTTGAAAGTCCTGAACGCAATCATCCAAAACCACCACTCCTTCTGACTCCAAGAGCTCTTGCATTTGGTTGGGATGGCCAAAGTGGGCCTTCCCGCTGAGCATTCCCAATCGATTTACCACGCGATGAGCCGGCACTTCGGGCGTTTGGCCATGGCTCACATTCATCGCCCAACCCACCAAGCGACTGCTGCGTCCAGAACCCAGGTATCGGGCAATCAAACCGTAGGTACACACCCGTCCCGGTGGAATTTGCCGCACCAGGGCCCAAACATTTTGGTAAAAATCAGATTCTGCCATGTTCAAGCCACATTTTGGAACAAATTTTGTCAATACCCCCGAGATTTGTTGCTATGACGCGAAGAATTCTATCCTTAACCTTTTTAGTGCTGGGCCTATTCGGCACCCAACTCCAGGCCCAAACCAGCAAAAAAAAGAAACCCAACGCGACTCCCCCCCCCGTTGTCGAAACCGTTCAACCCCAGCAGGTTGCCGCTATAATCGAGGAA
>Ga0222713_10006891_pt1 | contig 10745 bp, 4 predicted proteins | sample C33_649DmetaG_FD_165061 | JGI IMG/M metagenome (GOLD analysis project Ga0222713, IMG submission 165061) | Estuarine water microbial communities from San Francisco Bay, California, United States - C33_649D | ecosystem: Environmental > Aquatic > Marine > Unclassified | place: USA: California... | reverse complement strand
CGTGGGCGCGCTCGTGAACGTGAATATCACTAAGGTTCGCGACTCAAGCATGTTAGGGGACTCCGTAGCACCCACGTTTTCAAATGTAGGGATGTTGACGATTTGTGACTCGTCGCGAAAGTCCGCCTCGAAAAACACCCGAAAGTGCTCTAATTAAGGTGGTGGTGGTGACTGGGTATTGTCTCTGACTGAGAAGGCATGGTTGTTTTTGCTTTTCGCGACTCGCACAGCCGCGAACCAAACACTGCAAATCGCGCACGGCGTGCAACAACGAGCGAGTACAACACCATTCACCCACCGAACCGGAGAGCATAACATCATACCGATTCAAAGTGCCCGATGAGTGAGCTCGGAAATCCAAGCAAACAGAAGCATCGCCTCCAGCCGTCGAAAAAACAGAAAAGTGGAAACGCCCTGCCCGGAACGGATAAAGAAGAGCACGGCGCTTCGTCTAATAGATTTACATACGAGACGAGTTCGAGGCGAGTTGCAGCCATAGATATATACAACAATGTGCTTGTATCGAAGGACCTCACAGAGGGAGAAGCATGCTTCACAATTCAGGCTTTAAAGCACTGGCAGGAGCTTTGTTGTGCCAAGAACTTTGTTAATTTTGTGAAAAATAACGAAGATGCGTGTCAAACGTTGGCTCAGATATATCTTCATCGGGATACAATCATTACAGCACTGATTGCAAATTTGCAAGGTACAGATATTTATTCCTTACCTGCTTTGTTGGGTGTCTTGAAAGCCGTTGCCCATGACCTGGGTTCAAATTTTCTGTCATACGTTCAAATCATAATCGAAAGTTTAGCGCGAGTGATTGATGAAGGTGCCGCAGTGGATCCGAGAGCATTAGAAGATATATTTGAGTGTCTAGCATTCATATGCAAGCTTTTTGTCACTCAGCTGTCCGATAACCTATCACAGTTTTTGTCTGACTCAGCAACTCTCCGCCTAAACAAACGTTCATCGGTACGTCGACTTGCCGCAAACGTCATCGGCTTTTTGCTTAAACAGGCACCAGCTTCAATGTTCGGAGCTGTATACTCTCAACTTGTATTAGAAATCACTTCGCTCCCGCAAAGAGTTCGATTTGATGTTTGCTCAGAAGCTGCACAGCTCTTATTCAACAGTATTTTTAGCTCAGGGCATGAATTGCACTCGCTTGGATTGGAAAGGATCAGAGCTCTATATTCGGCTGCCATTTTTGACGAGGATTTTCAAAACCTTGAAGGGAGATGTTGCATCGTTGAGCAGATTTTGAAATGTACTTTCGAGCTTGTGCAGCAAGAGGAACATATCTTGCAACTCTGGGCCGAGACGACAAATATGCTGAATCGCACGTTAATGGATCGCCGCGCGTCTTCTATTTTGTCCATTTCAATCGCTCGAATCTGTGTCAAACATTATCAGTCCGAAGATTGCGTCTACCAGCTCATAAATGTTTTCAATTATCACGTGCTTAACCCAGATTGTTTAAGTCTATTAGATTCGGAACGTTTGATTGAAGCTGGTCGAAACTTTATAGTTGAGCTCAGTAACGTCCAGATCAAGCACGATAGCTTCCTGTCACTGGCTACAAAGATTAACTGGCAATCGTTGATGCCCCTGGATCGTCCAGAAGCTGCAGTCATGCTTTTGGAGGCTCTCAGCGATGCCGATAAGGAAGGACATAATACAAGCTGGCATAATATTCTACTGAAGATGTCACTAGGAGCAGCGTACCCATCCATAGTAAAGTTGGGCCATCGAACGGTACCTTTGGTGCGAAAACTGAGCCACTTTTTGAGACGTTCTACAAAGCACGATGGTCGAAATCCTGAGTGTTTTTCGTCTATTTGGGACCACGCAAAATTTGAAGCGTGTAACGAATCTCCAAGCTGTTATACCTTGCACGATTTGTACTTGCTGCCACATTTGGCTGAGTGGTCAGCGTGCAATTTCGCCGTAATGGCAACAATGAAGCAGTCTTTGTCAGCTATAAGCAACCAAAGCAACGACAGAAATTCTAAGGCGTTCAATGTCGCCAAATTAACTGCGTGCATCGATTCAATCATCATTAATTGTACGCGTCGATATGAACACTCCGCGGTTCATGCAGCTTGTAAATATGTTTTAGGTTTGGCCTTTGAAGAAGTCTGTTTTCCGTGTGCATGGATAGCTGTGGCAGACTTCTTCCAGAACTTTCCGGATCATATTTTGTCTTACAGAGAGTTACTGATATCACACCTTGTTGAGCCTTGTTTAAGACATTTGAACGATCGAAGTCGTATGATTCGTGTTTCGTGCATTCGACTTTTAAAACTTATGGTGGGGTGTCACCCCGATGACCAGACTTTGAGTTACCTAAATAAATTAAGATCTGAACTTGATATATTTTATGAGATAAACGCATTTGAAATGGCCCATGGTGATTTTCTCATGCACATGAAACATTGTACCGCTACACTTGCAAAATTGGCGAACACTGCAAAATTGGCAGTAAAGAGTGAGGCTGAAATGAGCATACTGACTAACTTGTGCTTGGGCGCTCTTCGCGTTCGCTTGGCAACGAGTTGGCCAGAGCTGCTGACGTATTTAAAGGTACTCTCCAGCGTGAATCATGGTAGTGTATGCATTATTTATGAAGAGTTGAAAACGCTTCAAACAGTTTGCCTGTCTCAGCGTACAGAGGCAGATCGTTTGCACGATGAAGAGAGTGCAGAGACACCAAATGATAGTTCAAACTCAATTTTGCGCGATACTGACGACGAGGATAATGCCAATATTTGGAGAAACTTTGAGATTCTCTTAAAGTCATTCAGTAACTGCGATTGGAGAGAAGTTTCAGCCAGTGTTTGTGAACAATTTTTATGGTTCGCGGCTGCCGCAGGGAAAATTGATCGCTTGATGCGGCGACCGTATGATATTTGCCTTCGCACTTGGCTGATGCTTTTGTATGATGGAATTCACAGAGGATCAATCAATGACTCTCCAGACGTACTTGAGATGCTAAAATCTCTTGTGGCATCCAACAACCAGGGCATCGCAAAAGAAGCTCTACGGTGTCTTGAGATATGGAATATTGATTACCTCACCACAGAGGCGGTCAAATATATGAAACTACTAGTGGATCCTAAGCTGTTCAAATCAACAATCACCTCGACTCCAATATACTTTACAAACCATGAGGTAGCCAGCAAGTGCTTAATCATACCGACCGAAAGTCGAGCAGGATTAGTACCTATTTTAGCTAGTATCTTGATAACGCATACGCAGCGTTCAGAAAAGTCGGGCGTTAAGCTTACAGCGCTTGCCAACCTTTCGTTGTTTGAAACTCAAGAAATATTACCGCTCTTTGCTCAGAGCTTACATGGTTTGCTGATTAATGTTTCGTATCTCGACGTACTCAAGAACTTGAAGAAAACACTTGAAGGACAATCGTCAATCAGTGATTGGGTGAAGTTAACGAATGTGCTGCATCCATGTACGCAAGTGAGGTTGAGGTTTTTGTGGAATCTTCAAGCGTTTTCCCAGTTTCTTTATGTACACCTCGAAAAATGTCTTATTCCCTTTGGTGTTGCCGCGTGTGTATTGTTTGCACAAGAGTTTGACGACCACAGGCCAATGCAGAAAACTACAAAGGATTCTACTGGGAATGACCGCTTATCGAAAGAAACTCGCAGAGCTAGTGCTCTTGTGACCTCACTATTGATTGAACGCTTCAAAGTTCATTCTTCAGGATACTGGTTTCTCTTATCCCGCCCAATTGCATCACTTGGATCTTCTTTGCGGTATCAGTTGAGCTCAGAGCATATACCGATATTCCTGCAGATTTGTTTGGCTATCTCCTCTTCCCAAGATGCTAAGGATATGATGTCGAGCGTGGACGTACAAAATATATTACTTCTTGCTCTAGACTGTTTTGGAATCGCAGACATATCAGAATCTTGCTCTTCATGTCTGTTCAATATTCTAGAGAACGTTATGCTTCATTCAAGTAGTAGAGATATGAAGTCTGATAATGGAGCTGTCCATCTTTTAAGTCGAAGCTCCGGACTTTTGCAGAATGTTCTCTCGCAATTGAATGCAACCGTGAGGAGACTCCGAAATCGCAGAGTTCAGGAAACTTCAGATCAGCTCACCGTTTTCAGGCAACTTGTTGATTTCATATCCGAAGAGAATCTAGGAGCTGCAAATATTTGCGAAGAGGTTACCGCTATTCTTGTGAATTCGAAGCACTTGAACGAAAGCGATTTTATTCAGCTTCTTGCAGCGCTTGTGAGCTTGCTGAAACGTCATCGTTCAAGTGGCCGTGAGCTGAACAATATTATTGGCCGTCTCAGTTTTTTTTTCGGTCGGTTGCGTTCGAGACAGGCGCGTATGAATCTGGCGTCTGTTTACGGCTTCTCGCCAACGAGCGCAGATTTACAGCAGATACTAATCGATTTGCAGTCGATGGAGCAAAATAAGATCAACCTTCCAAATTATCAAACTAGATTGGACGCATTCAGCAAACTAAATTTTGAATGGTTCACGAGCGCGGACATCTCTGCAATATACCCGATCATCCACTGTTGCATATTTGATCTCAAAAGCGGCGATGCTGTACTTTGCAGAGCCGCAAGAGAAGTTATATTGACGCTAGCAACAGTTGCAGCTTGTCAGCAGCAGCAGCAGCAGCAGCAGCAGCAGCAGCAGCCACAAAGCGAGAAAATGTATGTATATGATTGCACACTATACAATATCCTGAAGGACGTTGTGAACCCTTCAATTGCACCTTTACTCTATCATATTTCGGCTTCCGTGCGAGCTGAAGGCATTTTACTATTAAGTGGACTCGTTCAACGTACCCCACGGAAGTATGACGGTCTATGCGAGCTTTTGAGTGGTATAGATCCCAGTAGAAACATCTTCACAAAGCTATTAGATATCCAGGTATGCCATCAGTGCGAGGCTCTAAGGGAACTTGCTGGATTATTGAACGGCGCCACGTTTTCACATGTCTCTATCTCTTTATATGTATTACCCATGTTGGAAGGATATATGAGGTCTGAGTCGCAAGATGTTGTTGAGACAGCTCTAACGACCATGCTGAGTTGTCTACCTAGTATGTCGTGGACTTCATATTCAGAGTTAGTTAAAAAGATATTTCGAAAGCATTCGGCAACAGGCGGCGTGATGCTACGATGTTTGAGTAATCTCGTGATAAACATGAATGTTGTCGGTTCTCGGTACCAAGACACGACTGATCCTAAGGCCAAGACAGCAGCTTTACTTTATTTACATTCCTGTATTTTTCCGTACTTGGAAACACGTATGGTCTCTGGCGAAGGGGATATCAGCAATAGAGGCGTATTTTGCCCTTCTATTGCGCACGCTGTAGGCGTAATAATATGCACACTTGACCACTCAGAGCGAGATCGGCTTTTCTACAAATTCGTCATGAAAATCACCGAGGCCCTGAGCAGCCACTCTAAAAAAGCTCGAGCTGCAGCACGCAACTCACTTGCGAAAATTGGAGCCTTTGTGCCACCTGAGCTCATCAAAAGAATCATAGATGTTATGCATAAGCAATTAAGTAAAGGTTTCACAAGATATGTGCGGATGGCAGCGTTGTTCTCGATACTGAAAGCAAGCCTGCCCAACTTGTCTGATACCGCCTTTAGCAATATATTGCCGAGCGTCATGCAAATTATTCATGATCACGTTTTCCATGATATGCATAGCGGGTTAGCCTCCGCTTTGACGACTTCCTGCAAAGAAGCTCAGAGGGCATATGATATTCAGATTATCAAAATGATTTTCTCCAGGGTCTTTGATGGCGAAAGCATGACGTGTGCGATGAAACCAATCTCCAAGTGTATTGCTTCTCAGTTGACAACTTTTACGAGTGCAAATCTCAGCATGTTTCTTGAAGCTTTGCGCCGTGGTCTGGCTGTGAATACCATTCTGTCGAGGCCATGTGTTGTAACAATATTCTTTTCCACGTTAAGTGATTGCATAAAATTGATGGATATTGCATCCAGCGTATCAAAACAAGGCCCCGATTTGCACGCATCATCAGATACAGTTGCAAGTGGTGATCCGCTTAATCTTGAGAACTTCGCTATCTTGGCAAGATTCTCTCTCGAAACCCTTGGTGATGCTCTTTCTCGACACTTATTTTTAACTTTTGAAGACTCTGAATCCGGATTTCTAGTGTTGTTGGCTTGTCTTGCTCGACATGAAAGTTTGCACAGCCGAACTCTTAAAGCCATAGAAAATATTGGGCGTCAGGTTCCGCATCTTTTCATTCGTTACGGCGAAGTTCTGACCAAACAGGTCACTCATGTGCTGAAAAGTACACGTGAGATGAGTACGCGGAACTCGTGTTTTCGGCTGCTCGAGGCACAGTGTAAAAGTAACCACAGATTTTTACCCAGCGCGGAATGTTGCTCACTTTTGATTGAACAGACAGTTGCCGAGCTAGATGATAATAGAATTTCGAAGGCAAATGCATCGTTATTGCGCGTATTGATGGGAAAACGTACAGTCATTCCCCGGCTCTACGACGTCGTTGAAAAACTCATTCACTTGAATGTCACAGGAAGTGATATTCGTCTACGTACTATTTGTTCGAAACTGATTGTTCAATTCATGCTTGCTTACCCATTGGGTGAACGCAAGTTACGGCTTCTTTTTGATGCCATGCTCACCAACACAGACTATGAGCATGCTCACGGTAGATTATCAGTTCTCGCCACAATTTCCACATTGATTATGAAGTTGCCGATTGAGACATTAAATAAGCAAGCAGAGTTATTGTTGTTACTTTCTTTGTCGAGAATTTCTTCAGATAGCGACGACAGTTGTCGTCAGCTGTGCGTGCATAGCGCTTTCATTTTGCTCAAGCGGACTTCATCGTCAATGTCTGATAATCTCTTAGGAATCTTGGGCAGGCTTTTTAACTCTGCAAACCGGGAATTGCGTCGATCAGCGATGCAAGTATTAAAAATATGTTTGACTGAAATTCCAAACGCCATAGAAACGTACAGGATGTCCCAGAAAGTTTTGATTGATTTCTTGTTTGTGAATTCACACCAGTCGACAGACGTCTGCATCCTGGAGTGGTCAAATGTATACAGTGCACTGCTCTTATTAGAAACGGCTCTGTCTTGCGATCGTGAAGTGGCTCGTACTGTCGATATTTACATGATGTCAAATGTACTGCTGTCTTTACTGCGTTATCCGCATTTCTGGGTACAGTTGGCAGCTTGTCGAGTGATCTCTCTGTACTTATGGGAAACTGCAGGTCCCAATGCTCTTGATAGTGACGGAGGTCCTTTACTTGTCCTCTCGCCGCAATATTTGCAAACTCTTATCGATGGAAACGTGAGCATCCTTGAGTACGTGGCTGGCGCTTCCAAGCCCAAGATTTCTCCTCAGTCGCTCTCAGCAGTGCTGAGAAACATTGTTGATGCATCTGCAATTTTGCTCCGTAAAGATAATAGCTTGTCGGTCACAAGCGAAGTGAATTCAGATTCTGATGCTCAAACATGTTCGTGTATATACGCCATACAGCGCTTTAGTAAGTCTAAACAAGACTTTCTTCAAGACGCTGCTCTGCGTTTAATCGCCGGTCTGGTGAGTGCACTAAAAGATAATTTGTTTGAAGAACGTGTGCTGACATTATTTACTAACATTTGCTCTGATAATCAGTTTCGAAGTCGAAGTACCCAAAAGCTTGCACTAGAAGTGGCGACTTGCCTCTCGATTTCTATTGAGGAGAACAAATGCCGGCAATCGTTCTCCACACCTGAAAGCTGACAACTGGAATTCAATGGACGAAGTTAGCATTATAAGAGCTAGAATAACTACAGATCACTAGTTCGAATGATGGCACCACCAGTTCCAAGAATGAGAGTTTTTGGCTCCCAGCCTTTATTATAATTATCACATCCCAAATCACGCAGCGCCGCGCTTCCAACGTCACAGCAAGCGTCCACATGCAACTTTTTAAGACAAAGCAGGAGTTCCTCCGCACCTAAATCTAGGAAAGCCCGCTAGATGAATTATTCGTGAACAGATGCTTTAGAGAATACGAGATAAGTATACCTTGTAGTCCATGCCGTGAACCGCACAGTTCCGTATCAGCAAACACCCCTGCCTTCCGATAGAAGAATTGTGCGCATGAAAGCGTATGACTTCCACAATAGTTGTGAAATACCCTTCTATGAACATTCTTGAAGTTAAGAGTTTATTTCTTAGAGACATCGCGGCAAGTATGGCGAGTGAGTGCTTAACAACATGTACTCTTTGTCGGACATTTGTATCAAATGAAAGTCCATCAGACTGCTGTAGACCATAGCTGCGCAGTAGCCTGTGTACAATTTCGAGTACATGGTATTTTAGAATACCTTTCTTTCCTACATCCGAATTCGCCACTTTCCTTAAACAGCTTACCAATGTTTTCACATACATAGCTGACCCGCGAAGTTCAAAAGTTCGCTCAGAAAATTTAAGAATCAGACGTGAAATGAAACAACGCTACGGTACCAGGATGTTTATCAGCAGGCCGGCATCTACGAAAATTTCGCACATCCTTTCATTGATCAGCATACCTTCGATCTGTCGCCTTCGTTAGTTTGCAGACTAGGGTTAACAAATAGCTTACAAGTTTCAGAAGGTTTTCACAAGGCTCGATCTCACCACGCTCAGACTGAGTTATCATATCGAATGCTATGAATATAATCAGACAAAAAAGAAGAAGGTTCGTAGATAATAACCTTTCATAAGAATCGGTATCATATTAAGCTCCCTGTACGTTTCGGCGCGCAAAAAAGCTGAAGAAGTTCCGACACCCTCTTCGCCCTCCAATAGAGCCCAACCCAACCCAAATGCTGCTTCTCGCGTACTTGCTAGTTTACAAACGGAGATGATCTCGACTAAAACAGAGGGGCATCCTTGCTAACAAACCATTTTAGAACATGATTTTCGGCTTAGTTCCTTAAACTTACAGAGACCAAAAAGAATTTGGCGTCGCTGCACTTTACGGTTCCAGCGGCAAGAGCACCAAGAACATTGGCAAGAAGCTCTTCACGGTATTGCAGAAATGAAGAAATACACTGCATAAGGCTTCTAAAAATGTGAGATTCGAAATTTGCGTTCGATACCCGAATCATGTGACCATCTGAAACGTCCCGACGTCAAATTATTAATTTAAACTGTTTTGTAGAAAGCACTACCTGTCAAAATCTGCATTAAAAAATAGAAATCTTTTGGTTCATCCACAAGGGCAAATGCTGCGTCGAGTACTGCGTGCGCGTGAAGTTGGGGAACTCCTGCCTTTGAAATTTGCTTTAAGCTAAATCCATTTGCTCGTAACTGAACCAGGTTGGCCTTGACCTTTTCTAAATCTAAAGTTCTTGTAGCCTCAGCTAGTTTAAGGAAAAATGCGTCGTATGACGGCATTCGTGCCTGTGACCACGTTGAAAGCGTCTTATCATCGATGCTTATCCCACGAAATCGCAACTCCTCTATGGCTTCGGCTACGGACTCGTCGTCATTTAGTTGGAAGTCACAGCGATAGCTTTCCACTAGGTCTACAAATAACGCCTGGTATGGATAAACGTGGGTGACCGTGAGAGATCACACTTGTGCATACCTGAGCGATAGGTAGAGGAGTGCACATTGTCCCGAAGCAGAGATGTTTGGTCAACGCCTCGTTAAACAGAGTTGACTTGCGTCGTCCGAAACGATGTCGTTGAAACTGTAGTATAAATTATGGTAGTAGCCGAAAGCGTGCGCTAGTTCCGCTTCAGCCTTCACGTTGACTCCAGTCCGAGACAACACGACGCGCGTAGACGCGATGAAGTCACGGAAATTGCCACTTTCAGTCCGAGACAACACCCAGTCACTCGCCAGACCTTAATTAGAGCACTTTCCAGTCGCAGACAACACCCAGAATTAAGGTGGTGGGCCTGACTGGTTTATTTCGAGCTTTTTTGGACACTCGCGTGTGAACAAGAATTTTGTTGCGTTCTATCTCCCATTTCAACATTTTCGTCACCGTGTTCTTTCAGTCATGGACGAGTTGTGACTCTTGAGTTGTCCCTTTCAGTCACGTCCACCACCTTAATTAGAGCACTTTCGGGTGTTTTTCGTGGCGGACTTGGTGACGAGTCATGAACCTTCGATAGTCCCTCCGTCGAACGTGTCCGAATGCCCGGCGAAAGCGACGCTGACTTTATCGATGGGAATCAGTGCACGCATCAAAGTTATGCATTTGTGAAAAGTTTCGCGTGCATCGGCGCACGGACGACGCGCGCAGACGCGATGATGTCACGAAAATTGCTACTTTTCAGCATTCATGCCAAACCATGGGGGCGGAGTCCCTCTTTGGCTTGAGTCGTGAACCTTAGCGATGTTCACGTTCGCCGACGCGCTGAAGACCATAACAGTCAGAGACAACACCCAGTCACTTCCACGACCTTAAATAGAGCACTCCCGGGTGTTATTTCCGGACACTTTTCGCGACGAGTCACGAACCATCGTTAGTCCCTCCATGAGAAAACGTGGGTGCTACGGAGACCCGTTTTAGCCGTTGAGTCATGAACCGTGATAAGCTGAATATTCACCGACGCGCAATCGCGCCGCGCGACGTGGGAGCGCGCGAATGATGGCGCGAATGTGTACAGTTGCACAACATATCGCTACGTACGCGAGGGCGTTACGTTTCAGCGCTTCTCCTCGCGTCGGCATGGTGCCGAATACTACACATT
>Ga0222713_10006889_pt1 | contig 10747 bp, 14 predicted proteins | sample C33_649DmetaG_FD_165061 | JGI IMG/M metagenome (GOLD analysis project Ga0222713, IMG submission 165061) | Estuarine water microbial communities from San Francisco Bay, California, United States - C33_649D | ecosystem: Environmental > Aquatic > Marine > Unclassified | place: USA: California... | reverse complement strand
CAGTACAGAACCTTTTATCCATGTTTTTATTTATTTACCTAAAGATAGTAAGAAGTTGGTTTGGATCCAACTTTTATTTAAATTTTTGAATAGCTTCCCAAACATCTTCTGGGGTGCGAAAGGCAATCTTCTGTTCTTTTTTATTAACAGTTACTGAGATGAATCCATCCCATTCTTCTTTCTCGTTGTAGTCGATCTCATTTAAGTAAAGTTCAATCAAGAAGACTTGCTCCTTGTTGAAAGTCATTCGCATTAAATTTTCAATAACTCTGAAGAACTTATCGTCGTAGGCTGTGATATCCATTCCGATCTCAGAAGCTACGAAATCAGTTCGATCGTTAATTTCTTTAAGTAATTTAACTACTTCTATAAATAACTCTTTATGCATAGCTTCTTTATTTCGAGGTACCTCCTTTATTCGGTACTTCAAAGGTAATTGATCTTTTAGTATTCGTCTAAGTATCTCCTTAGGGCTCATCTAGTAACTGTAAATAAGCTTAAGAAGCTCTTAAGCGGTAAATGTTTTCTCTCTGCAAAATATCTTGCAGCAGCAAGACGACTGAATGCTATAGTTGAGCCAACAGGTTCCTGGCTACCATCTGTGCGACTGTAGAAAGAAAATCTTTTCATAAAATTAAATTGAGTTAAGCTCCGGCTCCTAATGCTTGGCGGATAATTTTATCTACATACTCGATGTAGATGAAGAAGCCGATAATTGATTTATCCTTAAGCTCTCTATCTCGTTCTACTTGCATACCGTACTGCTTGAGACCGTCATCAAGCTTTTCAGCTAATGCCATTGCAATCTCATTCTGCTCGGTAGGATTGATAGGAGACATATCAGCAGGAATGAACTGTACTTTAATCCCTTTTTTATTTGGATCTTCGTTAACATCTACCTTCAATACAAACTGCTTACCCTTGAAGTTAACTTTAGTGGCTTCAGCAATTACGTTTTTGATTTCTTTTAAGAGTAGCTCTTTCATGCTTTAAATATAAGAAGAAGTTAGTTTCGATCCAACTGATCGTCGTCCTTTTTATAAATAGGACTTACTTTTTTCTTCTTATTGGTCTTGATCGGCTGGTAAGGACGTGCTTCTTCCTGGTAGCGATCCAGATCTTGCAAATGAATTTTACCCATTTGTTTATAGATTGATTAAGGTGCTTTGATATTCGTTCATCTTATTAATTTTCAGAGACATATTACTCAAAACATATGTACCCGGGCTTCCGTTAGCTTGGATGATCTCCGGCAGTTGTTGCAATATTTGAAAATCGTAATCGGTAAAAGTATTTTTATCTACGGTAACTACAATTTCATTCTGTAATGTATCCAGTGGAGTAGTTTTAATTTTATCTGCAAGATTATAATCTGTGTTCTTCTGCTCTTTATCTAAATAGTGAGTAGTGAGTACCTGCATCTCATCATCAATTAGAATTGTAGAACACCAAGGTTCTAATAGCTCTAACAGTTCACTATTACAGTTAGTAATCTTAATACCAATATCGTACTTAGGAGGTATAATTGGTTTCATCATACTATCATGCTTGACAAAATGCCCCCACTTGCGAATAAAATTGCGAGTAGACCGCATATTTTGAGCTAGCCATTCATTTGATTCTTTACCTACTGTTGTAAGAGTAGGGTTGTACCTAGAGCCTCTACAGGTCATATGGTAGACACATCCCTCCCAGGTTTGAATAAACTCTACTCCGTCTAACATAAATCGGTTAAAAATATCTGAATCTTCTTTAGACTGTGGAGCGTATAAAGAATCATGGCCGCCGATCTTCTGGAAGTCTGCTCGATAGAACGCCCAGGGGGCAAAAATACCTTCTGTAATCTTATTCGCTAACAGGTGCTGTTCTTTAGCAAACCAATCTAGGAATCCTTCTTCAGGAAAGTCTTCAGGTTCAGTTCCAAAGTTACGTAAGATCTTTTCAGGACCGTCTGGATGTAGAGGAGGTTCAATTCGAGTAAGGGATATAATCTTTCTTGGCTCAATATACTTTTCAATAGCGTCTATTGCACCAGGAGCTAAGTACATATCAGCATGATAGATCATAGCAATGTCTGCTGTGGCTACTTCGTTGATCAAACGGTCATAAAGGATTGTATGTCCTAGACGAGTAGGTCCTTCGTTACGAATAGCTTTGAAATGAGCATCATTCTCCATCCTCTCTTGACACCATTCCCAAGTACCGTCGTTACTAAAGTCATCTGCCACACAGATCTCTACTTCATGGTTGCCTTGATTCTTTCTAATTGAATCGTAAGACCATTTAAGATATTTTAAATTGTTCCTGGAAGGCTGTATAAAACTTATCTTCATGATAGTGTTCTTGATATAATTCTTTGGCTTGTTTACTACATAATATACGAAAGTCTTCGTCATTATGCAACTTTTGAATCAGCTTTCGAGCTGTAACTAAATCACCATCCTTAACGGTCAGCTGTGGATGTAGGATGCGCTGAGTGTCTAATCCTTCATACCCTATACACGGAATACTCAAATAAGCACAGTTCATTGCAAAAGTACCAGCAGCATGAGTTCTCATCATATGAATGCCAATCTTTCTCTTACTTAATTCCGATATCCATTGATTCCATTCTAAGTAAGGTAGTTGAGTAATCCCTAATTGCTCCTCTCCTTCCTGGCGTCTTCCCATCTGAGGTGAGTATATTTCGTCTGTAATGCTCTTTGCTAGCATAAATGAATCAAAACCTCCATACCAACTTTTAAAGTTACCTCCTATCATCACTCCGGTCCTTTCTTCTGCTGGGGTAATGTTGAAAATAGGGTCTTCAATCATTAACGATTGTAGTACTCTTACATCAGGATGATCTGTAAGTCCCTGGTAGTACTTTCTATCTTGTTCGTTATGTACATAGATAATATCAGCAGTTACTAAATTATTAAAGTAATGTACTTGATTAACTAAAGGATAGTCCTGGAAGTACCAGAAGGGCCCTTCTTGCATGATACCTACCTGCTTGCATCTAGTCTTTACTCTAGTAATATCAACCTGCTCAGGATGATTCTTTGAATTAATAACAATTCCTAGGTCGTATTCCTGTTCTGGGGTTTGCTTGAGGTTGTAATGATCAGCATTTAAAGCTACCATCCAGGCAAACTCTGTTCTCATATTTGTATGGGTACGAAGCACTTTGCCGTTAAATCCCATCTCGGTGAAAAAAGCTACTTTCATTTTAGAGTACGCGAGTTACTACTCCTTCGTGATCAGTTAAAATTCTTGGCGGAGTGCCTCCAAAATTAAAACCTGTACTATGTCCTATACCTCCTACATATTCAAGTATCTTTGAATCTACTGCGTGCTGGATGGCTTGTTTGACTGTGTGACTATACTGTTCTAACCCAAAATCGTCAAAAATTACATAACACTTACTGCTACGCTTCATAGAGACTATTCTGCTAATATCTGAAGTAACGTGGTCGTATTCATGCCCAGCATCTACTAGAAACATATCTACAGGTTCTTGAATTGGTAGTATACTGTCTGAGTAGAGATCGAAGTTATCTATATGTACAATATTAGATCTGTCTCTATTTAGATGTTTAGAAGCTTCATTACTGTTTATATTTACAGTATATACTTTTTTAAATAAAAAAGAAAGTATTCGTGTAGTCTGTCCTTTGTGCGTACCGAACTCTACTGCTACTTTATCTTGATAATCCTGGAAGAGGTTCCAAATATTTCTCTTAAATTCAAAAGAAGTAGTGCATAGGTTATCAGTTTTATCCTCTCCTACCTCTTTAAGTATTTCATCTATAGACATTCTTGTAATGTTTTAAATTTAACATCGTAGTTTGAAACTAAATGCTGCAAGGATAGCCTAACTTGATTGTAGTTTGCTTCATTCCAAACATTATCATTCCAATCTCCTGCAATATGAGATTGAAACATAATCATATCTGTATTATGTAAGGATATCTCCGTAGTATGTATTCCGTCATGTCCGTAGAATACTTTACAATCCCAAGGTATGTTATGATTATGTTCGTAGTGAATAGCTGCATACTTAAACCTCTTACCTAACTCTGAGATGGCTGCTGGGTGACCTAGCCAGCCTGGGTTTCGCCAACCAATCGGAGTATGTCCGGCTAAATTCCATTCGTTGAATAGTTCGTCCAACCTTTGAGAGGCTTTCTGAGGGCTTTCTAATTCAAAAAATTCACACTCACCTATATCGGCTCGTTCACAAGCATGGTAATGTCCATGAGCTGCTAATTCAAAGTAACCCTTGCTTTTTAGCCACTCTACCCATTCTTTATTTTGGGATAGAGGAGCTTTGTTATGGTAGTTAGAAGGAATAAAGAGAGTAAACTTAGCACCAAACTCTTTATTAAGTTCATCCAGGTAGTACATACACTGGTCTCCTTCCACACCCCATCCTACTTCTGGATGTATATCATCTATAGCAATAGTTACTTTCATTAAAAATGCTCGTTAATTAATTTAAATACCTCGCTATAATCGTTGGTTCCTGTGTTATTTACTTTGTAGTTGTAGGTGTTGGTGTTGATATGTCCCATAACATCATAAGCGGGGTAGACAGTTCCTTTAGATAGCTTTTGAAAGTAGCTGTCTGGTCCAAAGTAATTAGGCCTTAATTCTTTTCCTTTATGTACGTAGCTAATTACATCTCTGTCGAACATAGCGGATAGTATAGAGTTACCTCCACATACCGTAATAAACTTATCTGAGTTAGCCATAATCTTAAGCTGTGTTTCGTTGTAGCTGTATTTAGAGTTAGCTACTAAGTCTTCTAGCAATGTAACGTGTTCAAAGTAATTACATAACTGGAAGTCATTAATGACTCCTACTCCTTCTACGTCGGCTACAATATCGTGATACCCCATCTGTAGAGAGTTCATTTCATTCTGATCAATAGTGAACTCTTTTTCCCTGTTTGTAGCTCGTTTGTATACAATATCGTACCCTTTATTGCCTAGTACAGTAAACATCTCATAAAGAGCTTGAATATTAAAGTACCCAAAAGGGACCTCTCCATGCTCCATATTGTATTTGTTGGTTATAAACACAACAGGTCTATTAAAAGTATACTCCGTATTCTTATAGTACTCTCTGTACGGAGGAGGACTCCACTGCTTATAGTCTAGTACGCCAGGTTCTTCTAGTGAGTTTATTCCATGAATCCAATTATTAGGAAGAGAATCTAAACCGGCGGCTCTATTGTCAATTGTTCTGTAATCAAACTCTTCAATAACATTATCGCAGAAATAGTAATAAGGTCTCATTCCTTTACTTGTTATTACTCCCTCCAGCTTTCTATTCTGGTGTAGCCAGTATGCGTACGGAACAGTTAAAGCTAGTTCAACTCCAAACTCTGGGTTAGTTTTTACTACCATACCTTTACTGATTTAATTACCTGAAAAGCTTCTGCGTACTTGCACTGTGCTTGGATGCCTCTAAACTGGGCGAGTGTTTTTAAATTTTCTTCTATATCAAAACCGTGAGCTTTATACTTAACCATCTGACTTTTATGGCAATTGGATGCTTGTAACTTTTTATCAAAGCTATCAGTAATATCTACATAGTAGTTAGTATTCATAGGATTCTCAGACATTCTAGGTACAGGTATCTGTTCGTAGCAAAATACGTTTTGAACATACCGAGAGGCAGCCATCGTTGCTTTGAATGTAGCAATATGATCTTGATTAGCATCGCCAGCCCAATGAGTGTAAATTGTATCAATTTCATACTTGCGTATAATAGCTTCTATCCCACTAACAGATTCAAAAGAGAAAGGTACCTTAAGGTCTGTAAAAGGAAGGAACTCTACAACATCGCACTTTAACACTTCTGCTGCACAATATACCTCGTATTGGTTTTGCTCCGCTGTTCTTAATATAGTACCTGTTACACCGTCAACAGACTCTGTACTGGTCATACATAAATATACTATAAAGTCGCCTGCGAGTTTATGTTTGTAGACTGTACCTCCGCATCCGAACTCAATATCGTCTGGATGCGCTCCAATGGCTAGTACTCTTTTCATATGATATTTTTACTATTAGGTCCTTCGTTAAATATTAAATCTACAATAGACATGTACGGAATAAACTCTCCATATTGCTGATTGTACTCAGGATGCTTGTAGTGTTGCCAGACAAGGCTAACACCCCTATCCGAGAATGCTTTTTCATCTATGTACCTCATTGAACCCGGTCCTGTACCTGAGATGTATTCTGTTGCGTTAAGTTCATCTATAATATAGAGTATACGCTCTAACCCTACTAATTCTTCTGGGCAGATTTCTGAGCTTAATACTACTTTTGTACTTATATCTAATACCTTTAAAAAATACTTTATGAGGGCTAGGTTAAGATCTGATAGTGATCGGTAATCTGCTGATATAAGTTTTTTTATCGAAGGGTAGTATTCATTAAAGTAAGGTGCTTTTTTATAAAATACTTCTAACAACCTTATATGCTCTTCTTGCCAAGTGTTAGTAATTTCTATAGCATTAAACGGCTTTAAACTACTCTTATCTTTTACAGAAACTGTCAGCCATTTACTTCCTGTGTTAGTCTTGATATGATTACGATGTCCGAAGTGATTCTTTCCTCGAGGGAACTGAACGTTATCAAATACGACAAAGTAGTCGCTCCGTTTTATCTTATCGAAATACCCTAACCAAGGGAGGTAGTTTGGTTGATGTATACTTACTGTCATTTGATTAACTTGTTTACAGCTTCTGCTACATAATCTACTTGCTCTAAAGTCATTTCATAGTACATTGGTAGTGCAAAATGACGTAGAAGTAAATCATCAGCTACAGGATACTCGTATCCTCTAACATACTCTTCGAATGCTGGCTGTTCATGACATGCCGGCCAGTATGCGTTAGCAGTTGGTACATTGTATTCTTCTAAAAGTTTGCTGCATATATCTATTCTATCTGACAAAGTAAAACCTTCTTTTAGCGAAACAATATACTGCCACCAGGTCATTACTATATTATCTGGAGTGGTGGGTATGTTTACTTTAGCTGGATCTAACTTCTCAGCATAACGTGCTGCTAGAGTATTGCGTTTTGCTACAAATTCATCTACTCTCTTAATCTGGGTTATACCTACAGCAGCAGCCATTTCTGGCATTCTGTAGTTAGAGGAGGCAATGGTGCAGGTTACTCCAAAATCTAACCCGGGGTGCTCAGAGGGGTTACGTACAGAACCGTGATTGCGAAGTACTCTACACTTCTCCGCAAATACTTCATCGTTAGTTGTGATCATACCTCCTTCACCGGAGGTTATAATCTTTGTAGCAAACAGTGAAAAACATCCCGCTAAACCTAAATTACCTGCCTTGATATTATCAATTGAGGCGCCTACTGCGTGAGAAGCGTCTTCTAGTAGAATAAGATCGTTTTTATCGCAGTAAGCTTTTATTTCATGATAATCAGGAGCAATCATTCCAGACATATGTACCCACATTATACCTGCGGTATCTTTATCAACGTTAGCTTTAATTATTTCTAAATCTAAACACTGAGTGTCTTTATTAATATCTGTTATGACCGGAATGTTATTTGAGCGTACAATAGCGCTGACACTGGCTACAAAAGTCTGAGTAGGGACTAAGAATTTCTTACCTTCGATGCCAGTAGCACGTAAAGCTACTTCTAATGCTGTAGCACCAGAGTTTGTAGCAATAGCATACTTAGTCCCACAGTAACTGGCAAACAGGTTTTCAAATTCACTTACATACTTACCCTGTATGAACATTCCTGTCTCAAGGATTTCTTTCCATGCTTGAAGAATATAGGGCTTATCTTCCTCTGGAAAGAATGGTTTAGCCCTGTGTAATTTAGTTATATCCATATTTGTCTTTAGCATTAGTAGTGTACCAGTTTAAATATTCCGGTAACCTTTCTATAAAAGGTTTATTAAAAAAGTTAAACAACGGCCCTGGAGTGAGTGCCAGGTTAACATTTGGGTAGATTGAATCGCTACAATTAAAGCTGTACTGAGGTTTTTTATCTAAAATTTCTCCTAGTTTATCGATTATCTCTGTAACTCTGTAGTGTTCACCTCCGGTAGCATTGACAATTGTCCTGGGTGTATATCCTTCTGTTACAGCTATGTACAGAGCCTGTACTAGGTCTTCTGCCCATACAAAAGACATAATAGCTGAGCCGTCTCCATCTATACTTATGGGAAGATTGTTCTTTAACCGATTAACAAAATTACCCAACCGTGGACGATGACTGTTAGGTCCATCTATATACGGAGGTCTAACGATAAAGTAATTTAAATCTGTACTGCATATGAGTTTTTCACACTCAGCTTTTTCTCTACCGTAAGGTGCATAGGCAGAGAGTCCGTCTGCAGGCATGCTGGGGTTGAACATTGATCGAGATGAATCTGAGTAGACAGATGCGCTACTAATAAAAATGTACTTACCTTTAATTCTATTCCGTATCAGCTCAAACTGTTCAGGTTTAAATAAACAAAAGTCGATAATAACCCCATACTGATCAAAGTCAATCTTATCTATATCAGAGATTTGATTACGATCCCCCTGTATGATATGTACTCCTTCAGGCCCAGTGCCACTCCTGTTAAACACATCTACTTCGTACTGAGTGGCTAGCTTGGCAGCTAGGCCTGCTCCAACAAACCTATTACCCCCAAGTATTAAAACACGCATTAAATAAGCTCTTTAATTTCTTGAATAGTATATTGTTCTACTTCATTAGAAGCTGGTCCTTGCTCTAGAATCTTTTCATGCATATTTTCTCCTGGCTGCAATCCAATCACTTTAACAATCTTTGCAACACCTTCAGGTAGATACTTTTGTGCCATTGCTTCAAGTAGGTTGTCAATACTCATAGCTTTCATACTTGGGACATAAGGCTTACTATCTTTAGCGTTCTCTAAACAATCATAGATTAGGTCTAAAGCTTGATCTACAGTCCAGAAAAAGCGAGTAGCGTCTGGGGCGGTAACTACTACTTCTTTACCGTCTTGTAGTAGATCTTTCCATTTACATAATACAGAACCCGTAGAATATAGTACATTTCCATACCTTACAATACGGTAGTCACATTTAGTATTAAGCTTTTCAAACTGAGTAAATAGTTTTTCCATTAGCAATTTGGATGCTCCGTATACTCCAGCTACCTGAGCAGCTTTGTCAGTGCTGATACCGATAACAAAGTCTAAATTTTTATCTAAAGAATGTTCTAAAATATGCATAGAACCAATAGTGTTGGACTTGATACATTCACGTACTTGGTACTCAGCTATACCAACATGCTTTGAAGCAGCTAAGTGAAACACTCCGTCTACACCTTCCATAGCTTGTTTTACTTCAAACCAATCTGAGATATCCCCAGTAAGTATCTCTACTTCCGGGTGTTGTTGTTTAAGTTCGATGAGTTTTCCTTCATCTCGAGAGATTACTCTTACTTTTGCTCCATCTGCTAATAGACGAGCCACGAGAGGTTTACCTAAGAAGCCACTACCTCCAGTTACAAGGTACAACTTTCCTTTAAAATTATAACGTGTCATACTATATCTTTTTTTTAATATAAGAAAAAATTTTACTGTTTCAAACTATCAAATACATCTCTCCATGTATACGACTTATAATTTGGATTAAAGAGGTTGTATACATTACGCTCACACATTTGATTAGCAGCAACATACCACTTATTGCTGTTTCTTTTCTGCCCTACTGTCTCACCTGTTTCCCCCTTTATATAACTTCGTTTATCTTTGTGCTTTCTATTATGCACTACTAGTATATTCCTGAAATGATATTGGGGGATGTTACCTAGTACTTTTTGAGTCATTAACATAAGAGCAGTATCCTCGTGAATAAAGAAAGCTGATTGCGGAATATTAACTCCACTCTTAATTACTTCTGAGGATATGACTAATCCACATCCGTTAAATTTGTGAGGATGTACTACTGTAACTTCTAAATCTTCTACCTTATCGTTGAAGCTATTCATTTCTTCAATACTCATATCGTAATTCAATCCCCACCAATCTTCTTTAGAGTCTGAATGTTGCTTACCTGTAAATGCTGGATGTTCTAAAACTTTCCAACTATCGTCCCACATCTTACATATAGCGAATGTTGCTAGGTACTTAGGTGTATTAACGTTCTGATGAAGATTATCTAGAGCTAGAAAGGCCTGCCTAGGTACTAACATATCAGTTTCGCCCCAAACCAGTACATCAGCTTGTTCGCAATACTTACTGTTAAATTCTCGCCTATAGTCAGCAATAGTAATTAGTCTTTTATCAATAAAAAAATCTGATCGATAGTCTTCTAATCTCTCCATTTGTCTATCAAACTGAGATAATATACTGGTTAAGCGGCTAGGATCATCTAACTGTTCTAGCTCCTGGTTAGTGATTAGTTTAATATCTACCAGTACTTGGTTCCTGTCGTATGCGTTGATTGCCGATAGAAGAGTGTCGATATAGGTAGGAAGTATTTCAATCTCGTACCACTGTACTAAACATCCTATTGCAAATTTTGTTTTCATGAATGCATTATATACTTTACTAATTCATCTGCACTGTCTACACAAGTTGCTATTTTACCAGAGAAGAGACTGTACATTTTATCTGAATGTTTTTTCACAATAGAAGGTCTAGCATCATCGTGATCACGACGTGGCAATACAGTACGGACAGTGTACATTGAACCTACATGTTGAGCTTGCTCAATACCGGGAAAAAAC
>Ga0222713_10006888_pt1 | contig 10748 bp, 10 predicted proteins | sample C33_649DmetaG_FD_165061 | JGI IMG/M metagenome (GOLD analysis project Ga0222713, IMG submission 165061) | Estuarine water microbial communities from San Francisco Bay, California, United States - C33_649D | ecosystem: Environmental > Aquatic > Marine > Unclassified | place: USA: California... | reverse complement strand
CAACACCTGCGTGCAATGCGGGCTGTGCCTGCCGTCGTGCCCGACCTTCCGCATCACCGGGCTTGAGACGTCCTCCCCGCGCGGGCGCATCGCCGCCATGCGCGCCGTGCAGGCCGGCGAGGCCAGGGTCGAGGGCGACTTCACCCGCTTCACCGACGAGTGCCTGGCCTGCCGCGCGTGCGAGGCCGCCTGCCCCTCGTCGGTGCCCTACGGCCGCCTCATCGAGGCCGCGCGCATCCAGACCGAGGCTGCCCGCCCCGCGCACGACCGGGCGGTGCGACGCGCCGGCATCGCCGGCGTGATGGGCCACCGGCGCATGGTGCGGCTGATGGGGCTCGGCATGGCGATCACGCAGGCGCTGCGCGTCGACAGGCTGCTGCCGAAGAGGCTCCGGCTCGCCACCCCGCGCGTCACGGTGCGCGGCATGCGGACGCCCCTGCCGGCATCGAGCGGCGAGGGGCCCACGGCGATGCTGCTCACCGGCTGCGTGATGGACATCGCATTCCGGCCGGTGCACCAGGCCACCATCGACGCCCTCGTGCGGGGCGGCTACCGGGCCGTCGTGCCCCGGGGCGGCGGGTGCTGCGGCGCGCTGGCCGCGCATGCGGGCGAGCTCACGTCGGCGCGCGATCTGGCGCGCAAGCGCATCGCCGAGCTGGAGCAGGCCGAGGTGATCGTGGTCGACAGCGCCGGCTGCAGCGCCCACATGCGTACCTACGGACACCTGCTCGCCGACGACCCGGCATGGGCGCATCGGGCCGATGCCGTGGCGGCCAAGGTGCGTGACGCCGTGGAGATCAATGCACCGCCCGGGCGCCCCGTGGAGGGCCGAGTGGCCGTGCACGACGCCTGCCACCACCTTCACGCGCAGGGCATCGGCCCGGAGGTGCGCCGCACCCTGCGCGCGGCCGGCGCCACGTGCGTCGACCTCGGCGATGGCGGTCGCTGCTGCGGCGCCGGCGGTATCTACAACGTTCTCGAGCCCGCCATGGCCGGCGAGCTCGGCGAGCAGAAGGCGCGGGCGATCATCGCCACGGGAGCACCGGTGGTGGCCGTGGCCAACCCGGGCTGCGCGATCCAGATCACCAACCACCTGCGCGCGCTCGGCTCGGACGTCGAGGTGCGCCACCCCCTCGAGATCGTGGACTGACGCGTGCGTGCCCGCGGAACCCCGGGCGCATCGGCGCTGCGGCCCGTGGGCAATGATCCGCGCATGACGACCCGTGGACTCGCCCTCATCGCTGCCGCCTCGCTGGCCCCCGCCGCAGGCGCGATGGCGACCCCTCTCCCCGACCACCTCATCCGCCCCGGCGTGGGGGCAGGCGGGGTGCGGCTCGGGATGAGCGAGGGGGAGGTGCTCAAGGTGCTCGGCCAGCCGGACACGCGCGTGCCGCGCCGGACCGGGCTCGGGGCCTTCATCGACCTCGCCTGGCCCGGCATCACCGTGCGCCGCTGGGACGGCGCCGGCGGCCGCGTGGTGAACATCGCGATCACCGACCGCGGCATCCGCATGCGCAACGGGGTGGGCGTGGGCTCCTCGCGCGCGGCGGTGAGGAAGGCCCTCCCGGGCACGGATTGCGACGAGTCGCCGCGCCTGTGCATGATCGGCGAGGCGATCCCCGGCAACACGGTCACCACCATCCGCTTCGGTCGCACGAAGCGCGTGACCGAGGTGAGTGTGGGGCGCGTCATCGACTAGCGGCACCCGCCGCGCCGCTCGATGCGCGACGCGCTAGCGTGCCGCGCCATGAGCGATCAGGAACCAGGGTTCGGCCCACGCGGCGACTTCACCACCTCATGCGAGGTGGCTGCCGATCGCGATCGGGTGTTCGCGGCCTACACCGACCCGACGGCGATCCCGCACTTCTGGGCCCCGGAGGGCGTGGAGATCCCGCCCGACTCGGTGGATCTCGACCCGGTGCCCGGCGGCGCCTTCAACATGGTCATGAAGGTCGGTGACGACGAGTACCCCATGACCGGCTCATTCGCCGAGGTGGTGACGCCCGAGTACGTGTCATTCCACGAACCGGGGCTCGACATCCGGTGCGTCATCTCGTTCGACGACCTCGGCGATGGCCGCACGCGGGTGACCGTGCTGCAGACCAACGTGCCCGAGGAGTTTCGCGGCGAGAACGCCGAGCTGGGATTCCAGAGCAGCTTTCGCCGCCTGGCCGCCTACCTGGCGGGCGAGCCCGCCTGACCATCGAGCGCCCGGGCGATCTCGGCGCGACAGAAGGCGGCGAGGGCCCCCGCGCCTGATGGCGTGAGGTCGAACTCGGCGCAGAGGCCACCGCTCATGCCGCCCGCCACCGGCACCGCCACGCGGCGGCGGAAGGTGACGACGCCATCGCGCGGCACCAGGTGGGCCTCACCCGCCGCAACGCGACGCCGGGTGCGCGCACTACGTGCTCCGACGTATGCCACCCACCGCATCGGCACCGTCGCCACGGCGTGATCGGTGGTCGTCCCGATCGCGCAGCCACACCACCGCCTCGCGGATCTCGCGGCGGGTGAACGCCGCGAGGCCCCACCCCCCGGCGCTGGTGAGGTGCACCTGATCGGCACCGAACCAGTTGCGCCCGCGGCTGGCGCGGCCCCAGTCGGCCACCTGGATGCCCAGGCCCCTCACGCCGCCGCGCCGCGCGGCCGACCTGATGCGCTGGTTGATCTGCCGGTAGCTCGCCTGCGTCTCACGCAGGGTGATCCACACCACGCGCTGCACCCCCCGCGCGCGCAGGGCGCGGAGCACGCGCCCGACGTCATAGGTGGCGGCCCAGTCGTTGTAGCCCACGTTGATCACCACGATGTCGCCCAGGGATCCCGGCAGCGAGCGCACCGACGACAGCACGCTCGGCGGACCAGGCGGGCACGGCGCCGCGACGAGCCGGCGACAGCTGCGCAGGTCGTACCGCACCGAGAGCCCCTTCGCGAGCGCCTCGCGCGTGCCGGGCACCCAGTCGAAGGTTGCCCCCACGGAGTCGCCGAACACCGTGGCCTCCGGCACCGTGGCCGTGAGGTCGCGCCGCATCACGCGCTCACCGGCCATGCAGGCCACCTCCACGGGGGGCTGGCCGATGGCGGCGAAGTCCGGTGCCACGCAGAAGCCGCCGCTGCGATCGGTGGCACCGCCCATCCTCGCGCGGGCCGTGAACCCATAGACCCCCTTCACCACGCCGATGGCCTTGCTCCCGTGCGCCACGGCGCGAAGCCGGTGCGCCTCGCGCGAGCCCGCGAAGGCCCGCCAGGCCGTCGGCACCGTGCCGGACACCGACGGGTCGAGCCGGTAGCGCACGGTGGCATGCATCCGCGTGCCCGATCGCCTCACCTCGGCGTCGACCAACACCGGCGCCGCCTGCGCGCTCGCTGCAGGCTCACCACCCCTCGTCGGCGACGCGGCGGGCACGCCCGCTGGATCCTGCGCGAGCGCCACCGCCGGGATCGCCAGCAGAACGCAGGCGCCGGGGGCGAGCACGCGCAGGATGACGCCTTACTTCTGCCTGAGCGCGGCCACGATCATCGTCACGTACCGCGCCGAGCCCTTCGCGTTGGGGTGCACGCCATCCGGCTCAAGGAGCGACGAGTTGCTTCTCGCGGTGCCGTTCCAGTTGACCACGCGCACGTTCCTGTTCGACCGGGCGAGCTTCGCGATGTCACCGTTCAACTGATCCATCCAGTACTGCTGCTGGCCGTCGCGCCGCGTCCTGTGATCCTTCGTGTAGGTGTTCACCACCACCACGCGCGGAACGCGCTTGACCACCGCCATCATCTCCTTCCACTGCGCCGGCTTCACGGGGCCATTGGTGCCGAGCGCGATCACCGCGGCGCAGGCGCCGGGCTTCAGCGCGGCGCGCATGGCCGAGATGCCCTCGCCGAACTGGCGGCTGGTGCGGGTATCGACCTTGGCGGACGATCCGCCGAGTGCCGCCTGCAGCGCCTTCTTCTGGCCGTAGTTCTCGACGGCCATCCACAGGACGGAGTCACCCACGGCCACGCCGGCGTTCTTGCCGGAGCACTTGGCCTGGGTGGCCGACTGGGATTTCGCGCCTGATGCCATGGGCACCACGAGCGCCAGTGCGGCCGCGCCGGCGAGGAGCGGGGTCAGGATGCGGTTCGTCATGCCCGGAAGGGTACCGGCAGGCTCAGCCAATTCCCGGGATGGGAGGTACCGACGGAACGAGCACGACCAGCGATATGAGCGCCAGCACGGCGATGAAGCCGGTCCATGCGGCGATGGTCTGGGCGGGGTGCTCGCGCCACTTGCCGTCGAGGGTCGAGAACGCCCGGCGCAGGCCGGCGAGCCCATTACGGCGGATCGGCTGCTCCACGTAGGTGTATGACGCCGCCGAGATGCCCACCACGAGGATCACCTGTATCGCCACGAGGGGAGCACCCGAGATCGGGACGTCCTCGTTCGCGCGCGTGAGCATCAGAACGGGCCAGTGGTACAGGTACATGCCGTAGGAGCGCGCGCCGATCCACACCAGAAGGGGCAGGCCCCAGAACTTCCCCATGAACGACTGGGGATGCGCCGCGACGATGATGAGCGCGATCGCAGGAATCGCCAGCAGCAGGAAGCCGCCCTGGTACAGCGGCGAGTCGAACTCGTTCAGCGTGAACATGCACCAGAGCACCCCGGCCAGCGCCGCGAGCCCGACCACCTCCATGCCCGCCCGGGCGATCCACGAGGCCATGGGCTTGAGGCGGCTCGGCGGCAGCAGCACCGCCCCCACGATGCCCACGAACAGGCACACCGCCCGGGTGTCGGTGCCGTAGTAGATGCGCCACGGAAGCTCGTATGGGTCGTAGAGATGCCAGGCCCACCAGGTGCTGAACGCCGCGCCCGCCGCGGCCAGCAGCCCGAGCACCCAGACGGGCATGCGGAACACGATGAGCACGACCGCCAGCACAAGAGGCCAGAACAGGTAGAACTGCTCCTCGACGGCCAGCGACCACAGATGCGTGAACACGTTGGGCCGGCCGAACTGCTCGAAGTACGGGACGTCGGCGACGATGAAGTACCAGTTGGTCACGTAGGCGAGCGCCGACACCGCCGCGCCCTTGATGCGGGAGACCTCCTCCCAGTGGAGGATGAGCATCGCGATGAAGGTGCCGGCCAGGGCCAGCAGCAGGGCGGGGATGAGCCGTCGGACGCGGCGCAGCCAGAAGCGCCAGAGGTCGAGCCGGCCGGTGCTGCGCTGCTCGGCCACGAGCAGTGCGGTGATGAGGTAGCCCGAGATCACGAGGAAGAAGTCGACGCCCAGGAAGCCGCCGGGCATCCACTCGGCGCCCGCGTGGAATATGAACACCGTGGCCACGGCGAGCGCGCGCAGGCCGTCCACCCCCGGCATGTAGGGCAGGCGCACGCCGCGACTGCCCCCCTTCTGCTCGTAGGCGGGGTAGGGGTTGGGCTGGCTCACGCCGCGAAGCGAACACGACGGGGCGGACGACGGGCGCGCGCAGGCGCGTAGGCTGGCTGCCCGGACGTCTGCAATCCACTCCCACCGGAGGTCGACCCATGGCTGACGACGCCGCTCCCCCCGCGAGCCAGGTTCCCGACGTGCCCATCCTCGAGGCGCTCGGCAGCCGCCGCAGCATCCGCTACTTCGACGACTCGCGCGAGGTCGAGCGCTGGAAGATCGAGACGATGCTTCAGGCGGCGCGCTTCTCGAGCTGCCAGGGGAACATCAACTGCACCGAGGCCATCGTGGTGCGGCGCGACGAGTGCGACCTCTGGGACGAGATCGAGGAGTGCGTGTCGGGGTTCAACGTGCAGATCATCAACCAGTCGTCGCACCTGATCCTGTGGCTCACCAACCTCAACGCCTGGTACGGCCGCGCCGTCGACGGCATCTCAGGCCTCGCGCTGTGCGGCGCCGCCACCCGTTACCACGGGTGGAACTACGAGTTCTCGATGACGCAGACGATCCCGCGCCTCATGAGCTTTCCCACCGAGCGCACCGACGCGCTGCTGCGCTTCGAGAGCGGGCAGGCCGTGGGCAACGCGATGGCGGCGGGCGTGGGCGTGGGAGTGGGCAGCATCCTCATCGCGTTCGGCCGGAAGCCCGGTGGCATCGAGAAGGCCTTCGGGCTGCCGCCCCACTACCGCTTCACCTGGGGGCACGCAGTGGGCTACCCGGCAGAGGACCCCAAGGCGGGCGGCCAGCGCCCGCGGCTCAAGTTCGACGTCATCTACCACGACAACGCGTTCGGGGTGCCCTACGAGTGCCAGGCATCCACCACCGAGATGCTGCGGGAGAAGGGACTCATCCAGGAGCAGGCGCCTCTCCCGGGCCGGTTCGAGGAGATCGTGCAGTTGGCCGAGCGCCACGGCCGCGACCCCGGCACGCTGTCGTTCCCGGCGTCGGAGATCCGCCGACTCATGGACGACCCGGACTGGGACTTCGGCCCGAACATCCGCGCCCGCGCCGAGCACGTGCTCGCCACGGAGGACCTGCCGGAGTATCCGCAGGAAATGAAGGACACCTTCGCGCGCCTGATGAGCGAGCACGGCATCGACGCCTCGAAGTTCCTTCCGCGTGACTGACCCGGGAGGGTCCGATTGGAGCACCTGGTACGCCGAGGAGGACCCCTCGGCGTGGGTGCTCGCAGACATCCTGCGCGACCGGGCGGAAGCCCACGGCGATCGCCCCTACCTGCGCTACGGCGACGGCGAGTGGGTCAGCTACGCCGAGATGAACGCGCGCGCCAATCGCGTGGCGAACGGCCTCATCGCCCGGGGCGTGCGCCCCGGCGAGTCGGTGAGCGTGATGTTGCCCAACTGCGAGGAGTTCCTGCAGTGCTGGTACGGCATCCTCAAGGCCGGGGCGGTGATGAGCAGCATCAACACCGCCTACAAGGGCGACTTCCTCTCGTGGACGATCAACCTCGTGGAGGCGCGCACGCTGTTCATCAGCGACGCCTTCCTCGACCGGCTCCACTTCATCGCGAAGGAGGTGCCCCTGCTCGACCGCGTGATCGTGGTGCCGTCGCCGTCACCGACCGGCCCCGATCCCTCGGTGGCCTTCGAGCCCCTGGCGTCTCTGATGGATGCGCCGGCGGACGAGCCCGGCGTGGCCTGCACGTGGACCGACGACGCGCGAATCATGTTCACGTCGGGTACGACCGGGCGCAGCAAGGGCGTGATCAAGCAGAACGCAGCCGATTACTTCTCGGCCCGCGGGTCGCTCGAGTACATGTCGAAGCGTCGCGGCATCACCGTGGACGAGATGCACGCCGAGACGTGGTTCTCGTGCCTGCCGCTCTTCCACAGCAACGCGCAGGTGCTCACGGCCTACCCGGCCCTCATCGCGGGCGGCCGCGTGGCGTTCGTGGAGCGGTTCTCGGGCACCCGCTTCTGGGAGCAGGCGATCGATATGGGCGCCACCATGTTCAACGGCATCGGCGCGATGCTCTACTTCCTCTGGAACCAACCCCCGTCCGACCTCGACCGGGCGCACTCGGTGCATTCGGTGCTCGCGGCACCCGCGCCGCGGGACATCTACTTCGAGTTCGAGGAGCGCTTCGGGGTGCAGCTCACCGAGGGCTACGGGCTCACCGAGACCGGCGTATGCACGGTGATGGACCCCTCGCAGCCCGTGCGCCTCGGCAGCTGCGGGCGCGCCAACCCCGGATACGAGGTGACCATCGTGGAGCCCGGAACCGACCGGCCGCTCCCGCCGGACACCCCCGGGGAGATCGTGGTGGACATGAAGGTGCCCAACATCGTGATGCGCGCCTACTACGGCATGCCCGAGAAGACCGCCGAGGACTTCCGCAACCTCAAGCTGCACACGGGCGACCTGGGGCGCATGGACGAGGACGGCTACGTGTACTTCATGGATCGCGTGAAGGACTACATCCGCCGCCGGGGCGAGAACGTGTCGTCCATGGAGGTGGAGCGGCAGATCACGGCGCACCCCGACGTGGCGGAGTGCGCCGTGATCGGCGTGAAGGCCGACGAGGGCGCCTCGAGCGAAGACGAGATCATGGTGGTGCTGGTGCCGGAGGTGAGCGCCCCCGACCCGACGACCCTCACGCACTGGATGGCCGAGCGCATGCCCTACTTCATGGTGCCGCGCTACATCCGCGTGGTTGATGCCCTGCCGAAGACCCCCACGGAGCGGGTGCGCAAGACCGATCTCCGCGACGAGGGCGTCACGCCCGACACATGGGACCGCGACGCGGCCGGCGTGGAGGTGCGTCGCTAGCGCGCCCCCGGCCCGTGCGACGGGCACGCATTTCGTGGCGTTCCGCACGTAGGCTTACGATGTAAGAAAAGTTCGCTGGACGCGGGCAAATCATGCCGATTGTCCACGTGCCGCAGGGTCGGATCTCCGGCGCGTGCCCCGTCCGGAGCCTATTGTTCGAAACATCCGGCACGAACTCCGTCCCCCGGGGTTCGAAAGAGACCCAAGGAGCGCGCACGATGACAACCGAAGCCGACCCCCTCGGGATCGTCTCCGGAGCACCGCTGGGCTTCACCGACGCCCTCACGTACCCATACTTCCAGTCGGTCTTCGACCGCAAGTCACGCCGGGTCGCCCTCGGCATGACCGTGGAGTCGGACGTCATCGACTACGCGTCGCCCTACGAGCCCGTCCCGCTCTCCGAGTTGGAGGAGGCCCTGCTCGTGATGGCCGGCACCGGCCTGAACGGCCTGGCGCTCGCCGACCTCGACCCCGCCCGCGGCATGTCCACGCTGGTGCAGTGGACCAACCGCACTTGGCCGTCGGCCTGCTCGAACCACGGCACCGAGCTCTTCTGGAGCAACGATGACGGCCTGTGGTGGCTCGACATCTTCAAGATGGTCCCCGAGCCGGGTGAGGTGTCCACGCTGTCGGGACGTCCCATCGAGGAGCAGGCCGACTTCATCGTCGACCTCTACCGGAGGTCGCGCGTGCGCCTGCACGAGGGCCGCGCCCAGCTGCCCACCACGCTCCCCGGGCTCTTCGACTTCAACCAGTGGAACGCCAACAAGCCGGGCACCACCCTCTTCGTGCCGATCACGAACATGACGATGGAGTACATCAACGTCCTGTTCATCTACCTGGCGCGCTCCTACGCCTTCAACATCGTCGACGAGCGCCACGGCGGCCGGTCCGCCGGGCTGCAGAAGTGGGTGGACGAGGGCCGCGTCAACACGAACGTGAAGATGGGCATGATCGAGCTCGAGAGCCGCGTGCTCTCGATGATGGTCGTCGAGCAGGCGTTCATCTGCCAGAACCTCAACCTGTCGCTGCAGGCCCTGGGCCTGGGTGGCTGGACTTTCACCGGGTACCTGCCCAAGTTCGTCATGGGCGGCGGCGACGTGCTGGGCCTTGGGTTCCGCTTCAACGAGGACAACGAGGGCAACACCTACGCCGTGGGCCGCGATGGCTACTTCGAGGCCTACGTGCCGCCCTACTACAACGACATGCACGAGGCGGTGGACGCCTTCATGGCCATGAAGTGGGGCGCCATGGACGCCGACGTGAGCAAGCCGTACAAGACCGAGTCGATGAACGAGGCGTTCACCGGAGCCATCCCGCGGCCCCACCCGGAGACCGTCGAAATGGTGAAGGCCTACTGCCAGTACGCGTACGACACCTACGGCCGGTTCCCGGTGGCGATGGACCCGATGTACCAGCGCCTCACCACCCAGGCGCAGCACATCGACACCGACTTCTACGACCTCTACTACCCGGAGGGGTCGTACAGCGGGCAGCACGCCAACCACTTCCGGCGCTGGCACTCGGACATCTGCGACCACGACGGCAAGCCGCCGCGCAAGGGCTAGTGCCGCGCGGCCGCGAGGCCACCGGACGCACGCAGGCGAACGCACGAAGGGGGCCCGAATGGGCCCCCTTCGTCGTTCATCGCACGGCCGCCGCTAGGGCGTGGGCACTGCCGGCGGCTGCTGCGCCTGGGCCTTGGCCTGGGCGATGATGGTCTGCACGCCCTTCAGGGCATCGCCCTCAGCCTGCACCAGGGTGCCGACGCCGATCTGGAATACCGCCTTGGCGATCTCCTTCGGTGCCGCGCCGCCCTTCTCGGCGGCCACGATGGCCTCCGTCAGGGCGAGCTGCTCCTGCTGCGCAGTCACCTGCAGCGACTGGCCCTCGATGTTGGTCGTGGCAAGCGCCGCGGTTGCCGATCGCACGCCGCTGAGCCCGTCATCCCCAAGGCCGACCCCAAGGGGGATCAGGGCGAAGAGGGCGATCAGCACGAACGATGCGACGACCGGAATGAACTCCTTGAACTTTCCCATGGGCGGAAATCTGCCATGCGGCGAGGACGACGGCCCGACGGGCGTACGATTGGAACCATCTCGACCACGCTGACCGACACCCATCTGGAGGCGCAGGCGCTGGCGCGCGAGTTCGCCGCAGGCGAGATCGCGCCGCACGCGGCCGACTGGAACGCACGCAAGCACGTGCCGGTCGACGTGATGCGCAGGATGGGCGAGCTCGGGCTGCTGGCCCCCACGATCCCGGAGGAGTACGGGGGCCCGGGGCTCGACGCCACCTCCCTGTGCCTGATCGTCGAGGAGATCGCACGGGCGGATGCCGGCATCGCCGTGCCGATCGCGGTGCAGGCGGGGCTGGTGGCGTCACCCCTGCTGCGGGCGGGAACCGACGCCCAGAAGGACGAATGGCTGCCGCGGCTGGCCACCGGCGAGGTGATGGGCTGCTATGCGCTCACAGAGCCCGACGCCGGTTCGGACACCGCCGCGCTTCGCACCAGGGCCGAGGCCGACGGCGACGGCTGGC
>Ga0222713_10006887_pt1 | contig 10749 bp, 12 predicted proteins | sample C33_649DmetaG_FD_165061 | JGI IMG/M metagenome (GOLD analysis project Ga0222713, IMG submission 165061) | Estuarine water microbial communities from San Francisco Bay, California, United States - C33_649D | ecosystem: Environmental > Aquatic > Marine > Unclassified | place: USA: California... | reverse complement strand
TAATAATCCCGCATTTAATTTTGTCGTAATATTTTGTTTCCTTTAAATTATTTTTATCTGCAATAGCATCAATATTAACTTCTTTGTCAGGGTCTCCAAAATTTGTAAGAGTTAAACGTTCCTTAGCATTAAAATAATTATTACCATGCTTTCCAATTCTTTTAAAATGTGTTGTTTTTATATCACCATAAATCATATCTGATTCTGATTTACTATTAGGTAAATTTCCAAATAATTCAAATTCGACTTTTTTACCTATTAAACCCTTATCTTTTGCAGATGTTATTTTAAATTTGTATTTGTTTTCATTGCAAAATGAATTAAGGTCTGGGCAAATAGAATGTACAATTGTTTTTAATTCTTTATATTTACAACATCCATTAATTTGAATATTTTCTTTTATAATCATATTAAGAGTATCTATATACATTTTGTTTTCTCTAATAAAAGATAGAGAAATAGTCTCTTTAAAATCTGGAAATAATAAAAGTTTTGTTATTTTATTCATATTTATAATTGAATAAAAAATATATACAAATGTTTCATTTTTTTATAAAATAACATATATTTATGTTATTTTATTATAAAAGAGCGTTCATATAAATCAATCATTTTTTGTATATTAATAATAATATTTTTAATTTCTTCATCACTACCAAATATTGGCGTTATTATTATTTCTGAACTTTCAAAACTGCAAGATTTTACAGTCAAATTGAAATACAATAAATAATTATTTTTATTAATTTTTTTACCCCAGAATTCATCAGACATATTACTATATCCAAATGCAGTTAAGTTGCAATATTCTGATAATGAAAATTCAATTATATCATTCAAGTGACATTTATTTATATTACATTTTAAATAAATTTTTTTTATATTTTTTAAATAAGTTTTTTTTCTTGGACCGAAAGCATAAATATTAATTTGGTCAAAACATAATGACATTTTATGTAGATTGATGTGTTTTAAATATGCATTTATTATCATATTAATTTTTTATTTCAATTTTATTTAAAAACTTTTTATAAAAATTTAATTATAAAAAATATAATATTTAAGCTTCAATAGTTGTTTTAACAAAGTGTTTATTCATATATTTTTGAATATTAAAATAATTCAGTTCTTGTCCATCTTCAATGCCTAACAAAAATTTTAGCTTATTGTCGGGGGTTATAATCCTACTATTGGATTGGTTTTCTAATTTATTTTCTTTAATATAAGCAACCAACGCTCTTGTTACTTCAGTTCTTGCAATTTCAGTTCCTTCATTCTTATTCATAAATTCACATAATTCCTTGGTCACTTTACTTGGTTTTGCAAAACCCGACGGGTTTCTGTTACCCTTATTTTTATTTTTAACAACTTCCTTTTTTAATCCTTTCATTTGTTTTTTTACACTTTTCTCAAGTTGTTTTAAATTTTGTTGAAGGTTGCAGATTTGTGTTTTAATCATACTTAAACCATTTACAATGCCTTCAAATTGCTCAAACATATTATCTCCATTTTGTTCTTCTTCCAATTCGTTTTTTACTGCATTACTCATTCTATATCTACATATATCAAGTAAACTTTAAATTGATTTATATAAAAATGTTTAATTGAACGTAAATTTATCTTGTTTAATGGCGTCTATGAGAACGTTTTCTATGACGACGGGTTTTCTTTCCATGTCTCATATTTTTGCATATTGGACATCCACAATTAGTTTTATGACCATTAGATTTTCTAGAACCACGCCTCTTACGCGTTCCACCAACTATATTTTGTCCAGCATCACCCTTTTCAGCAGCATCTAATGCATCATAATCCGAATTTGTCGCTTCTGTTTCATTTTCGGTTAAATTAGCAGTAGTTGATTGTCCCTCTTCATCTACTAATTGATTCTCGATATCAGGTTCTTCACCACCTTTACGACTAGTTTTCTTCATATTTTTGCAAATTGGACATTTGCAATTGGCTTTGTGTCCGTTTCCCTTCTTTTTACTACCAGCAGTTTGAGACATTTCTTCATTATCATTTTCACCTCCTTTTTTTGAATGTTTCATATTTTTGCAAATTGGACATTCACAGCTAGGTTTATGTCCATTCTTTTTTTTAGAACCTCCCATTTTTTTAAGAGCTTCTTTTTCAATGTCTTCTTGATATCCACCTCTTTTAGCTTTGTTTTTCATATTTTCGCAAATATGGCAGCTACAATTAGCTTTGTGACCATTTTTTCTTTTGGCTCCACCTAATTGCGCAACAGGAGAACTTGGTTTATAGTCTGCATCAGTACTCATTATATATTATATATATAAATTAAGTTTTTAAAAAATATTAAATACAAAATATTTTTTAAATTTCTAAATCATAAAATTTTTACTTTGACTCAACAGTTGCAACCTTTCGAGTGTAAGGCTTTCGAACTGAAGGAGTTTTATCCTTTTCAAGTGTGTTATCTGTATTTTTGTTATTAACAACTGACCATTCACCTTTTTCACTATCTCGTGGACCTTCACCCCGTAATCTTGGCTGAGTTTTTTTTGTAGAATCTCTAGGACGTCTTTTCTGTGTTGGAGCCGCAACTGTGGGTTGTGTTTCTTCTTGAGATTCTTGTTCAGATACTTTGTAAGCTGTTCTAGATAGCTTTAAATCACGTCTAGTTTCACACATAAGCTTTCCTCCTCTAATACCCTTTACACTAGATGCTTGCCATTCATGGTTGCTTGAAGTAGTCTTGATTAAACTAAAATCAACATACTCCCCTTGAACCAAATACTTATATTGCTGGTTTTCAACCTCAATTGCACTATGATGAATGAAAATATCAGAACCTGAGCGGCTTCCGTCTGTAACGGTAATAAACCCGTATCCAGCTTTGTTATTGAACCACTTAACACGACCAATTAAGCGTTCAGTGGAAGAAGATGTAACAACGTCTGTATTAGATGACATATTATTATAATTTATAATAATATATTATCTTTATATAGTTTAATACCATATATAGTTTATTTTTATATTTCACAATTTACAAAAAAAACCGGTTCGTTTATTAACAAAATATTTGCCATTATATTTAAATCTCAATAAATATTCATATAATATATTAGAAATTACAGATTGAACACAAATATATTGAAATTTTTTACTACAATTATCAATTAAATAACATAATATATTTTTACAAAATCCTTTTTGTCTGTATTCTGGAAATATATGAATTCCATAAATAACTATTATTTTTTTATTCATTTTATAAAAAATTAATTCACAATAATCATTCTCAAAAATTACTTTTCCATTTTTATATGTAGAATAATTTGATAAATATGTATCAATTAATTCTATAATTTTTTCCATTTAATTTAAATTTAATATCAATTAATTTTTAAATGTGTTGCGTTAAATAATATACGTGAGTTAATACAAATCTTTCTAAATCTTCAGTTTTTGAAGTGTCAACATCATTTATATCAATGTTCGAAAAATCAAACAGTTCAATATTTTTATATGAAATATACTCGAAAACAGGTATTAAATTAATTGTTTCCGGTTCAGATATATTTTTTAAATCAATAGAATTATCTATTGCAAGTTTTCTTACATAATTAAAGATTAATAAAGCTATCATTTTCATCCTTTTATCTTGTTTCTTTTCTGCAGTTTTATTTGCTGTTTGAAATACATTAAAAACGGATTCAATAAAATCTGGCATTTTATCATATGTTGGTTTACCTTCTATAACAGTCATTTTATTTATTATAATATTATTTTGTTTTTAACTATTTTTCTTTAATGTTTTCTATTTCTATATTGAATGTATCTATAATTAAAAAGTAATTTGGAGTTTGATTGAATTCTAAATTTCTAATACATTTAATATAATTTACTAAAACACTTGGTAAATTTGTATTTGTTACTTGTTCTTTTAAATGTAATATATTTTGATTTATATTATCATCTTGTAGAAATCCAGTAAATTCTTGCCATGATAAAAAACCTGCATATAAATATATTAATAAATATCCCAAAGATTCTAAGTCGTCTCTTCTACTTTGTTCTATAAAATTATGCGCGTTTATGCTTGCGTAAGTTTTGCTTCCAATTAATCCGCTAGTTTTTCTCTCTTTTATATGAATATCATTAATTAAATACGGCTTGCATAACCCAAAATCTATTAAATAAATATTTTTACTTTTGTCATTCACACCAAATAAAAAATTTTCAGGCTTAATATCTCTATGTATTAATCCTTTATCATGTATTGTTTTTAATAAATTTATTAATTTAATTCCTATTTGCAATACTAATTTTAATGGTAAAGTATAATATTTATCCTTTACTTCTTGTAAAGTTTGACCTAATAAATCAATTACCATATAATAATTATTCACATCTTTACCAAACCATTTAACATTTGGAATATTATTAGTTCCTTTTAAATATTGATAAATAATAGATTCGTTTTTCAACAATTTTGTATTATTATTTATAGATTCAACTTTTATTGCAACAAAAGCGTTTGTTCTTATATTTTGTCCTTTAAAAATAGTTCCAAATGACCCTGAGCCTATTTTATTTAATATTTTATATCTTTTATTTATAAGTTCCATTATAATTCACTTATTGTTAATATTTAAACCAATTTAAAAAATTATATTTTTTTATTTATAACAAACGAATATGAGTTAAATTATACTAATACAATATTTTATATATTAAATATATATATTGTAAATACGTGTGTCATTATCATTAAAAATTGTTGAATTACCATTATTAGTTTTCCGTAAGATGAAATTGGATACACATCTGAAATTCCAACACCTGCTTGAATAGTTGTACTTAATAAAAAGTAATCTAAAAAATCCCCTCTAAATTGATGTTTAAAATGGTCTTGAAAATAAAAATAAAATAATGCAAAAATAAAAATGCATAATATATGAAACAAAACTGTTCTAATAAATAATTTCATTTATATATTCAATTTATATTAAATTTCTTTACCATTATAAATTTGATTGAGTTGTCTATTTACACGAATAAAAGTAGTACATTTTGGGATATCTTTTATTTTTTTTGCACCTATATATGTCATTGTCGAACGAATTCCTCCTTGAATATCAAGTATAGTATTTATTACATTACCACGATACTCTATTTTTACAGTTTTACCTTCACTACTTCTATAATTAGCTATTCCACCGCTATATTTGTTCATTGCTGTTGATGAACTCATTCCATAAAATACTTTATATTTTTTATTAGATTCTTCAATTAAATCTCCACCAGATTCAGTATGACCGGCAAACATTGAACCACTCATAACAAAGTCAGAACCAGCACCGTACGCTTTAGAAAAATCACCAACAACCTGAAGCCCACCGTCACTTATAATATGAGCATCTAGACCGTGAGCTGTGTCAGCACATTCCATTACAGCGCTTAATTGAGGCATTCCAATTCCAGTTTGTTTTCTGGTTGTACAACAACTACCACTTCCAATTCCAACTTTAACAATGTCAACTTTTCCTTCAACAACTAACTCTAATACGCCTTGTTGTGTACAAACATTTCCTGCAATTAATATTTTTTCTGGGTATTTTTCTCTAATTTCTTTACATTTTTCTATAAATTTTGACATATAACCATTAGCAACATCAATGCAAATAAATTTAATATTTAATGCACAAATAATTTTATCTAAATTTTCAAAATCTTTTTCTCCAATACCAGTTGAAATAGCAAAATATTCTATGTCTAATTTATGGTTTATTAAATCTTCAACTGTATAATATTTGTGTAAACAGGTTAAAACTTTATGTTTTTGCATTTCTAATGCCATTTCAATTGTTCCAGTTGTATCCATATTACTTACTATAATTGGTACACCTGTCCAAGTATAAGGCGAGTATTTAAATTTAAATGTTCTCTCTAAAGATACTTCTAAACGAGAAGAATATTCGCTTCTTTTGGGTAAAATTAAAACATCAGTGAAGTCAAGCTTAATGTCATCTAAAATCTTCATAATATATGAATAATTAATATTTAGTTTTTTTATATTAAACACAAAAGAAAACTTAAAAATTAATTATATTATTTAATTTATGAGTAATATTGATGTAGTTTTAGGATGTAGTTTTGGCGACGAAGGAAAAGGAAAGGTCGTTTATGATTTGTTAAAAAAAGATAAGTATGATTTATGTGTTCGTTTTAATGGTTCTGCCAATGCCGGGCATACAATTTACGAAAATGATAAAAAATTTATTGTTCATCAATTACCTGTAGGAAGTTTATTACCAAATGTATATAATTTAATTTCGAGTGATTGTTTAGTTGATATTCAAAAACTAAAAAACGAAATTAGTAAACTTAAAGAAATTGGTGTAGATTTAAGACATAGATTATTTATAAGTAAGGCATGTCATATCATTACTGAAGAATGCATAACGTATGATAGAGATAATAACATAATAGGAACAACTGGCTCAGGAATTGGGCCAACCTATTCGCAAAAAATGTTACGTACAGGTAAGCGTGTTGAAGATTTTAAGGATTTATTTCAATCAATTGGAATTGAAATTGTTGATATGCGTAAATTTTGGTTTTCGGATTTTGTTAAAAATAAAATAAAAAATATTTTAATGGAAGGGGCTCAAGGTTTTGAACTAGATATTAATTGGACGAATAATTATCCTTATTGTACATCATCTACATGTACACTTGCAGGAGCAATTAATTCTGGGATAGACATAAAAAAAATAAGAAATATATATGGAATTTCAAAAGCATATGATACTTATGTAGGAACTATGAAATTTCAACCTTATAATTATAATGATGACCTTAATAAAATTGGATTTTTAGGTAAAGAATATGGTTCTACAACTGGAAGAAAAAGACAATGTAATTTCTTAAATTTAAACAATTTAATTGAATCTTTAAAATTTAATAGTTGTAACATTTGTATTATAAATAAATGCGATATATTACAAGAGTTAAATATTTTTAAACTATATTATAATAATGAATTAAAGATGTTTGAAAATTGGGATGATATGAAAGAATTTATTTTTGATAAAATAAAATTTTTAAATATTAAACTAGTTTGTTCTTATAATCCATATACTATTTAGGTCTTTTTACATTTCAAGTACCAAGTTTTATATAGTAAAAATTATATAAAAATTTGTATTTGAAATGTAAAGGTGTTAAATTTAAATTTAAAGACACTTTTTGTATACAAATATGTCAGAATTTGAATCTGTTATAAACTCAAGATATAAAGCACCTATTTTATCAAAAATATGGAGCATTAATAATAAAATTAAGACAATGCGACAATTATGGATAGATTTGGCATCTATACAAAAAAAACTTGGAATTGACTACATTTCTGAAGAATCTATTAAAGAACTACAAGAAAAACGCGATGAAATTAATTTCGAACGTATAAATTATTTTGAAGATAAATTTAAGCATGATATATTTGCGCACATACATGCATATTCTGAATTATGTCCAAATGGAAGTAAAATATTACATCTCGGAGCTACTAGCAATTTTATTAATGATAATGTTGATTCTATTTTAGTCAAAAAAAGTTTTTTATTTATTAAAAAAGAAATTGAAATATTTATAAAATTGTTACAGTTTAGTGCTGAAGGATATTCATCTGTGCCTACTATTGCTTACACTCATTTACAACCTGCGCAACTTATAACTATTGGCAAACGTTTTTCAATGTGGAAACAAGATGTTTTATTGGATTATAATAAATTTAAATCTTTAATTGTTCCATTTCGTGGAATAAAAGGAACTGTTGGAACAGAAGATACGTTACTTAAATTATTTAATGGTGATGTAACTAAATGTGATGAATTAAATTCAGAATTAGTAAAATTATATAATTTCGAACATAAAATTACAGTTTGTGGCCAAACTTACTCACGTAAATATGATGTTGAATATATTCATTTGCTTAGTAGTATATGTCAAAGCATTTATAAAATAATGAGTGATTTGCGTTTATTATCTAGTAAAAAAGAAGTTTACGAAGAATTTACCGAAAACCAAGTTGGTTCATCAGCGATGCCTTATAAAAAAAATCCAATTAATTGTGAAAAAATTTGCTCTCTTTGTAGATATGTTATAAATCAAGAACAAAATGCAAATCAAACATATATTAACCAATGGTTAGAACGTTCATTAGACGATTCTGCTATAAAACGTATTATGTTCCCAGAATGTTTTTTAATTGTTGAATATATTTTAAATGAATCAATAAAAGTAGTTAAAAACCTTCATTTTAATTTAGAATATATAAATAAGCGCGTTAATAAACATATGACTAATATTATTTCTGAAGAAATAATTATAAATGGTGTTAAAAAAGGGTTTAATAGACAAGACATTCATGAAAGATTAAGAAAAATATTAACTTCTAATAATTGTTCTTTAGAAAATCTTCACAACGATGATATTATAAGTGAGATAATAGGTAATAATATTTCTTTTAATCCTTTAAATTATATTGGAAGGAGTATTGAACAATCATTTGAATGTAATACACAATATTTAACTATTCAAGATTTATACATTTGAACAATTAGACTTTATCAAGATTGCATTTTACACAAACATATTTTTGAATATTTATATTATTGTGTATTTTATTTTTTTTTGCATTAACATTTACTATTTGGAAAGTTTCAATGTCCAAAATTGTAAATAAATAATAATCTATACACGATATAAATTGTGAATGATTACTATCTAAAACATATTGTAATGTTTTTATAATTTTATCTACATATCCGTCTATTATATCATTTTCAGGTAAATCCCTTATTTTTCTTCTTATATTCCATAATTTATCTTGCGTTAGTTCATCAATATCTATTTGAAGTATATAACTTGGTTCTTGGTCATAATAATCTATCGCTGGTTTATAAAAATTTATTACTGATACTGCTATTCCCATTAGTAAATGTAAAATATATTATTATAAATAATATTTTTATTATAATATTTTAATTCAATTTTATTTACACATAGAGTGATTGATTTGTTACAACATATTTTAACGTCATATTTGGTATTTCATGAAGCTTACTTAAAAATTCTACATTGCCAGTTATTTCAGCAATTTTTTCCATTTCGCATGAAATGTTATTTATTTTTAAAAGAGCTTTTACAAATTCACCCAAAAATATTTCTTTTTCAGTCCCTATTTTTTGCAACAAAAGTTTACACGATTCAATATCTTCGCATTCACACCATTCTTCAATATAATTTAACAAGTCATAATGAATATTATAATCAAATCCGGTATTAATATTATATTGTATTTCTTTTGTTTTATAATCTGTATAAATATCTGTTATTTTTATTACAATATTTTTAACTATATCATCATTTGATTTTGGATAATTTTCTTTAAAATCATCTTTAACAGTTATATTTGTAAAGATACTGAAAAGAGCTACTAATTGTTTTGATGATAAATTATCTAATTCTTTAGATTCCATTAATTTTGCAAATGCTAAACAATGTACTTCCCTCAACTGTGATGAAATTTTTCCAATGAAAGTTAATTTTAAAGAAGATTCATCGTTAAATTCACCTTCAATAAAATTTTCTTCTTTTAAAATATTTAATACAGAATAAACCTCCGATTTTATATATGAGTTTGTAAAATCCATTTGTTTTTGTAGTTCATCTATTTCATTTTGTTTAATCGAAATTTTTTGATATGATAATTTATCTTGTTCAATAAATTTATAATTATCAATAAATTGTTGCAATTGTCTTTCAATTTCTTTGCGTTTTTTATTTCCAACAATTTCTTTGCATTTATTCAATTCAATAAATTGTTGTAAAACTTCAAAAGGTGTCCTCAAATTATTAGAATAACTTTTAATATTATCTAATTCTGAATTTAATGCTGTCATTTTATAATAATTTTGTTTCATTTGTGAATCTAAATCACAAGTAACCATGCTACGACTTGCAAATTTTACTAAACTATTATCTCCAATATCAAGTAAATTTAGTAGAAGATTATAAGAAATCTTAAATTTGGATGTAAGAGTTTGAGGTTTTCCATTCATCATTTGCTTATAATTACCAGAATCAACATTTCTAAATAAATTATTAAGATGAATTACGTGACCGACATTATCCAATCCCAAACGTCCTGCCCTTCCCGCTGCTTGTGTATATTCATGACTATAAAGCATACGATTTATCTCTCCATTGAACTTATTTACATCCGTAAAAATTGTTGTTTTAACAGGTAAATTAATACCGACACTCATTGTTTCAGTACAAAATAATATTTTAATAAATCCTCTTGCAAATAATAACTCTGTCATTTCTCTTAAAATAGGCATTAATCCGGCGTGATGAATACCAACACCTTTTCTAAGCAGCTTTACAACATTTACATATTCAGGTAAATGTAAATACTCTTCAAAATTTGGCAATTTTCTTATAATTTGTTCGCATTCTCTATCAACAGTATAAGGAACTTTGCTATCAAATTCTAGCAAATTCGTAGTCAATTCTTCTGCACATTTTTCTAACTGTTTTCTTGAAAATACATAACATAACGCCGGCAACATTTCGTGCTCTACTAAATATTCAGTTACTTTATTTAACACATGTTGTCGTTTTACTCTAATGTCATGTTTTTCAAAGAGTTTTAAAATTTTTGTTGTTGAATGGTATTGAATATCATTAAATTTGCCATTTTCATCT
>Ga0222713_10006886_pt1 | contig 10749 bp, 9 predicted proteins | sample C33_649DmetaG_FD_165061 | JGI IMG/M metagenome (GOLD analysis project Ga0222713, IMG submission 165061) | Estuarine water microbial communities from San Francisco Bay, California, United States - C33_649D | ecosystem: Environmental > Aquatic > Marine > Unclassified | place: USA: California... | reverse complement strand
GCGTTACCCACTAACTTTTGTGATCTATCTGTCGGGTATCTTCGCGGTGAGCGCCATAGTTTCTTCAGTCGTGGGCGTTATCCTTACATTTCGCAACGGCACAGAGAGCAACACAGTCATCCTCTACGTCATCGCAGTAGTTGCACTTGTAACCTTGAGTTTTCTTCTCTGGAGCTTGGGAATCATTTCGCACTTACTGTCAATCGTTCTGCAAGAGTTACGCGGTAAACGTCGAGAAAGTCCAGTGGTCGCTACTGAGTCCTCGCCCACTTTGGGGGATTGAGTTGTCGCAGACTCTTGAACGAATCTTTATTGGTGGCGGTGTTGGTAATCTGCTGACCGCGCTGTGGCTTTATGAATCTGGAAGAGCGAGCAATGATGAGCTAGCAATCACAATCTTTGAATCTGAAGAAGATGTTGGAGGGCTCTACAGGTCCCATACGTATCCCGATGGTTCAGTATTTGATTCGGGGATGCATGTCTTTTATGAGACACTGGACCCTGAGTTAGATGATTTATGGTGGTCACTTCTCTCGAATGAGGAGTGGAACGTGCTTGAAGGAAACCGAAAAGACATCGCGGGCATCTTCTTTGGTGGTCGTTTACAACAGAACTCGCCGTACCCTGACCTTCGTTCTGGTTCAGCTTGGGAGCGCCTAAAGCACTTGTCGTCAGTGCTAGTGGCTGCCCGTATGTATGGGTCGGTTGGACGACTCCCATCCGAAGAAGACACCTCTGCGCGTCGCTATTTTGAGCGTCGATTTGGTGTCGTCATCGCAAGAGATGTGATTGAGCCAATCTTGCTGAAAATGTTTGGAGTATCTGGCAGTCAACTGAGTCCCCTGGCAACTCAACTTGTCGCCATGAATCGAGTCATCCTGCTGCCGCGTTGGGTAATGAAACGTGCAATTAAAGTTCCAGTTCTGGCGTGTCGGATAGCTTTTCCAGAGCAGCTAGAGCTTCCTATTCGGCGAGTGAATACCGAGAGGGGTCTCTACCCCAAGACCATTGGTATGGGTCGCGTAGTAGATTCACTTAAGTCAAGGCTCCTCGCGCACGGCGCCAAGATATTGACCTCAACGCGAATCGTCGGAATGAAATTTGAAAACTCTCGAATTATCTCACTCGAATCTTTCTCGAGTGAGAAGGGACTGGAAACCCACGAGTGCACCAAATCTCAGGTTTTTTGGGGTGCTGGCCCAAATGTCCTAAGGCAACTGGCACTACAGGATCAGTTCGCTCCCGCAATGTCTTCTGGGACTACTGCCAGGACGCATCGCTCGCAATGGATTGTTGATAGCTGGCTCAGGGGGCCTAACTTAATCAGCCCATTATATTACTTTTACTGTTTTGATGAAGACTCAAGCATCTTTCGAGTCACGAACTATGCCGGTTACTCGTCGTGCTCGCGCCGTGGCCAGAGTCAGCTATCAATAGAGCTATGGGTTGATAAAACACTCAGGTCAGAGCAAGTTGTAGATCTGGCACTCTCGGAGCTTCTGCGAATGAGGATTGTCTCCAAAGCAGAACAAATTGAAATCTGTGGGGCGAGAAAGATTGGTAACGGCTTCCCATTGCTTACAACCGAGACAGTTTTGGGAATGGAAGAGATTGGCGGCTACTACAAAGGAGTTGGCAATCGAAACTTTCACTTGGTCGGTGCAGCTGGGGATCCCAGAATTTTTTTTCTGCGTGACGTTCTGATTCAAACAAAGCAAGTAGTTGAGAATTGTTAATGGACGACGCTAATCACCTAGTGAGCGAAGGGCTTCCGCTCTATTGGCGGTTGGCACCTAAGAACTCTTATTCACCGATCGGCATCGAACGGTTACCCTTTAAGTTTTCTAACAATGGGCCAAACTGGCTATTGACTCAAGACGTTAGTTCAAGTCTGAGAGGAGCCCTATCTCGCATCTACGCTGCAGATGCGAACATCGGATACCTTCAGCCTGGGTACGAGATTGCAGCCGGCTATCTGAAGGATTTCGTTGACTTCATTCTTGAATTTCTTCCATCGACTGATTCAGCCCGAGCTTTGGAGGTGGGCTGCGGTGGGTGTGAAGTCTTGGGCCATCTAAGTCAACTAGGGCTCGAAGTATTGGGAATTGATCCAAGTCCAGTGGCCAAAAGATTTGCAGATCAAAAGGGAATAAACCTTCTTCAGGATGATTTTTGGCAAGCGCAAGTCAAGGCTAAGTTCAACCTCGGATTTTGTTCAGATGTACTCGAGCATGTTGAAAATCCCGTTTCTTTTCTGAAACGTCTGTCGAGCTTTGTAGTGGATGGCGGAACAGTGGCGATTGCAGTGCCTGATTGCACCGAGAGCCTCGCCCTTGGCGATGTTTCTATCGCGATGCATCAACATATTAATTACTTCTCCGACTCATCGTTGAGATCCTGCATGCAATTGTCTGGGTTAACTGAGATAACTGTTCAGAAGTCGTCTTACGGCGGATCTTTATACGCCTCGGGCCGCGTTCGTACGACGGTCATCGATGACGTGGGTGACCGCAAAGTTGACAGTTCACCCATCACACTTGAGGCAGCGGTGCTTGAGCGCGCAAAATTTCTCAAACTGTTTCCTCGCCAACTCAGATATGTGAGAAGTCTAGTTTCGACGTTGCTGCTCAGGAAGGAGTCAGTTGGGTTCTATGTCCCCCTGAGGGCCCTGCCGTTTGTAGCTGGATTTGAAGATGCTAGTTTTGGGGGTTCAATAAGATTCTTTGATGATACGGAACACTGGCACAAAAAGTATTTTGACGGTTGCAATGTTCCTATTGAGAATTTTTTTGACCTCAAAACATCCCCGCCCGATCATCTTTTTGTAATGTCTTTAACATTTGCTGAAGTTATTTCGAGAAAGATAACAGGTGCAGGAGTTCCGCTGCGAAGTCTGAGGTCGCTACGTAGCCTCGCTACCGACTCTGACTGAGCGAGTCTTTCAATGCCGCGTAGCGCGGTTTCACCAGGTCGTCGATGATCTTCAAGCGTTCATCGAAGTGGGCGAACGCGCTCTTCACTGAGTTCACCGTAATCCACTGAAAGTCATCGAGAGTCCAGCCGAAGGCTTCGGCACACTGCGTGAACTCGCGGGTCATCGATGTGTTGCTCATCAGGCGATTGTCGGTATTGAGCGTGACGCGGAATCGCAGGCGTCGCAGCATGCCGATTGGGTGCGCAGCAATCGACTTGCACACTCCGGTATTCACATTTGATGTGGGGCAGAGCTCAAGCGGCACTCGGCGATCGCGAACAAACTCTGCAAGGCGACCGAGTTTCTCGTGGCCTGGTTCGCCGGTGATGTCGTCGACGATGCGAACGCCATGCCCTAGTCGTTCGGCACCGCAGAACTGCAATGCCTCCCAGATCGAAGGGAGGCCGAAGGCCTCACCAGCGTGAATCGTGGAGTGGAAGTTCTCACGCTGCACTAATTGGAAGGCGTCGAGGTGTCGAGTGGGGGGATGGCCGGCTTCTGCACCTGCGATATCAAAGCCAACGACTCCCTCGTCGCGGAACCGCACCGCAAGTTGCGCAATTTCTTGACTGCGGGCGGCGGTGCGCATGGCGCAGAGAATCGTGTAGATCGTGAGGTCGGTGCCCGCCGAACCGCGACGGAAGCCATCAAGCACCGCTCGCACGATTTCGTTGAGCGTGAGACCGGCCTCAGTGTTGAGTTCGGGTGCAAACCGCACTTCCGCATACACCACGTTGTCGGCGGCGAGATCTTGCGCACATTCATAGGCCACACGTTCGATCGCGTCCCGATGCTGCATGACGGCAACAGTGTGGGCAAAGGTTTCCAGATACAGAACGAGGTCGTTTCGTTTGGCGCCGCGGTGGAACCACTTCTTTAGGTCGGTCACGTCGGTGGTTGGCAGTTTCGTGTAGCCGTACTCGCTGGCTAACTCGATAACGGTCTCTGGACGCAGACCGCCGTCAAGGTGATCATGCAACAGTGCCTTTGGCGCCTTGGCGAGCACTTGGTGAAATGGCGATCGAGTAACTGGGATGGATCCTGAATCCATGGATGTCGCCGACATAAGCAGATTCTACGGAAATTGAGTCGTCTATCGTCGTTCGTGTGACAGACGTGTCGGGGGACGGCGTCGCATTGACACCCCACAATCAGCGAGTCGATCGCCGACGAGCACACCTCACGCTGAAAGAAAAGTGTAGGTTGCTTGGCGGCGCCTCATCATGGCGCACACACGATGTTCCGCGAGTCGGGACTCCCGTCATCAAGATGTCGGACGGACCCAACGGTGTGCGCGGTGAATCGCTCGGAGCATATCGAACGTCAGGTGTGAACATACCCACATCTATCGTGATCGGGGCGTCGTGGGACGTGGGACTTGCCTACCGACTCGGCGTATTGCTGGGGAGGGAGGCCGTGCGCAAGGCAGTGGATGTCTTGCTCGTGCCGACGGTCAACTTGCATCGAACCTCGATCTGGGGTCGCACATTTGAAAGCTTTAGTGAAGACCCGGAGCTCACGGCACGACTTGCCTCAGCAATCGTGCGTGGAGTTCAATCACACGACGTCGCCATAACCGTGAAGCATTTCGCAGGCAATGACACTGAGATTGATCGCATGACCGTAGATGTTCGGGTTGACGACGCCGTGCTGCGCGAGTTTTACCCGCGGCCATTAGAAGCCACTGTCATCGACGCTGGTGCATGAGGCATCATGAGTAGTTACAACAGTTTGAACGGTGCACACGCGGCAAACAACCGCGAACTACTGCACGAAGTCCTGCGTGTTGACTGGGGGTTCAACGGGTTCGTCGTCTCCGACTTGTCCGGCGCACACGACACGGTTGAGTCGATTCGCGCTGGGCTTGATATTCCGATGCCTGGACCGTCAACTATCTACGGCAAGCGACTACTTCGCGCAGTCGAGTCTGGCCATGTCAGCGAAGCCGAGATTGACGAGCGAGTCACCGCGGTGCGGCGTCTGATGGAACGAACACGCGCTGATGATCGACCCGCATCCACGCCCGAGCGGACAGTTGTCGATGCGAGCGAGCGCGCCATGGTGCGTGAGGCAGCCACTGCAGGCACCGTTTTGGTGCGAAACGAGCGTGCTTCACTGCCCATTGATTCCAATGCGGTGCGTTCAATCGCGGTGGTTGGCCCCAATGCGCGAGCAACACGCACCCAGGGTGGCGGTTCGTTGAGTCTTCAGGCGATTGAGACGAGCACGATTCTCGACGGTCTCATTGAGCGGTTCGGCGATGAACGAGTGCAGTGGCGACGCGGAACGTCAATCGATAAACTTGCGCCAGTCGTCGAATCTGAACAACTTCGCACTGACGAAGGTGAGCACGGATGGCGTGTTGACTACTTCGACCGTGATCAGGTCTCAGGTAACCCGCGGCGAACCGACGTCACGATGAACTCAGTGCTGAAGTTCTTTGGAGCTGCGCCACCCGGTGTGGATCCATACGACTTCAAAATCAAGGAAGCAGTCTCGTTATGGATCAGAAAGGCGAGTGTAGTGCGTCTGATTGAACCCTGCCACGCTGAAGAGATCTAAACCGAACCCGACCACGACCCAGGTCACTGCAACAACTAGAACAGCGGAGACAAGCGATATTTCAAATAGCGGGAGAGACGTGATGAAAAAGAGAAGCGGATACGCGACGAATGGCCGCTCCGCATATACAAAGGTGAACTTCTAGACTGCAGAAAGGCTTTAGCCAGACACCATCTCAAAAGTTACAGTCTGATCACGAGAAACTGGCTATTTTCGAACTGCGGAGGTGTTCTGGTTATGAGGGTTGGCACAGTTGCGACTCGCTTGTTGAATATGAAGTAGCTGACACCAGCTCGTCTAAGCGCAGCCGCAAGGTTGGGATCTCCCGTGACGCCATACCGAACCGATAGTGCAAGATATTCGGTCAACTCTCCAGGATTCTCATGCGCGCCAACAACGAAGCGAGGTCCTGCGAGCAGAAAACGCCGGTGAGTGACTGCCGGTAGCAGGTAGTTGGATCCGCCAAAAGTGGACTCTCCGTAGCGAGTCCACCAATGATCAAACTTGCGCAACTCATCGAGCGCAGTCTCAAGAAAGTCTGGATTGTCCCAGCAACAGAAAGAATTTGATGCGAGCACTGCAGCTTTTGGTGTGTGTCCTCTGATCCACGCACCGACTTCTTTCGTCTCAGAATCTGGAACAGAGGCATTCCACGGTGCCGCTGGCACGTGGTTACTCGAGTCGATCAGATTGTGAGTTTCTTCGATTCGATTCACAAGAGTCGAAACCCAGACCCCGACCACAAAAACAACTAGGGTCATGAGGAGCGTATGGTACTTCTCGGGATGATTTTCTTTTTCTCTGCGAGACAATCCGACTCGTAAGCCGTAGCTGATGATGAGAATAATAAGGAGGAGCATCGGAAGCCGAGAGTTTTCGAGCACTGGCGCAATCCAGCGGGCTGGCCATTGGCGGTCCCAGAGGGTCTCTTTGAGATAGTAGCGGTCGTAAACCGAAACAATGCCTAATAGTGGGGCGCTAACAGCAATCAAGCGCAATAGTTCACTACTAGTTGAGCGGTGTTGTGCCAGCTGCATCGAAAGTATCACGAATAGAGCAAGGCAGACAAAGAAAGCATGCTGCGCTACGTTGCTTCGTACCTGGCGTTCTGAGAAAAACCAGACTGATAGCAGGCTTCCCAGACAGAGGGTGACAATCAACGTCAATGAATAAGTCAGAGATGTGTTGTCAGCAGACCTGATCCAAAGCAGGACAGCGACAACACTCATGATTCCAAGAATTGGTCCGAACTCCAGTAAATCCCTTACCGCCCAGAGTCCTTCATTGGGGCCAAGTGTTATGACGCTCTTTATTGGACTTTGGCTCTCCAAGCTTCGAAGCCTCGTTCCAGGAGGAAACCAAGCGAATGTTACGGCGATGACGGCAGCTAGATGAACTGGGGTATTGCGGATCAGAGTGCTTCTGTTGCGCAGTCGGTTGCACAAAATGTGATGAACGGTAGGCGCGATACCTACTAGGCAGATGAGCGGAAGAGTCGAACCTTTTCCAAGAACGGCAATTGCTCCAAGAATACCGAGTAGTGCTTCACGCCTCGCGATAGCGCCGCGATCCACGATTCCTGGCATGTATCGCTCAGTGAAGATGTGAGCCACCACATAAGCGATGATTGACCAGTTTCCGAATGCTGCACTCGCGAAAGATCCACTGGCGAGTATCCAAACATAAACGGCTACAAGAATAAACTGAAGCTCAGACACCTTTTGATAACTAATAGCAACTGACAGAAGCAACATAGTCAATGATGTTGCAGCAAGAAATGGGACTACAAGACTCAACATCACAAAGGGAGGTGCCCCAGTTAGCTCTGTTAGTGTCCCGGACCATGCGTAGGTGAGGACGTGGTACCCCCTCACACCTACGTCAATGTGACCCGGATGCGCTGATACGCCGAACCGAGGAAGCATGATGCTTAATGCCTCAAAAAACGGGGTGTCATTTGATAGTGAGTGTGACCAACTTGGCTGAAGCCTCGCAGTCAATATAAAGGCAGTTATCGCAAGTGTGGTAACTGCAAAAGTTACTTGTTTCCGCCTGGCTGGATGTCTGAGTTTTAGCAGGCCCATCGATGGCAGAAGTAGCATCAGCAGCCCAACTGCCGTGAGAGGAAGTGAATGTCCGTTCACTCCAAGGATGCCAACTGCACCTGCACGATATATCATTTTCCTTTCAACGCTGGTGACTTCAGGAAATGGCGGGAAAGTGAATTTTGTTCGGAATTTGACCTGCAGAAATAGTGCAGCTACGAGCAGCACTATTGGCGAAAAGGCGCTATTGATTCCTAGTGAAGGGAACAAAAGAGAGAGGAGAGCTAACGCACTTCCTCCAATTATTACGCCCAGCCCGATATGCAAAATCACGGCGGACTCAGGTAGCAGCAGTCTTGTGACAACCGAGCCGACCCAAGTTGACGAGAAAATGATTAGTCCGAGCGACACGAACATTATTACGGATTCAATCATGCAGACTGGATGCTATACGTCAACGACGTTACCCGAAGCGGCTGCGCCGAGCTTCCTGACCGCTCGAAAGATGGCATGCGTGTACGGGACACGAAGCAAGTCGTGCCGCACAATCTCTGATTCAACATCAAACGCTGTCTCAATCAGCTCTCGATACTCTTCTGGACCTCGGGAAAATCGACCACGATCGGCCGTTGCAAGTAAGCGAGCGAGTAGGTGCTGTCCCTTCTGTGGAGACGTGAGTGGATCGTCGTAACCCACGAACGCAATACGTTTGCCGTCGGGCGATACGGATGGGTTGTGGTACATACCTCTGCGGTCCGTGATTGTCGTGGTTGTGCCGTCAATTCTCACGATGTGCAAGTCAGTGGCAAGGTCAATATCCCAGCCCCCGTGCGAGGCTCCACTTGTCACCACGCCTGATGAGTCGGGGAGCCAGGCAGGTGATGAGTGCTCGTATGACCCAGGAGTGAGGTTGCGTGGTGCCGTGGTCCCATCACTTCGCACGACAGAGACGTGTTGTGGACGATCAAACACGAAGTCTTCGCCGTTCAGCCGCGTGAGGAACGTCTCAATTTTCCGTGGCGACATCTACGACGTCGCGCCCATGGGGCCACTCAGTATCCGACCGTTGATACACCATCGGTAATGTTGTGGATTCCCGCAACGCCAACGGGTTCACTGGTGCGTGCATCAAGAATCGCTCCTGCCAGATATTCGCCAGCCTGATCCCGCACTTACGATTCGGCATGTTCACGGGTGTACGGACGAGACACGGTCGTCCAACGCTGTTAGTCGGCATCTTGGCACGCCCGGTAGATCCATTCAGCGTCGGTTGATTGCGGCGGACGAAGTCGATGGGAGAGTACGTCAAAGTACACCTGCACCACTTGGGTGTCGTCGGTGATTTCCTCACCGGCGCAGGTCCAGTACTCCAAGTGGCTCGCACGAAAGTCGGCGGCGTTCAAGTCGCCCTCGGCTTCCGCCAGGGCAAACTCATCCGGGACGTCAGCAAATCGTGTGACTTCCACGCGAGTGACGTGCAGCGTCGCGACGTGTTTCCCGTCGTTGTCGACCATCGCCAAACACTCGCCGACATGTTCGAGGGGTTCGCCCTCCTTGACGTAGTCGTGGAGGAGGCCCGCAGTGGCGCGTTTGTTGCCGTTGATGATGAAGTCAACGAGGCGAGCGCGACTCTCGCCGGGTGTTCCGAATTCGATCGACCGGAGCGAGTCGACGACGGGAAACACCATCGTCGACTCGCGTTCGTTGGTCGATTACTTGCTGAAGAGGCTGAGCATGTCACCAACCGTCGGGCCGAACTCGCCGTCGTTGGCAATCGTGGCGAAGAACACCAGGGCGGCACCTGCCATCGAGATGTTCTTGAAGAAGCCCGCCGTCTCGGCCTGCTTGGCCTGTTGGTCGGTCTGAGCCCAGAAGTCGTGCATCTTCACTGCCATGAGAATCAGCAGGATGGCGAGCACGAGAGCCCCAAGGTCGGCGTAGATACCGAGCACTACGGAAATTGCGCCGAGCACCATGAGCACGCCGGAGAGGTAGATCGATGGCATTGGCATCGGCACCTTCTTGAATTGCGCGTAGCCCTCCATCGACTTGGCCTTGGTGAGGTGGTTGAGGCCATTTGCTACGAAGACAAGTGCGAATAGCACTCGTCCGATGATCATGACGATATCCATGTGATTTCTCCTTGTGTGAATACCCGAACACTCGGGCACGCGAATCATACGGTAAAGTAGTTGCGTGCGCAACTATCCCAGTCACCTGCGGGTCTGGCCCCACCTGGGGCGCGGTGGAGTGCCCTCGTGACTCGCTGGCTCGACCCGGTCGAACTTCGGGCCTGGCGAGGCTTCGTACTGAATGCGCGAGACGTGTTGCAGGACATCGAGGCCGACCTCGAACGGTTCGGTATCGATGGTGGCGACTACCAACTGCTGGCGATGTTGTCGGAATCCCCGGGCCGACGAGTGAAACTGTGTGATCTCGCGGCACGTCTTCGACTGTCGCGGGGTGGACTAACCCGGCGAATGCAGGGGGTGTTGAAGAAGGGTTTGGTCAAACGCGTTAGGAATGCCGATGACGGCCGCTCCGCCTACGCAGAAATGACGCCAAAGGGCTGGAACCTTCTCAAACGAGCTGCTCCGGCTCATGTTGGAAGTGTTCGGCAGCGAATGATCGACCGCCTGTCCAAGGAGGAGCTCGCACGACTGGCGTCGGCGTTCGAGAAACTCGGTCCTCATCGTTAGCGTTGTCGGAATGCCCGACCTGCAGATGTTCCCACCCGAGCCCGATTACATGCGCATCCACACGCGTCGCTACGAAGTTCGCGCCTACCACATGGCAGACGACCGCCTCATGTTGCGCGGGGTGGTGGTGGATGAAAAACCCGTCGGGTTGTACATCGAGCAGGATCCCAATCCGTTGTGGATGCACCACATGATCCTGGATCTGGAGATTCACTTTCCGTCTCTCGTCATCCAGAAAGCAACGGTCACCTTCCGTGAGCATCCGCATCTGGGTTGCGTCAACATCGTGGATCATTACAAGAAGCTCGAGGGAATGTCGATCACACGTGGATTCAATGCCAAAGTGAAGGAGCTGTTCGCCGGTCCACGCGCGTGCACGCATACCACCGCGTTGTTGCAGGCGATGGCCCCCGTAGCGGTGCAAAGCATGTGGTCGATGCGTGTGGCATCGGCACGCACACGGGGTGTT
>Ga0222713_10006884_pt1 | contig 10750 bp, 5 predicted proteins | sample C33_649DmetaG_FD_165061 | JGI IMG/M metagenome (GOLD analysis project Ga0222713, IMG submission 165061) | Estuarine water microbial communities from San Francisco Bay, California, United States - C33_649D | ecosystem: Environmental > Aquatic > Marine > Unclassified | place: USA: California... | reverse complement strand
AATCGGTCGCTCACCAACCGCGGGGACCGGTGGTCGAACGTCTCCTGGCGCCCCTGGTGCCACCAGTCGTCGCTGTGCTGTTGGAGTTGGTGTGGTGACGGGTACCGCTGGGGGCACGGTCGTGGTCGGAGCAAGTGCACGCGTCGGCCGCGGCACGGTCGTTGTGGGTGCGGGCTCATTGTCGCCGCCACCGTCATCTCCACCACCGCCACCGCCACCGCCATCACCACCACTTCCACCGTCATCTCCACCACCGCCACCGCCATCACCGCCACGTCCACTACCTGGTGACGGCACAAGTGTGGTCGTCGTGGTCGTGGTGGGCGCATCATCGTCACCGTTGGGCACCGGAGTGAGGAGCGAATACACCAACCGATTGAGCGATCCAGCACCAGGATTGCTCACCGCATTACGCGTTGCGGATATGGCAAGTGCGGATGCGACGTCGGCAGGGCTGAGTTCGGCGTTCTGGGACAATGCAAGTGCCGCAATACCGGCGACGTGCGGAGCCGCCATCGACGTTCCCGACATCGTTCGCGTTGCCGTATCCGAGGCATGTCCGGCAGAGACGATGTTGGACCCCGGTGCGAACACATCTAGGCACGAACCGAAGTTGGAGAACGACGAACGTTCGTCGTTCGACGTGGTCGAACCCACCGTGATGGCGAGTGGCTCACCCGCAGGCGACACGGTGCAGGCACTTACGTTGGAATTCCCTGCAGCAACCACGAACGTGACACCGTCGGCAACTCCGCGGGCAACCGCAAGATCCAGTGCGGCCGAACGTGGGCCGCCCAGACTCATGTTTGCCACGGCTGGAACGCCGCTTTGGTGATGGTTGATGATCCAGTCGATGCCGGCAATGATGTCCGATGTGCTTCCGGATCCACTGCAATTCATCACCCGAACGGGAACGACGAGTGCAGCTGGTACAACGCCGTAGTTGGTGCCGGCGATGGTTCCGGCAACGTGGGTGCCGTGGCCGTGGCAGTCACCACTTCCGTTTCCGTCACTAATCGTGGAAAAGCCGGCTGCCACTCGACCAGAAAGTTCGCTGTGGGTGGAACGAACCCCGGTGTCGATCACGTAGGCAGTAACTCCAGCTCCGGAGTGCGTTCGCGTGTACCGTGCATCGAGCGGAAGACTCCGCTGATCGATCCGGTCGAGACCCCAAGAGAGTGTGGCAATGCCATCATCGGAGTCGGCTCGCGGTGTAACTGGTTCGGACGCCAACGACGGATCACTCGTTCCTGCGGTGTTGGTGGCGGTCACCGTGAAGGTGTACGCCGTGCCGTTCGTCAGGCCGTTGATGGCGCAGGTAAGGGCTCCGGTGGTTGAGCACGCACGCCCACCCGGCGAGGCCGTTGCCGTATATGTCGAGATGACGGCGCCACCATCGGACTCCGGAGCGGACCAGTAGGCAACGATCTGCTCGTCACCTGCGACGCCACGAACGTTTCGTGGAACGGAGGGTTTCTGTGTAGGAGGCGCCTCGGTGAAACGCCACGTCAGCACGGTGGAACCCTTGCGATTGCCATAGCCGTCGATGGCCACCCAGTACGTGGTGTCCACCGTGGGAACGACTTCAACTCGACTCCAGTTGCCACCCGGCGCATCATCGTTGGTGGTCACCGTGGTGAGGGCATTCACCGAACTACCCGTGTAGACGCCGAGCAGCGTGTCGAAGTCGCTGCCTTGTGTATCGATGGTCACCGTTCCGGCACGGCCGATACTGAACGAATACCAGATCGAGGCCGACGCACCGTAGCCACCATGGGTCGGCTCGCCGGGTTCTCGGGTTGCGGATCGTGTCGAGCTCGTGACTCGTACCGAAGTGCCCGACGCACAGTCGTCGGGGCAGAGGATTGGTATGGCACCGCCGAATGCATCATTTGCGAGCGCCGGAAGCGGCACGATGACGCTCGATGCCAACGACGGCAGTCCGACCCCCGCGGAGTTCACTGCACTGACACGGAATACGTGATCGACACCAACCGTGAGATCACGAAGTGACGCCAACGTGGCAGTGTTCGTACCATCGGCGAACGTGGTCCAGGATGATCCTGCGTTGGTGGAATACTCCACCACGTAATCCGTGATTGGGGCTCCCCCGTCGCTCGTTGGTTCGTCCCAATCGAGTTCGACGAGAGCCGGCATCGCTGTGCCGGTGACATTGAGTGGTTGCCCGGGGGCCGTCGGCGTGAGTGGCGTCATGGGATCGGTGGATTCCGATGCAGGACCGGTGCCAACGGCGTTGTACGCCTTTATTCGGAAGATGTGGGGAACACCGTCGGTCAGATCGGTAACGGTGCGCGCCATGTACTGACACGTGCATCCATCGACGCCGGTGTTGTTTGGCCATACAACCCAGCTCGAGCCGCTATCCGTTGAATACTCGATGGTGTATCCGCGCACATTGCTACCGCCGTTCGATGCGGGCTTTTCCCAACGCAACATGATTCGGCGGGGACCCGCCTCGGTGGCACGTACGTCCTCTGGCACACCGGGAATACCCGGCGCTTGTGGTGCGGTGGGTGTCGACGCGTCGGAGTTGCCACCCGAGTTCGTGGCACGCACACGGAAGCGGTACTCACGTCCTGACGACAAATCGTAAACGGTGGTGAACCACACGCCGCCAGCCCTGCCACCGGTGCCGGTCACCAGCGACGTGACCCAAGTCGTGCCATCATCGGCGGACTGCTCGACGACGTACCCAGTGATGAATCCACCGCCGTCGGTTGCAGGAATTCGCCACTCGAGTGAAATGGACGTTGCCATCACCGAAGTAACCACCAGATCGCGCGGCGCACTGGGTGCACTTACCTGCCATGGCACCGCAGTTGCCGACCCCGATGCAGCGCCAACCCCGACGGAATTGGCGGCACTCACTCGGAATGAATACGTCGTTCCGTTCGTGAGACCCGTCACCGTTGCCGTGAGCGCGGTGGAGACTCCGTCATCGAACGTGTTCCACGAGCTCGCGCCGTCCGAGGAGAACTCCACGACGTAGTCGGTCACAGCCGAGCCACCGTTCTGCGTCGGAGCATTCCAGCGCAAGGTCACCTCTGCACCTCCTGCCGTGGCGACGAGTCCGCTTGGGGCGGTCGGGACACCGATGGTGGCGCGTACCTCGTCGCTGGCGGGGCTCGAACCGCTGGAATTCACCGCACCTACGTGGAACGAGTACGTCGTCCCGTTCGTGAGACCCGTCACCGTTGCCGTGAGCGCGGTGGAAACTCCGTCGTCGAACGTGGTCCATGTGCTCGTGCCGTCCGCCGAAAATTCCACGACGTAGTCGGTCACATCCGAGCCGCCGTTCTGCGTCGGAGCATTCCACGACAGGTTGGCCTGCCCCACCCCTGCAATCACCGTGAGGTCTCGCGGGCTGCTCGGAGCCTCCGGGGCCGGCGGCGTCCAGCGGGCACGGGTGTACAACAACCGATTCACCGACTCGCGCGGATCGGTGACGACATCGGGTGTCGCGTAGGAGGCAAGCGTGCTGGCAACATCGTCGGGCGAGAGACCGGGATTCTCTTCCAAGAGCAAGGCGACTGCGCCCGCCACGTGCGGCGCCGCCATCGACGTTCCCGACAGCATGATGGTTTCCGTCGACGAACGATGGCCAGCCGAGACGATGCTGACACCAGGTGCAAAAATGTCGAGAAGTGTTCCGAAGTTGGAGAACGACGCTCGCGAATCGTTCGACGCCGTCGCACCGACCGTGATGGCCGACGGTTCCGAAGCCGGGGAAATGGTGCTGGCGTCGCGGCGGTTGTTGCCCGCTGCCACCACCATGGTGATGCCATCGGCAACCGCATTGGCAACCGCACTATTCAACGACGTATTGCGGTTGCCACCCAGACTGAGGTTGGCAACGGCGGGAACACCCGCCGTGTGATCCTGGATCATCCAATTGATGCCGGCAATGACACTGAAGATGCTGCCCCTGCCCGTACACGACAACACACGAATGGGAATGATCGTGACGGCTTTGGCCACACCAACGGTCTGGCCGCCGACGGTACCGGCAACGTGCGTGCCGTGCCGGTTGCAGTCTTCGGTGCCACGTCCGTCGCCGATCTGCGTATTTCCTCCGACAACGCGCCCACCGAACTCCCGGTGGTCACTCCGCACTCCGGTATCGATGATGTACGCGTTCACGCCCGACCCCGTGAAGTTGTAGGAGTAGTTGCCGTCACGCGTGACCGACCGTTGGTCGATGCGATCGAGTCCCCACGACGGTGGATTTGCTTGGTCGGCTTCGATGCCCACGACGGTATTTTCTTCGATAAGCATGACGTTGGGATCGCTCGCCAGGCTCGACAGTTGTGACTTGTTGAGTCGCGCACCGAACCCGTTGATCGCATCGGTGATCGAACCAAGCACTTCCACACCACCATCCGCCTGTGCAGCCGCAAACGCCACCGCACCAACACCCGCACGCAAGGTGATGATGTACTCACCGGGGATTTCATCGCCGATATCGAGATCGTCGGGAGACGTTGGCACCGTGGTGCTGGTCGACGAGGTTGATGCATCAGTCGTACTCGTCGGCTCCTGCGTATCGATCACCGACATCACCGAGTCGGGCTCCACGATGAGAACTTGTGCGTCACTCTTCAGTCGTCGAACATCCGCCGTATCGAGTTCGGCGACGAAGCCCTTCACCTTGCTGGCGAACACATCGGTGACGTCGTTCCCCAGCGCAGTTTCCTTCCTTACTTTGGCAGCGACGCTGACGGAGTCCTTCAGAATGACGATGTAGTCCTTCGTTGCGCCACCCGCAGTCGCTGGCACAACGCCTGCAACTGTCGGCGTGACGCCTTGTGCCGTCGCCGGCGCGACCGGCGCAAGCCCAACGAGCAGGGTCGTTCCAAGCCACAAGGCTGAGCGCCGACGTTTGCTCACACCCACCTAACGGCAAGATACCCCGTCTCTGTAACAGATTTTTCGGAAACGTCCCGAGGAGGGCTCCTGGGATGGTCACCACCTACGGTGGGATCCATGCCTTCATCATCGAAACCCGGCTTTGAGAGCCAGGTAGCGGTCATAACGGGGGCCAATTCAGGCATCGGCCGTGCCACGGCATTGGCCTTTGCCCAAGCGGGCTACCACGTCTTTGGCACCGTTCGTGGGCTGGCCAAAGCCGAAAAATTGGTCACAAAGGCACGAGACATGAATGTCGCTGAGCGACTCACCCTCGTAGAGATGGATGTCGGCGACTCCACGTCCGTCACCGCGGGGTTTGCGCGGATCTTTGCTGCCACGCCCCACATCGACGTGCTCGTCAACAATGCCGGTGTCGGTGGCAATGCCGTCACCGAGGAATGCCCCATCGACACCTACACCGAGGTATTCAATATCAACCACAACGGCTCGGTGCGATGCATACAGGCGGTGTTGCCTTCAATGCGTGAACGCCGGAGCGGTGCAATCATCAACGTTTCATCTGTCGTCGGCAGGATCACTGCCATCGCACAATCGCCCTACTACGTATCGAAGTGGGCGGTAGAAGGGATGAGCGAAGGCCTCGCCCACGAACTCGCTCCGTTCGGAATTCGCGTGGCAATCGTGGAACCCGGTATCACACGCAGTTCCATATTCGGCAAGAACATCGATGCCCCGAATCAGTCGGGGGCATACGACGCCCACTACCGACGTCTCTTTGCGTTCTACGCCGCAGGCATCACCAACGCCACACCCGCGGAAGAAGCCGCCGCCACCATTCTCGAAGCAGCAACCACATCCGTACCGCGACTTCGATGGAATTGTTCATGGGGTGCAGAGGCACTTCTCAATGCGCGGGCTGCGATGAGCGATGAAGAATGGGTGTCGTTCGGACGACATGTGGATGACGAGGCGTACTATGACGAATTTCTTGCGCGATTCGGTCTCGATATTCGACCACAGCAATAGTCTGAAAAGGTGACCGCACTTCCACCGCCGACATTGCAACCAACTACAAACGCTGCTGCGCGCGCAGCAAATGCCTGCAAGGTGTACGGGTCGGGTGACAGCGAGGTTCGAGCGCTCGACGGTGTGGATGTGAGCTTCGAGAAGGGCAAGTTCACGGCCATCATGGGCCCGAGTGGTTCGGGAAAGTCCACCCTGATGCACTGCATCGCCGGTCTTGATGGGCTAACAAGCGGGAGCGTATTCATCGGCGATACCGATCTCTCCACCCTCAGCGACAAACAACTCACCGAACTACGTCGCGAAAAGATCGGCTTCATTTTCCAGGCGTTCAACCTGATTCCTACCCTCAACGCATATGAAAACATCACGCTGCCGCTCACGTTGGGCAAGAAGAAGGGCGATCCAACGTGGATCGACCGAGTCGTCGACTCCATCTCGTTGCGCGACCGTCTCGATCATCGCCCGAGCGAACTCTCCGGTGGGCAGCAGCAACGAGTTGCGGTGGCTCGCGCACTCGCCAGCCAACCCGACATCATCTTTGCCGACGAACCGACGGGCAATCTCGACTCAAAGACTGGCTCCGATGTACTCACCTTCATGCGACGCGCGGTGACCGATCTCGACCAAACCATCGTCATGGTTACCCACGACGCAGTCGCCGCGAGTTACGCCGACCGAATCGTCTTCCTGGCCGACGGTCGCGTCGCTGGTGAGATGTTCTCGCCGACTGCACAGAAGGTTCTCGACTACTTGAAGCGCCTCGGCGAGTAGTTCACGCATGTTTCGTCTCGCAGCGAAGATGACGCTCGCCCGCATGGGTCGACTCATCCTTACGTCGCTGGCCGTCATCCTCGGCACTGCATTCCTTTCTGGAACGTTCGTCTTCCGCGACACGATCAACCAAACGTTCGATCGACTCTTTGCCGAAGTTTTTCGTGATGTCAATGCCTACGTTCGTTCCACCACGTTCCTGGAACTGAATTTCGGTGGCGAACAACGTGCCGCAACGCCAATCGAGGTACTCGATACCGTTCGTGGCGTCGAGGGTGTCACGTCGGCAACAGGCGACATCCAAGCCTTCGCGCGAGTCATCGGCAAGGATGGCGAACCGCTCGGCAGCGAAGGCAATGGTCCACCAACGTTCGGCGGTATCGCTTCGTCCGACTCGGCGGGTCTGTGGTCGATCACCGAAGGTCGCCTACCGATGGGACCCAGCGAGGTGGTCCTCGACTCGGCCACCGCCGACAACGGCGAATTCGTCGTCGGGGACAACGTCCGGGTGGTCGCGGTGCGAGGCACCCGTGAGTTCACGCTCGTTGGAGTCGCCAGCTATGGCGACATTTCGTCACCCGGCGGGGCAACGTTCGCGTTGTTCGATCAACCAACGGCGTCGGAGTTCCTCCTGCAGCCTGGCTTCGTCGACGCAATTCTCATCGAAGGCGACGACTCCGTCTCTGACGAGGTTCTGGCACGCCGAATCGATGCCGCACTCCCGGCCGACCTGAAACTCGAGACATTGACGGGGGCAGAAATCACCGCGGAGGTGCAGGGGCAAATCAAGGATGTGCTCAACATCTTCTCCACGTTCCTGATCGTCTTTTCGTACATTGCGCTCGGAATCGGATCGTTCGTCATCTACAACGTGTTCTCCATCACCGCAGCACAACGCCAACGCGAGAACGCCTTGTTGCGTGCCATTGGTGCAAGCCGACGTCAAGTGTCGCGTGCGTTGCTCGTTGAGTCGACGGCCATGGGAATCGTCGGTTCGGTCATCGGATTCGGTATCGGCATCCTGCTCTCGCAGTTGCTGAATGCGTTGCTGAAGGCGACCGGTTTCGAAGTTCCCACCCAGGGTTTGGCCATCGCCCCCGGCTCGTTCATCAACACCCTCGTGGCCGGCGTACTCGTCACCGTCTTTGCTGCATGGTTTCCGGCCCGGCGCGCCGGTCGGGTTCCCCCGCTCGCCGCCCTCCGCGACACCGCGCTCGATACTGCCGGCAGCATCTCGCGTCGCATCGTCATTGGGCTGATCCTGGTGGCTGCCGGCGGCGCAGCCATGGTTGCTGCCATGAACGATGCGCCGATTCAGGTGCTTGGTCTCGGGGTACTTGGGGTGTTCTCGGGCATTTTGGTGCTCGGACCGGCCATCGCGCGACCCGTCGCCCTCTTCATCGGAATTCCCGTGGCTGCAATGCGTGGGGCCAGCGGTGTGATGGCACGACAGAACGCCGCCCGCAATCCCAAACGCACGTCACGCACCGCTGCTCCGGTACTCCTCGGTGTTGCGCTGGTAACCGCCTTCACCGCGCTCGCAGCCAGCATTCGTGCCGAGGTTCGCGACACGTTCGGCGATGCGTTCAGCGGTGACATCGCGCTCACGGTTGATTCGCAGGGCTTCGGCGGAATTCCGCTCTCGCTCACGGACCGGATCGCGCAACTCGATGGTGTGGCCCAGGCAACCGGTGTCGGATTCACCTCGGTACGGCTGGTCGACCCGAGCGAAGCCACTCCGGCGACACCAACCGGCGCCGACCAGCGCGGTGTATTCGTGCAAACGATCAATCCCGCGACCATCACGGGCCTCTTCGACCTCGGTGTAACCGAGGGTGATCTCACCACGCTGGGTAGTGATGGTCTCTTCGTAAACGCTGGTCGCGCCGAGAGCAAGGGTTGGGAGGTCGGCACGCGGCTCAAGGTCATTCGAATCGACGGCGTCGAGGTGGATGCCGTCGTTCGCGGACTGATGTCCGGCGACACGAGTTTTGCCAACTACGTCGCCAGTCGCGAGATGTTCGCCGACGCCCCATCGCCGATCTTCGATGCCTTCGTGTATATCAAGGTTGCTGACGATGCGGTGTTCGACACGGTTCGTGATCGCATCGCCGCCATCAGTAGCGACGCAGGCATCGGAACCCTGCAAACCAAGGATGAATTCATCGACGACCAGGCGGCACAAATCAACCAGATTCTGGCCCTGATCTACGGTCTCCTCGGCCTGTCCATCATCATCGCCATCGTTGGAATCGTCATCACACTCCTCCTGTCGGTGTTCGAGCGCCGCCGTGAAATCGGATTGTTGCGCGCGGTTGGCATGACCAAGTCCCAGGTTCGCACCACGGTGCGATGGGAGAGCGTCATTACCTCGCTGCTCGGTGCGGTTTCCGGAGTGGTGCTGGGCATCGTGATGGGCATCGTCGTCGTGGCCGCGCTGAGCGACGAGGGCGACATCGCCTTCCGATTGCCCGTCAACGAAACCCTCTGGATCGTGTTCATCTCGTTCGTACTCGGCGTGGTGGCCGCCGTTTATCCCGCATGGCGCGCCACCAAGGTCAACGTCGTGGAGGCGATCGCCGCCGTCTAGCGCTCCTCGAGCGGCTCGGCGAACATTCTCGCTGCCGGGTGTTGATCCGTCGGGGTATCGTCGGCGAGTCGTCGCGGAGCGGTAACCGATGGGGTGTGCATCGTCTGGCAACCAGCGCACCAGTACAACACTCGATTTGCTTCACCGTGGTGCGTCACCCGGACCAGATCACCGCATCGACCGCATGATTTCCCCTGTCGTCCGTACACCGCAAGGCCACCGTCCACGGCCGCCGTCGTGATTCGATTCACGCGCTCCAGGTTCGCCCGCAACATCTCGTGGGCGAGCGACACCAGCTCGCGACACTCGTCGGTCGACAATTCACCGACCCTCGCCCATGGGTTCAGTTCGCATGCCCAGAGAAGTTCGCAGCGATACACATTGCCGACACCACACATCACCCGCTGATCCAACAGAACCTCCGCGATGGTGCAGTCGGATGGTTCGTAGGCTCGCATCCGCGCCACACACTCGTCGATATCAGGGCGCTCATGGCACAAATCCGGACCGAGTCGCCCGAGGATCGGGTGCCGCCGTGGGTCGAAGTCCCGGTACGTTTCAACGACCGGTGCCGAGAAGCAGACGGCCACCCAGTCGGCGACACCGATCACCGCGCGCGCACGATGCGGCGGTTTGCGCCAACGCTCGCCAACTCGGTACACGTGCCACGAACCGGTCATCCGCATGTGCGTGTGAAGCACCACCCCGTCGTCCCACACGATTTCCAGGTGTTTTCCGTGACTTCGAACCTCTTCGATGGTTTGTCCCACGCGGGGCGAGGCTCCGTCGAGTCGTGTGGCCTCGAACCGCACCATCTTCTTGCCGATCAGCGCAATTCGTAGTGCCGCAGCACTGCGGTAGATCGTGTCGCCTTCTGGCATACGGAAAGAGTATTCGTCACGAACCGGACGATGAGTGATTGTTCGATCACTTTTCTCAATAGTTTGGACTTCGTGACGAATGAATCAACGGAGCCGACCAACCCGACCGATCCCGCGGAGCCGACCAATCCGATCGATCCCGCGGCACTGCCTGAATCCGCACACATGGTGCGCCGTGCCGCCCAGCGTTACGGAACCGTCGGCGCAATGTTGGCGGGTGGAATGGTGGCCTTCGATCGTCTCCTGGGGCGAAAACCCAAGGAGGAACCCGCCGTCGTGATCGAAGCGGCAACCGAGCCCGAGGACATCGGTGACGGAATCTCGCTCACCCTCGAGCAACCCAACGGCGAGGCACTCGAGGTGTTCGCCCCACCCCCTGGTCGACGTAGGTCACGGGTTCGACGTCGCCGACGACAGCCGTAGTCGCCCTGGGGCGACGGCTGCTCTAGGGCAGCACGCCGACGGACGCCAAGGCCAGTCGGATGAGTCGATCGTGTCCACTCGTCATCTCGCGACGAACTTGATCGCTCACCGCCTCGACAGGTGAATACCAGGCCAAGTCGAGGGCGGCTTGAGTGGGCTGACAATCCCC
>Ga0222713_10006877_pt1 | contig 10755 bp, 7 predicted proteins | sample C33_649DmetaG_FD_165061 | JGI IMG/M metagenome (GOLD analysis project Ga0222713, IMG submission 165061) | Estuarine water microbial communities from San Francisco Bay, California, United States - C33_649D | ecosystem: Environmental > Aquatic > Marine > Unclassified | place: USA: California... | reverse complement strand
TAGCGCTCGCCAGCATTGTCAAGCCGCTTGGGATCGGGAACTTTCCAAGATTCAGGCCGAATGGCCCACGGGTCGAAAACAGGCTGATACGGTGTTTTACACGGCCTTATACCATTGCATGGTTCACCCCAGCCTTGCTTCTGATGTCGACGGTTCATACCGAGGCCGAGACGGGGAGATCCACCAGGCGGGCCACCCGGTTTACACCGTATTCTCCCTGTGGGATACTTACAGGGCTTTGCATCCGTTGTTGGGGCTTATCGATTCCACCCGCACGGTCAATTTTGTGCGCAGCATGCTCTTGCAGTTCGAAGAATCGGGGCTTTTGCCGGTTTGGGAATTGGCCTCTTGCGAAACCAATTGCATGATCGGATACCACTCGGTTTCGGTGATCGCCGACGCCTATCTGAAGGGCATTTACGGCTATGACCCCTATTTGGCCTTGAGGGCCATGTGCGTTTCGTCAGATGCCAAAGAAGACGATTATCGGTATCAGGGCTATGAAATGGGCCATTTGGATGTGAAAAAAGTGGCTGAATCGGTCTCCAAATCACTCGAATATGCGTATGACGATTGGTGCATTGCGCGCATGGCAGAGGCCCTGGGCCAAGATTCCATAGCCCAGATCATGTACCGCAGAAGCGAACGCTGGAAAAATCTCTACAACCCCAAGGCCAGTGTTCAGTACAGTGGTTTTGTTCAACCGCGTCGCAACGGCTTGTTTGAGCCCTTCAATCCTTACGAAGTCAACAACCATTACACCGAGGCCAATGGCTGGCAATATCATTTTTATGCGCCGCACGACATCATGGGAATGATGAGCACATTCGGGGGCAATCAAGCCTTTGAAGCTCAATTGGATTCCCTGTTCAGCACCCGCAGCCAAACCGAAGGTCGGGAGCAGAGTGACATTACGGGTTTGATTGGGCAATATGCTCATGGGAATGAGCCCAGTCACCACATCGCCTACCTCTATGCCTACACGGCTCACCCCGAAAAGGGTCAGGCCTTGATCGATCGCATTTGCCAGGATTTCTATACCAACCAGCCTGATGGATTGATTGGAAACGAAGATTGCGGGCAAATGAGCGCTTGGTATGTGCTCAGTTCCCTGGGCTTGTATTCCTTGTGCCCAGGTTCCAATGCTTGGGTGGTCGGGTCGCCTCAGGTTTCCTATGCTCGGGTGAACAGGGGAAGTTTGCCGCCGCTCAGCATTCGGGTGGCCCAAGAGCCCGTAGCTGAAGGCTCCGTCTGGCTGGCGCATCCGGCGGTAGAAACGGGACAAGGTTCAGCCTTAGCCCGAATGGACAGTTGGTTGACGGTGTCGCACCCCAATTTATTGTATACCCCTACCTTGGTTTTTCGACGTTCCAGCACGGAGGCAGCCCTGTTGATGACCCCCAAACAAAAAGTCAATACGCAGTTTGTGCAGGCACCTTTGCTGCAGATCGTGGGCAACGATTTGGTGATCACACCCGTGCAGGGGGTGAACGGGCGTGTGAAAGTAGAATGGACCCAAGGTTCGAACAAGCGGGCTTTTTATGGCGATGAAACCCTCACCGCTACCGCTAACGGCTCTTATATATTGGCACTGGATGGGTCCTGTACCGTAGCCGTGCGCATGGAACAGGCCATGGCCAGCGGCGGCTTGCCGGGTTCTACGCAGCAGCAATTAACCGGTTACAGCGATTGGGTGGTGTACCGCCATCAACTTCCAGAACGGCGCTTTGATTTGGACTTGAGGTCAGCTCCAACGCCCATGTATGCCGCCAGCGGTCCTCAAGCCTTGGTGGATGGCATTCTAGGGGTTGAAGAGTGGCGAGCGGGTGATTGGCAAGGTTTTTACGACCAAGATCTGCGCGGCACCTTGGATTTGAAGCAGCGTTTGGATCGTGATCAGGAGTTGGTTTTTCGCTTTTTGAGCGATGAGCGTGCGTGGATTTTCTTGCCTGTAGCGGGCAATGTGGAGTATTCCAAAAACGGCAAAAGCTGGAATCAGGGATCGGGCTGGGCTCGCAGCGTACCCGATGGCCCCCGCGAAGGCGCCTTCATCGATGAAGTGAGTGTTGATGTGCCCAAAGGAACCCGATTTGTGCGATTTGCGATCGAAAATTACGGGGCCCTACCGCCCTGGCATTTGGGTCATCACGATCAAGGCCGAACCTATATTTTCAGCGACGAAATTCAACTCCGATAAAAACGGGGTTGGCATTGTCGGTGGGTGCTGCCAAATGAGCTCAGCCTTGGGGGTGAAGTTGTTCAGTCTTGCCTTTCGCTTGGGAATTTAGGGGAGCCAAATTTGGCGGCTGGCACGGGAGTTGCCGCATTCTACCTCCACGATGCAATGCTGACCTGAGATGCGCTGGCGCTCGAGCTTAATCTCATACCTGCCGCTGGGTTGCTCTTGGGTTTGCAGGAGGGTTAGCATCTTGCCTGTTTCGTCAAAGAAGCGCAAGACGGTTTTTCCTGAAAAGGGTTGTTGAAACTGAATCACAATGCTCTCTCCTTGATTCTCGGTGTAGGCCATGAGTTTCCAATCGTTGAACGATTCGATGCTGCGCAAGTTGGCGGCGGCATTGGGAGTGATGAATACTTTGTACAAAGCGGCATTGCTGCGGCTCAGTGCATTGTTGCTTGTGAATACATTGTCCTGGTCGCTTTCGATTCCGCCCACTATGGTTCCAATCCAAGTTTCTTGTTGGCTGGGCAAAGCATCGTATTTCAGGCCTTCTCCCAGGTGGGCCAATCCTGAGGCGGGAATGAATGCTGCGGCCGCTCCCAACCGAGCCGGCATGGGAGTGTCCATGAGGTATTCGCTGAATTGGTTGTTTTCACCGCGTTCGACCAATGAAATATGATCCACAAATGGAACGTTGACATCTTTCACCAAGTTGCCATTGGCATCGGTGGTGTACAAACCTATCCCTCCAAAAAACAGGGAGTATTGGCGATTTTTAGCCGTGCTGATCAGGGAAATTTGGGCAGTATGGTATTGGTTCAAGAGTTGTTCGAATCCAGCCACTTCCTGCCAGCCCTGAGGGGTCCAGGTGACCAGATTGGTCCAAGGCAAGTCGGCGCTGTATTGGAAAACGCCTGAAAATAGCCCAATCTGCCAGGTTCCATCGGCCATGTAAAGGGGTAGGGCGTTGTAGTCGCGCTTGTGAAAAAGCAGGCTATCGTAATCGCTGCTGAAGCGGGTGACGGTTAATTGGGGTGAAACTTGAATTTGAAAGCGACGAACCGAGTTGGTATAGGCTTGGGTAAAGCCCTGTCCATGATCGGGTCCCATGGGGTTGTAAGATCCATCGAATAAATGGCCGCCGGCTAAGATGATTTCATCGTTGAATGACAGCATATGGCCCCCCGTGACTTTGAAGCGCGAGTCGGCCGTTTGTTGGAAATAAGACAGCGGGCTTTGTCCATTTTTAATGGCTTGAATGCTTTTCGAAACAATAACACTGCTCAGATATCCAAAGGTGGTGTGGGCATTGGCTGTGGGAGAGTAGGCATAACCACCGCTTATAAGCAAGGTATCGGCAATTTGAACGAATTGCGCATTGCTGGAACTGAGCTGTTCGCTGATGCTGGCGGGAAACCCGCTTGGGGTGTAAGACCACACAGAATCATTTTGGGTGTTCCAAACCCACCATTTACCCTGAATGCCTGCTTGGTCAAATGCGGCAAAAGGTTGGCGCTTGTGCAGCCCGTCAGTGCGGCCGGCTAAAATCAAAACCTCAGGGCCATTTTGTGCCCAAACAAAACTCTGCAAGGCGGGGAAAGCCTCAGGGCTGTGTTTTTCCAATCGAATGGAAAAGGGTGCCTGCGATTGGGCTATGAGCATTTGAGTCGCCCCCAATAGGGTTAATAGGCTGGTAATGAATTTTTTGTTGCAAAATGCCATGCTTCGAAATTCGAGAAAGAATGGGTTTTAAAAGGTGACCGCGGTCACCTTTTTCATTTTTCAGTCAGAAGCGTTTAAAAAAGTTGACGCTTGAAAATTGCTTAACACGGGCATGATTTCGCACTATATCTTTGCCCCATATTATGAAACAAAATTTCATCTTCGCCTCAGCTGCAGCCCTTTTGGGATTGTCAAGCTGTATCAGCAGCCAAGAAGCGTATGACAAAGCTAAATTGTCTGATTTTGTAGCTGCTCAAACAACTCAACTGATTGAAGACAAAGCAGGTGCCAAGCACAGCATGAGTGAGGCTGAACTCGACCGCATGGTGGTAGAGTCAAGCTCACGTGTGAAGGTTTTGGATACCGATATGGCTCAGGTGAAAAGCCAAATGAGCGAATTGCAAGAGGCTTTGGAGGCCATCGATGCTTTGGAAGCTGAAGCTCAAGCTGAGTTCGAGCGTTCCAATGTAACGACCGTTTTCTTCGCTTCGGGTTCTTCTGTGTTGACCGCAGACGGAATGCAGGCTTTGTACAACTGGAAATCAGCCATGGACCGCGGCGCTACTTCTTACAACTACACCGTTGAGATTTATGCCTCTACCGACAAAACCGGTTCTTCTGCTGGAAACGCCAAATTGCGCGACAAGCGCGCCGAGTCTGTTCGCAAGTTCTTGGTAGGAACTTTGGGAATGACCGGTGCCATCAACGTGGTAACCACCCAGCCTGCTCAAATGGCAGTGTTGAGCTTGGATCGCCGTGTGGTAGTGTCTGTTAAGGTTAACAATTAATTGATTTAAAAACATTTGTGAATAAAGCCCCCGGTTGGGGGCTTTTTTTATGCCGAACTTCGGGCTTTGCCGCTGAATATGGATCGCAACGCTACCCATTTTGTTGTTCCCGTGGGTTCCCCCTTGTGGTGGGCCATGAACCTAGGTCTTCTGGCCGCTCTTGTGGCCGTCATTGGGCTCACTCGAAAGTCTGATCAGGCTCAACGTGAACGCATAGGTCGCTATTTGGCGGGTCTGCTGCTGGTGAATTTCTTGGTCAATCATGCCGTATTGACCTATCGCTGCGTGTGGGATTTGCAGACCTGTTTGCCTCTTCATCTGTGTTCGCTTTCGGTGTTGCTCTCCATCTACATGCTCTGGACTCGCAAGCCTTTGGCCTATGAGACGGCTATTTTTTGGGGAGCGGGAGCCGTCCATTCATTCATCACTCCTGAGTCTACTACCGGTGGCGGTACTTACGAATTGTGGGAGTACAGCATTTCGCATGGGGGTATCATTTTGGCCGGTCTCTATGCCACTATGCGCTTGGGAATGGTCCCTCGCAGCGGCAGCTGGTGGAAGGTTTTTCTGCTGACCCAAATCTTGGTTCCCGTCATAGGCCTGGTCAATTATCTACTGGGTTCCAATTACATGTATTTGGCTCAGAAACCCAATGCCGACAATCCCATGATCATGGGAGAATGGCCTTGGTACATCATCGCCCTAGAAGCGGTGGTGTTGATTCACTTTTACGCGTTTTATGCGTTGCACCTCTTTCTCTCTAAGCGCAGTTCAAGATAAATGGTATTCTCGTCGTTAGCCTTTTTATATGGCTTTTTGCCGCTCTGTGTGTTGCTGTATTACGCAACCCGGGTCATGGCCATTCGCAATTTGACCCTGCTGCTGTTCAGTTATTTGTTCTACGCTTGGGGTGAACCTTTTTGGGTGCTGCTGTTGGCGTTTAGCTCTGTCTTTGATTATGCCAACGGTCTGTTGATTGCCAAATTCAGAGGGACTTGGAAGGCCAAGGCCGTCATGGTGGGTTCTGTTTTGGTGAATTTCGGCATGTTGGCCGCTTTCAAATATGGAGGCTTCATTTACGACAACATCAACCTGTTGATCTCCCTGCCTTTCCCTAGGCCCGAGGTAGACTTGCCCATCGGCATATCGTTTTACACCTTCCAAACGGTTTCGTACACCTTGGATGTGTACCGCAACGAGGTCAAGGCCCAGAAGAATTTCGTGGCCTTTATGATGTTCGTGTCCATGTTCCCGCAGTTGGTGGCGGGTCCCATTGTGCGTTACAACGCGGTTGAGTCGCAGTTGCTTCAACGCGATTTTAACTGGGATCGCATTTGGTCGGGCGTGAATCGCTTTGCCTTTGGCTTGTTCAAGAAAGTGTTTGTTGCCAACGCAACCGGTGCTTTGGTTGCCAAGTATTTGGAAGGCTCCCTGATGAATTTGACCGCGCCCGATGCTTGGATCGGCATTGCCTTGTTTTCCATTCAGCTTTACTTCGATTTTTCGGGTTATTCAGACATGGCCATCGGTTTGGCCCGCATGTTTGGCTTTGAACTGGAAGAAAACTTTCGACACCCGTATGCGGCCATTTCGGTGGCTGATTTCTATCGCCGCTGGCACATATCCCTGGGGAGATTCTTTCGCGACTATGTCTACATACCCCTGGGGGGCAACCGCCGCATGCAAGACCGCAACATCTTCGTAGTATGGGCCTTGACGGGGCTTTGGCATGGTGCTTCTTGGAATTTCGTCATGTGGGGGCTGTATTTCGGTGTGTTCATGCTCATTGAGAAGTATAGCATGCCCGTCTTGAATAAAACACCTCGGGTGTTGAAACACATCTACACCTTGATTTTGATTGTCTTCAGCCGCTCGATTTTTTACTACGTGGATTTTGGGCAGCTGAAAGAATTCTGGAGGCACCTGTTTTACGGGCGCTCGTATTTGAGTGAGGCCATGGTGATGGATTTGTACAACCACGCCTTCTTGCTGGTATTGGCCGTTTTGCTTTGCATTCCCTGGGATGAGATTTTTCCGCAGGCCGGTGAAAAATGGCAACCCGTTTACAAGTGGATTTCCTTGCCCGTCGCTCTGGCCATGGTGGCTGTATCCACCGTATTGCTAGTGGGAGATACCTATAACCCCTTTATTTATTTCCGTTTCTAAGATGCGCATTTCAGGAATTTACAGTGTACTCGCGGGCTTGATCTTTGTAGCCATTCCCGCTGTCATGATTGGAGGGGAGCAGGAGAGCATCAGCCTGGAAGAGAAGCGCAAATTGGCCGAATGGCCAGATTTTCGTTGGGATGATTGGGTGAGTGGAGCTTATGGCTCAGGGGTTGATGCCTATTTTGATGACCATCTGCCCGGCCGAAACGCCGTCATTCGATGGGCCGATGGGGTGAAATGGGCCTGGGGCCTGCACCCCGCTGTGCGGGAGCATAAGGTGCTGGTCAAACCCGCCAAACGCGAACAAATCGATACCAGCGGCGGTGATAGCGCTCGCATGAATTACCTGCAAGATTTTGATGAATCGTATTCGGGCGAGATGTTGATCATCGATGGGGCTGTGTTTACCCAGAACAGTGGCAATCCGGCTATGAGCCCTGCATTTGCCAAGATGCTGAATGAATACGCTGAAAAATTAGCCGGTCATACCCGGGTATTTTCCTGCGTGGCCCCTTTGTCTTCGGCCTTTATTCCCGTTCAGAAATACCGCCGCTATTACCAGCGCAACAAGGCGACCTTAGACGCCATACGCGACCATTTGGACGGTCCCTTGTTCTGCGATGTACTGGGCGAAATGACGGCTCGCCAAGATCAAAAGTTGTTTTTTGGCAGCGACCACCACTGGACCGCTCGCGGAGCTTACGGTGGGTACGCCGCTTTTTGCAAAGCGGCTGGTTTTGCGCCCGTTCCTCTGGAGCAAATGCAGCGCAAAGTCAAAACCGGTTTCCTGGGTTCTTTGTATGCCCTAACCCGCGATGCTAGCGTGCGCGACCATGCCGATACATTTGAATACTTCAAGCCCCGTGTAGAAGCCAGCGCCGTTCGATTTGGCGAAAGCGGCTTGGATCACCCTATTAAGTCTTCGGTATTCTGCGATGGATTTCAAGGCTCGTCTTGCTACATGACCTTCATATGCGGAGACGCTCCCTTGGTTAAAATCAGCACCGGTGTTAAAAACGGGAAAAAAGCGGCAGTGGTAAAAAACTCCATGGGCAATGCATTTTCGGTGTACTTGGTGTCGCATTATGAAGAGATTTGGGTGTTTGATTTTCGCTATTCCAAACACGTCATGTTGGACATCATCGCCCAAGAAGAAATTGACGATTTGATTTTTGCCTTGGGAATGTACGGTGCCATGTCGAGCGGCACCATACACATGATGCGCAAATTGGGCGAGGGAGGTGTTGGCATGCGCCCCCGACCCGTTCACAACGATACCGCCCCGGTTCCCCCGGCTGCGCCGAATCGCGATAGTTCAGCCATTCTTGTGCCGCAAATTGTACCCCAAAGTCAAGATACAAATGGCCAGTAAAGGGAATTCTATTGCATCTTGGTATCGTTTTTGCCTTGAAAATTCGATGGTTCGAGCACTGTGGGCGTTGATGATAGGCTGTTTTCCCTTGGGCTTGCAAGCCCAATTCTATGCCGAAACTCCTGCGTCGCTTCGCCTGGATACCCAATACAGTTATTTCCAGTTTTTCTCGGCCGAAACAGGCTGCCAGCTCCAAGAAGTATTTCGCAAAGCCCAAACTGACCGGGCTGTCATCTTCCATTATGGGGCCTCGCATGTGCAGGCTGAGGTTTTGGTCACCGAAGCCAGGGCCGCTTTGCAACACGAATTTGGCGATGCCGGGCGAGGTTTGGTATTCAATTACGGGGCCGCCAATACCTATTCGTCCATCAATTACAAATCGACCAAAGAAGGGACCTGGAAATACGCCAAAAGTTTCATGTCAAAGCCTGCCTTGCCCTTGGGGGTGATGGGCATGACCGTACAGAGCGAAGAGTTGGGTTCCTCCCTTCATTGGACCTTCAAAACACCGCTGCAAGATCGCAAGCACATCGTTTGGATCTTGGCCGACAACGATGCCTGGACTCCTGATTTTGATGTGTACATCAACCAAGCCCATTACGTGTTTGACAAAGCCAAACGCCAACGATTTGAAGGCTTGCCCTACTATGCCTTGGAGTACGAAGGGGAAATCGAAAACGTAAACATTCAACTCAGCGCAGCCGGTGACTCGGGCACTCGCTTTACCTTCTACGGCATGAATTTCGAGTATGCCAATGCCGGCGGCTTGGTGTACCATTCCCTGGGGGTCGGTGCAGCTCCTATGGAGTCGGTGCTGCGTTTGAAAGCCATGCCCGCCCAAGCTCAAGCCTTGGAGCCCGACTTGGTTTTTCTGGATTTTGGCACCAATAACATTCTGTATACCAACAAGGTGGATCCCAAGATTCGCACGACGGTTGCCCGGGCCATAGATTCGTTTCGGGCCTTGAATCCCGAGGTGGTCATTGTGCTCACAACCACCCAAGACTTGTATTACAAAGGGCGCATCATCACCGCTGGGGTTGAGTTTCGCGATTTGATGCAAGAGCTGGCCCGCGAACACGATTGTGTCTTCTGGAATTGGTACGATTTGTCGGGTGGCTTGGGTAGCATTCGCTCTTGGGGCGCCGAAGGGTACGCCCTTTCTGATAACATTCATTTGACTTGGAAGGGGTATCGCCTCAAAGGCGGATTCGTGCACCACAGCATCCTGAATACCTTGAATTACCTCGAGCAGCACCCTGGGGCTGATTCCTTGTCTTTGGTTCCCAAAGTTTACGAAATGCCCGCCCCCGCGCCTGCGCCTACCTACGCGGCCAAAAGCGGCAGTGGGGCTCGCTATCATACCGTGCGTTCGGGTGAATCGCTCTGGTCCATTTCGCGCAAATACAACACCAGTGTAGAAAAGATACAGCGCCTCAACGGCATGAAAGGGACGGTCATTCGACCGGGTCAAAAATTGCGGGTTCGATGAAAAAATGGCTGCTGATGGTGGGAATGATCCTGGGTTTTGCTGCTCGGGTGCCGGCACAATCGCAGCTGCCTACCGAACTTGAATTGTACGACAGTTTGGTTTCACGGGGCTTTTGCGCCCCCGATATCGTTTGGCGCATTTGCATTTGGGAAACCGGGCATTTGCGCAGCGGTTTGTGTGTCAATTACAACAATTTGTTTGGGCTGAAACGAAGCAGCAGTCAATACCGTCACTTTGACCACTGGTTGGATTGCCTCGATTATTTTCAGGTCCTGTGGAACCGGCGCTTTGAAGAGTATGCTGAATCGCCTGAACCCAAAGATGCTTATGACTTTTTGCGCTGGTGGGGTTACAAAACTGGTCGCTCTTATCACCCTGCTGAATCTTCTTACATCGTTCACCTGAAGAGCATACGACTGCCTGAGCCATATCGCAGTTCCGAGCCAGAGCCGATTCCCGATGCCGAACTTTGATTGGGACCTTGTCGTTGTGGGAGGTGGTGCAGCCGGCTATTTCTGTGCCATTCAAGCGGCCGAGGCCAAGCCGGGATTGCGCATCGCCATTTTGGAAAAAAGCCCCAAGACCTTGGGGAAAGTGAAAATATCAGGCGGTGGGCGTTGCAACGTGACCAATGCCGAAGAGCGTAACAAGGTGTTTTTGGAGGCTTATCCAAGGGGGCAAGCATTTTTAAAAAAGGGCTTTCAACAGTTCGGCCCCAAGCAAACACGCGCTTGGTTTGAATCGGCGGGCATGCCCTTGAAGGCCGAAGCCGATGGCCGCATGTTTCCGCAAGAGAATCGATCTGAGGCCGTATTGCGCCTGTTTGATGGCAAAATCCAGAGCTTGAGCATCCAGGTGCTCTGCAAACATAGTTTGGAGCGCTTAGAGGTTCTGGAAACGGGATTTTCCTTGCAGGTTTTGGCTGAGGGCGAGCCTCGGTGCTGGTTGAGCCGGCAGGTGGTGCTGGCCATGGGCGGCATTCACAAGGAGAGTGTTTGGGAGCCCTTGCAGACTCTGGGTCTAGCGCGTATTT
>Ga0222713_10006874_pt1 | contig 10760 bp, 11 predicted proteins | sample C33_649DmetaG_FD_165061 | JGI IMG/M metagenome (GOLD analysis project Ga0222713, IMG submission 165061) | Estuarine water microbial communities from San Francisco Bay, California, United States - C33_649D | ecosystem: Environmental > Aquatic > Marine > Unclassified | place: USA: California... | reverse complement strand
AAAAGGAGTTTTTTCATAATTAAATCTAATAAATAATTTCAATGAAAAAAATAGTTGCATAACGATATTACTATTTAAATCACAACTGGATTAACTTGTGCTGCAACGTTTAATAATTCGGGGAGCAAGTAAAAATGATAAACCCGTTATACGGTTTTCGTGTAACGAGTTTTTTATTAAATTTCAAAAAATAATATTAAAAAATGAAGGTTTTTAAGTCAATTATTAGCGGATTGTTCCCCATCATTATGACAATAATAGGGGTCAAAGCTATCGTCTTCGGAGAAATTGATGATTCCCCTGGACTAATGCTAATAGGTTTGCTTATTATTGTTTTTGCCTCTGTATTCAATATTCGAAGAAGTCGAATTGATTAAACTACCAGAAGAGTAAAAAAATAAAAATTTGACTTAAAAATAAGGTTATAGTTTAATCATCGCCTCTTCTACTGGAAAAAAAGGGGTAGAATTTGATATGTACTCTATCTTTTTATATATTGGAAGTATAATTAACCGTAAATCAATTTTAATGAAAAAAATAGCTTCCCTTTTTTTAGTGCTTACTTTAGTAATCTATTCTTGCCAACAAACCAACGCTGAAGAAAGCAGCCCTTCAACCGGGATTATGTGGTTTAACGACAATCCTGATCATCGAGAAATAATTATTGAAGGCATTCGGCATTTTGAAAATATTGAATTTGAAAAAGCCTTTGTTTATTTTGAAAAAGCAGTTCGTCTAGACACTACCTTATTTGCCCCTCATGTTATGTTGGCCAGTTTAGCTAGACCCAATTCTGCGCAACAAGAGTACCATTTTGAAAAAGCCAAAGAATTGGTAAAGGACAAAAATGAAAATTCCAAGCGATTTGTGTCTTTATTAGAGTTTAAAAATGATAATGGAAAACGAAGTATGATGGGAAGAGGTGAAAAAATGAAAATTTGGGAGGCTATGATTAAAGATGCTCCAAATGGTCCCTTTATTCAGTTTTATCATGCGTGGTCTAGAGCATCAATAGAAGAGCGTATTGAAGCCATGGAAAATGTATTAGAGTTGAGATTAACAAGTGGCAACACAGATAATGGCCATATTCTTAACGTTTTAGGCTACAGTTATATGCAGTCCGATAATCTTGAAAAAGCAAAAGCAACATTTGAAGAGTACATCAGTCTATATCCCAATGGATATAATCCTTACGATTCTATGGGCGAATTTTATTTTGCACAAAAGGATTATGAAAATGCAAAAATTTACTACATTAAAGCATTAGATGCCTACCCCGCTGCGAATTCTGCATTCCAAAAGTTGCAAGAAATAAATGCACTTTCTTCAGAATAAACTCCTGCATAAAAAAACCGTTTATTAAACGAAAAACACCCTTTTCTATTATACTGAACCCTCCCTTACGGAGGGTTTTTTTGTTCCCTTAGCGTTTAGGAATATTTGGATGGGAAGTATGTAAAATTATATGACTATTTTAGTTTTACTAACCATAAAACAATCAAAATGAAAAAATTTACACTTTTATTTTTACTGTGCACTGTTTCAATACATGCCCAAGATTTATCTTGGGAAAATGCTGTGAACGGAGATTTCATAATAGACTCCATTACTTTAAATGAGCCTGGAGGTGAAGGAAATATTGTAAATGTATCAGGTAAAGCAGGAGACTGGAATGTTAATATGACATTTAGATTTACAAATGCTTTAAGAACAAGTGGACAAGGAGAGTATACCGCAAATGCATGGGCTGAAAATGGATCTGAAATATTAACTACGACAGTTAGAGGTGTTTGGAAAAAAAAAATAAGGTCTACCATTTGAAACATTTCGAAAATGCTTCTGATGGGAGTCAATTACTCACAACAGGAGCAATGGACCTTCAAAATAAAACCTATACATGCGTGGTTCGTTTTTTGAATTAAAATAAACTACGTTACCTCCATAGAAAGGACTTATTTTTCTTTTACAATTATTTTTTTTAAATTAGAAATTATTAACCGTAAATCAATTTAAATGAACGCAACTAAAAACATTAAAAAAGTTAGAGCCCATGATGCAATTTGTGGACTACTATACCTAGCAAGTGTAGGGTTAACCCTTCAAACAGGAAATATGGATTTCCTTTATATAGCTGTTGGAGTTGGGGTATTACAAATAATTAGCCCTTTTACTAAATTTTGTCCAGTATACTTTACCCTCAACAAGATTATGAGTGATACTGACCCGATGCAAAATGGAAAATAAAACCTAAGAAAGATTTAAACTAAAACCCCTCCCCAAGTGGAGGGTTTTAGTTAAAAATTCCATTTTAAAAAAATCAAGAACTTCTTAGTATCTTGAATTTCAGTCACTTTAAAAAATAGTACGATGAAAAATACAATTGCCTTATTACTTGTTTCTGCCCTCCCTTTTCTTAGTTACTCTCAAAATTCTGATTACACCAAATACAATACTCAAATTAAACAAGTAGACCAAAATGTCACCTTTTTTGAAATTGAAAAAATCAATGATCAATTTTATATGCTTGTCGGTGGAGGGGGCAATGTAGGTGTTTTTGTTAGTGATGATAACGTTATTTTGATTGATAATAAATATGAAATCATTGAAGATGTTTTGATGACTTCACTTAGAGAAATTACGGACAAACCCATTAAATATATAATTAATACCCATTTTCATCATGACCATTCCGATGGGAATAGAGCATTTGGAAAGCAGGGAATTCCTATTATATCCCATCAAAACGCAAAAAAAAGAATGATGGAAGATGCTGAATTGTACGGTGGAATTTTAGAATTTATTAAGGATTTTGTTCAACCAAAATATGAGGCTAATTCATTGCCTGTTATAACATACGACAGTAAAATGACACTAAGCGAAGGAAATGAAGAAATCGAATTATATAATTTTGGGAAAGCCCATACTGATGGCGACAGTGTGGTTGTATTTAAAAACAGCAATATAATTCATACAGGTGACGCCTTTGTGACCTATGGATATCCCTTTGTAGATTTAAATAATGGGGGCTCTATTAAAGGTCTTATTGATTTTTTAGGAACCCTAGAATACATGTGCGATGAAAACACAATCATAATGCCCGGTCATGGGGGTTTTAGTAAAAAGGAAGCGGTTACTAAATTGAAAAATACTTTATCCGATTTATATACTAAAGCGGTAATTGGATTAAAGAATGGTTTATCCTACCAAGAAATTTCAAACTCAATTGAGGAAACCTTAAACGATGACAATGCAACAAAATTGAATTATATAAAATCCATAGAATTGGAATTATCTAAAGAAAATTAGTTGGCTATTGAAAAGGGGAAACTAACCGTTATTTTCTCCCAACTCAACGATATTGTTCCTGCTTCGTTACTTGTTCTTTGAACTCTATATACCAATTGTTCTGTGATGTCTTCAGAAATTTCGGGGAGTACTTCAAAGCGCAAAACATCCGCCTCCTCATCATAGTCGTCTTTACCATGTTGCTCCCAATTTTTATTTAAAATTATTGTCCATTTTTCTTTATTGGGTATGGTAAAAAATCCATATTTCCCCGCCTTAAGTAAGTTTCCATCTAACAAGAGGTCTTTATTTGTTTCTAACCAGGTAGCGTTATGAGCCCCAGACTGCCAAACTTCACCATAGGCCAATAATCCGCCAAAGATGATTCTCCCGCGAACGGAAGGGGAAGAATAATCGATATGGATATGCGCATCGTTTACCAAGGCCATGGCGTATTTATGAGGACTTACTGCTTTTTTGGCTGATGAAGAAACTTCAGTAGAATGATTTTGATGTGAGTCGTTGTCTTTTTTATTTGTAGCGTTTTGACAACCGAAAATCACGATATAGAAAAAGGAAAGGAGCAGTATTTTTTTCAAAATATTTTTCTTCAAAGCTATTGTTTTTATAGCATAAACCCTAAATAAATGCTGTCTAGATGGGTAGAATCACTCAAAATTTTGAGTGTCTTTTAAAAAACGATCCCTATACCCCTGCCCCTCTTTACATCTTTCTCTATCTTACTTCAGAAAACAATTTTTTAATGTAAATCATTCTTTATAAATTCGTAAGTAGTTCCGTGTAAACTGGGCATAAAATAGAGTTGCGGGTGGAGAGAACGCATCCAAAAAAACCGTTACAGTTTTAAAATTTCAAATTTTTTTAAATGAAAAGATTCGCTTTTTTAGTCTTGTTTCCTTTTTTTATTATCAATTCTTGTGGGTCATTAAAGATGTCTAGTCCTAAAAATAAAAGTGATAAGACAATTCAACTTCCCCCTAATGTTGATTCCAATAAATACTCTAAAAAAAGAAATTAATGCTAAAACATAACCTAGGCATCTAAAGGCCGGCAACTTATTTCATTGGCCCTAGGCTTTATACTTAGTGAAATTTAAAAGAGTACTTTTTTGAGAAGTAAATAGTTATCTTTAACCTTATGCCCACACAATCTTTTATATAATAATCTTATAAATTTTAGAACATGAAAACTTATACTGATGGTTTTTTCTCTGTGAACTCTTCAAATGGATTCTTGCCATTACATGAACCGCTACAGACCTTACCTACTAAATACTCTGAATTGCAATTTCTTCTTGACAATATGCCCATTTGTAAAGAGGATGGTTCCCCAGGGTATTTAGCGCTAAATGGGGGAATTGAAAAGGCTACAAATCAACTTCCCAATTTTTATGAGGAGGTAAAAGAAGAGAAAGATCCTTTTGTAAAAGCTGCATTATTTAGAGCCTACAGTTTTTTAACTTCTGCATATACATTGTCTCCTTCCTATCAGTTCTTTAAAAAAACAGGGGATTACGGGTTAGGAAATAAAATTATTCCAAAAAATATTGCTCAGCCTTTTGTAAAAATTTCAGAAATGTTAGAAGTATCTCCCTGGCTTGATTATCATTATGCATACTCACTGGGGAATTATAGAAAAAAAGATTCTTCAAAAGGGTTAGAATGGACAAATCTATCCATGGCAGTAAAGTTTTCAGGACTAAAGGATGAAGAAGGATTTATTATGCTTCATGTTGATATTAACCAATTTTCGCCTGATCTTGTTAAAGCTGCATTAGACCTATCCGAAAATAATAGTGATCCAAATCCAAGTTTATTATTATTAGGTGAAACTTTAAAAAAAATGAATGAAAGAAGAAAACTGATGTGGGAAGCTTCAAGATGGAAAAATTATAATGATTTTAGAATTTTTATTATGGGATCAAAAGGGAATACTAAAATTTTTCCGGATGGAAATATCTATGAAGGTGTATGGGAAACACCACAATCATTCCGAGGACAAACGGGTGCTCAAGACAATATCATACCCACTGCAGATATTATTTCAGGGGTAATAAATTATTATCCTAAAAATCAATTAACAGATTACTTACTTGATCTAAGAAATTATCGTCCCAAATGCATACAGGCGTTTTTTAGTGATATTTCAGAAAAAATGAGCCATTCGCCCTTGCTTGACAGATTAGTTAGCAATAAGAATTTTAGAGGCATGTTATTGCTTATGAAGGTATATGAAGAGATCTATTTGTTTAGAAATGGGCACTGGCAATTTGTCCAAAAATATATTATGCAAAATACTTCATATCCAGTGGCTACGGGTGGAACGCCAATAACTTCATGGATTCCGAATCAAATTAAAGCAGTGTTAAGTGCCATGAAAATGTTATTTGATAAAATGGATAAATATTCTGAAGAAAATTGGAATAAGAAAGAATGGATGGCGTCTTATGATAATAAGGTTACACTGCTTAACAAACAACTTAAAATTGTATCCATTGAGGCTTTTAACCCTGAAGAAGTATTTATTTTAAATGAAAAACTTGGATTTAAAGATTTTTAATAAAGTTCATTTTACCGGTTTATGAATGTTAAAATTTTCGTTACGGGGGGTACATTCGATAAAGAATACAATGAAATTGATGGGAAATTATTTTTCAAAAGCACTCATGTTCAAGAAATTTTATCTTTAGGGAGGTCTGCTGTTAATGTAAGTATTAAAACCCTAATGATGATTGACAGCCTTGAAATGACACCCTACCATAGAGAACTTATTGTAAAGAATATTATTAAATCTAAAGAAGATAAAATTGTAATTACTCACGGAACTGATACAATGGTAGAAACTGCAAAATTTATTCATGAAAGGTTGAAAACCAAAACTATTGTTTTAACAGGAGCTTTGATTCCTTATAAATTTGGAAGTTCAGATGGGCTTTTTAATTTAGGAGCGTCTTTAGCCTTTGCTCAAATTTTAGACCCCGGTGTTTACATATCGATGCATGGAAAATATTTTAATTGCAATTCCGTTTTTAAAAATAAATTAACCGGACAATTCACAGAAATAAAAGAACATTAGAATTTCAATTAACTCAAACTAAACACATTTTAAAAAAGAATTTTTTGTGTCTAGTTGAAATGTGTGTGTTTAAATTAGGTGTTTACAGAGACCAAAAAAATTGCCTTATACCCTGTAATAAAAGGGTTAAGGTTAGTGTTTTTGTAAATAAATCAATTTGTATATTGTGGGGTATTAACCATAAATCAATCACAATGAAAAATCATATTTTTTTAATTTTTACATTTTTAATTTCAACTTTTGTTTTTGCTCAAAATCAAGAACGGTTAAGTGTTCACTATTTTGACATTCCCCAAAGTATGGAGACAGCTTTTTTGAAGTTTAATAAATTATTGAATCAAGAAATTGAAAATGCTGGGTTTGGAAAAAACTTTTACAAGATATACAAAGTAAAGGCAGATGATGAGGCTAAAATGTACAGATACTTTCAAATCAGTTCATACACAAGTGATAAACATTATGATTTGACTCACGATTTAGGTGAACAATACGAGAAAATATCAGATGAATTTTGGAACTCTGATTTAGCAAAAGAATTTAATAAAAATAGAATATATAGAAAAGTTTATAGAATTGGCAATTAACCTAAAAAAACAATTTAAAGAAGGATATTGGCAAATTTTTCTAACTTTAAATCTATTATAAACCATAAAACAATTAAAATGAAAAAAATTTATTCACTTCTCTTTTTATTAAGCACATGCCTTGCTTTTGGGCAAGTTATTCAGACTCGCTTTTTAAATGTCGATAGAGGAAAAAATCAAAAATTTGAAGCCGGGGTTGAAAAAAAGACAAAAATGTTCAACTCAAAAGAAGGTCAACTTCGTTTTTATACTTTTAGAATTAATTCAGGAATAAATACCGGGAAATACTTTAGAGTTCGTTACGAAGATGAAATTTCAGGTTTTGATATCAATCCCCCAGCTGCAGCATTAAAATTGTGGCAAGATGAAATTGGAGATATTATGACTGCTGATAACACACGATGGTTAGGATACAATAAAAATGCATCGCATGTTAACGTTAGTCCTTTCAGCAAACCTTTACGAAGGGTAATGGAGTATTCGTATAGAGCAGAAATGGGAGATGAATTCTGGAGATTCAGACTTAATGTTGCAAAAGCAATAAAAGAATCAAATGCTGATATTTTTATGGAGGTTTGGAATTGCGCTTCAGGATGTGATGGAAATACAGTTTTAATAGTCTTTGGGCACAGTGATTTTAAAGAATTAGGACAAGACAATTCTGTAGAATGGGGAAAAGTATATGACAAATACGAAGAACTAAATGGCGAAGGTAGCTATGATAAAGACATTAGTAATTTTAATAAATCACTTGAAATTTATGGGCGAAGAACCTATAACATGTCTTTTTTACCCGAATTGAGTTCTCCTGAAAACATGTCTAATCTCGATAAACTAACTACGGATTAAAACTTAAAAGTATCAATACTTTAGAGTAATAAGTATAAAAACCCTCCCCCACGGAGGGTTTTTAATATCCCTCTGATAACTGAACTTAAATTTCCTAATTTTAATCCCATGGCATCAAAGACTTTCTTTATAGCTTTTTACATCTTACTTTTTAATGTAAACCATTCCCTTTATGCCCAAATGCAAAAACCAAATTTTGTTTTTATCGTCGTTGATGATATGCGTTTTGATGAATGGAGTGGTGGTGGGCATAGTTATTTAAAAACGCCACACCTTGATTCATTAGCCCAAATAGGCTCTAAGTTTACAAGAGCCTATCACGCGGTGCCCCTTTGTTCTCCCAATAGGGCAAGTTTACTTACAGGGCAATATCCATCAAGGCATGGCATAATTGATAATAGTGCTCGAGATAGGGCGAGCTTTCTTTTGGATTTGTTTCCTATCGAATTACAAAAATATGGAATTAAGACTGGGCATGTAGGAAAGTGGCATATGGGAAATAACCCAAATCCACGACCAGGATATGACTATTGGATTAGTTTTAAGGGACAGGGACAGGTCTATAATCCCGTATTGTTTGAAAATGGCATTCCGATATCAACTGAAGGATATATAACGGATATTCTAACAGAAAAATCTATTGATTTTATCAAACACAACAAAGACAATCCCTTTTTTCTCTACATCGCGCATAAAGGCATTCATCCTGAGGCAGTTCAATTTGATGATGGAACTACTGATTTGTCAATTCCTAAAAAATTCATTCCTGCACAACGCCATAATGGAATTTATACTAATTCCATTTTTAAAAGGAGTCCGTCGTATTCAAAAGAAGCCACTGCTGATCAGGGGAAGCCTGTAATTCAAGCTGCTTTTAAACGTAGATCTGAGGTGTTGAAACAGGATGAATCTTGGAAAAATAGCATGGACTTAGGGGTTTCTGAAACGTCTATTCAAAAAAGGGCAGAAATGATGCTAAGTATAGATGAAAGTATTGGAGAAATTAGAAAAACCTTAAAAGAATTGAATATTGATGATAAAACAACCCTTATAGTTACCAGTGATAATGGCTATTTCTTTGGAGAGCATGGTTTTTCTCTGGAAAGAAGAATGCCTTACGAAGAGTCTGTTAAATCACCATTAATTATTTATGCCCCTACCCTTGAAAAACAAGTGAGCAGTATTGATGCTTTAACGCTTTCAATTGATCTGTCAGCCACGATACTTGATCTGGCTTCAATTCCCATTACAGAAACAATCCAAGGAAAGTCTTTATTGCCCTTGCTTTCAGGAACATCGGAAAATATTAGAAATTCAGCATTAATCGAGTACTTCAGTAATGAAAATCCATTCCCTTGGACTGCCCAAATGGATTATAGAGTTCTGGTTACTGATCAATACAAGTATATTAAATGGCTTAGATCCGATAGTGCAGAACTCTATGATTTAAAAAATGATCCCTTTGAACAAAAGAATTTAATCAACGAAAAAGGAGTTGAAGGTTTGATAACGGAGTTGCACAATAAATTGAAGGAGCAACAATTAGAGGCATTGGGATTATGAAAGATTCTGAAAAACTAGGAATAAAAAATTAATCGCTAATTAATTACAATTTGTTGAAAATACTGTTCCTTCATCAACTACCCATGTCGATGTAATTTGATAGCCTCTGGGGAAAAAATCTTCCTCAATCCAAGCTCCTGTATTGTAACAAGATTCTTCCTCTTCTTCAACAAAATCTGGAATATTTAAATCCACACATGACGGGGGTATTGCGTTAATTTGATTTTCATTGAGCTGAATACAATCAATAAAGTTATTATAGGCCCTCAATAAGTATAAATTAGTTATTGGAGAAAGGTCTAGTCTTTCGAGTAAATTTCCTGCAACAGCTAAATATTCTAATGACGAATTCTGTGAAAAATCAATCGTTGATAATTGATTTCCATCAAGATCTAATCGCTCTATTTTTATTGAACTCGATAAATCGATGTTTTGCAAACGATTATATCCTAGAGCCATAACTTTAAGTGAGGATTGTTCTGGTAAAAAGATTTCTCCTTCGTTTGAGTCGTTGAATACATCCCAGGCCACTAGGTATTCTAGCTTTGACATAAAACGTAAATCTAACGTTGAAAGTTTACTATCCCAAATTCTTAAGTTATAGATATTGGGAGAACCGCTTAAATCTAATTCGGTGAGTTTATTATTATGTAGGACTAGGGTAGATAAATTAGGTGAATTGGTAATTTCAATATCCTCCAAAGTTTGGGTTTCATAGATCCAAACATTTTCTAATGCAAGATTATTTTTTAAATAAAGAGCCTGTATCGGATTAAATGGAATGACAACGTTAACAAGTTTAGTATTTAAGGATAAATCCAAAACGCCTGAAATTTGATTGTTTGCCGCATCCAACCCTTCTAAATTATCAAAATCTTCAATCCCTACTAATGAGGTAATGTTGCGTTCATTTATTGAAATAAAGCTTATCGTATTAATTGATGAAGTAGTTACATAATTATCAAGTACAGTATCCCAACCCTGTTCGATAAGGTATTTTTCAAACTCTACATCCGCGATAAAAGTTTTGCTTTCCATGTAGGTTTCGTCTTTCTCACCTTCAAGTGAGTTTTGGCAAATTCCCGTAAGATCGATATCAAAACTTATCGTTGAATCTTCTACCTTAATATTGGTTAGGGAACCAATACTGCCCTCAGAACCGATCAAATTAATACTTTCATCATCAAGAAGCTCATAGCGCCCTACAATTACATTATTGTTTTCAAAATAAATTTTGAAGGATAAATCAGAGTTAAGTATCAAGTCAGTAAGATTACAATCTTCTGCTTTCCCTGAGGAAATAGTTCGTTTCTTTATTTTCCATTTGCCTACTCCCAAAAAAACATCCGGCTCTACCACTTGTTCCGCTATTTCTTCTTTTTC
>Ga0222713_10006870_pt1 | contig 10761 bp, 10 predicted proteins | sample C33_649DmetaG_FD_165061 | JGI IMG/M metagenome (GOLD analysis project Ga0222713, IMG submission 165061) | Estuarine water microbial communities from San Francisco Bay, California, United States - C33_649D | ecosystem: Environmental > Aquatic > Marine > Unclassified | place: USA: California... | reverse complement strand
CAGAAAGATAATGGACTGAAACCTGATGGAAAGATCGGAAAATATACTTCTAAAGCATTAAATGAGAGTACCTTGAATAAAATTTACAGAGCTGCTTTGGCGCTCGATAAATACCGAACTCAGATAAAATACCCCTCTAAGTATATTTTTGTCAATTTACCGGAATACATACTGAGGTATTACGTAAGAGATAGTCTGAAAAGTATACATAGAGTTGTAATTGGTACAGAAATAAATCAGACCCCACAGCTTAAATCCAAAGTTCATCAGATCATGGTTTATCCCTACTGGAAGGTACCTTACTCTATTTCTAGCAAAGAAATCCTTCCTGCGGTCAGAAATAATACAGGTTATTTAAAGAAAAATAACTACAAAATCTATCGAAAAGACATAGAAGTTGATCCATACGAAGTAAATTGGAGGAAGGTAAGTAAAGACGCATTTCCATACAAAGTACTTCAACAACCTGGGCCCAAGAATAGTCTTGGAATCATCAAATTTGAATTCCATAATAAGTTTTCTGTGTATATACATGATACGCCATCAAAAGGATTTTTCAATTCAGATGTTAGGTCTTATTCACATGGATGTATGCGTTGTGAAAAGCCGGTTGATCTTGGACGAATTGTGCTAGCCAATGACTCACTGCGCCGAAAAGCCAATCCAATGATCGCTGATTCTCTTGACACGCTAATAGGAAGGGCTCAAAATTTCCCAATTCGATTACTTGATCCAATTCCGGTTTTTGTAGAATACCGAAGTGTCTGTGCGGACAGAGAAAAACTTATATTTTACGTTGATATTTACGGAAGAGATGAAGAATACCTCAAAGCATTTCGTTAATGTTGATTGAGTTATTAGCTTTGTAGAATAAAATCGTTAAAATGTCTGTAATTATATCCCCTTCCCTATTATCATGTGACTTTGCAAATGTTCAACGCGATGTAGAAATGATAAACTCTTCATCAGCTGATTGGTTTCACATCGACGTGATGGATGGTGTATTCGTTCCAAATATATCTTTTGGACTGCCAGTAATTGAAGCAATTAAAAGACATGCTAAAAAGCCACTTGACGTTCATTTGATGATTCAGAATGTTGATCCATATATATCTGATTTCAAAAAGGCTGGCGCAGATATTTTAACAGTTCATTATGAAGCCTGTACACACCTCCACAGAACCATTCAAGTTATAAAAGCTGAAGGAATGAAGGCAGGAGTTGCGTTGAACCCACATACACCCGTTGATCTTTTGCAAGATATTATTGCAGACCTTGATCTGGTTTTGATCATGTCGGTTAATCCAGGTTTTGGAGGGCAGAAATTCATTAATAATGCTGTTCTGAGAGTTGAACAAACAAAAAACCTTATCTACAGAACAGGGTCTCACGCCCTTATTGAAGTCGATGGTGGTGTCAATCTTCAAACCGGTGCAGAATTGGTTGAAGCCGGTGCAGATGCACTTGTGGCTGGAAGTTTTGTTTTCAATTCAAATGATTCATTAGCCACAATTGCTGATCTGAAAGCACTAAAATGATTAAAGAGTTCTTCCTGGACAAGATTGAATACGATCTTGCTTGTAATCTTACTTGGATAAAATCTCTGGAAGTTCATGAGAGTCAATTGGATGATTACGTCTTAAAATCGATGTCTCACATTTTAAATGTCCATCACATTTGGAACTCGAGATTATTGAGCCAACAGCCGGAATCGGAGCTTTGGGATATTTTACCGGTAAGTTACTGGAAGAAGTTCGCCGAACAGAATTCAATAGAAACCATTGACTATTTGGAGAAATATGAACTTGGAGAAAAATTAAGCTATCATTCTTCTGAAGGCGTTAAATATTCCAAAAAAGATATCGACATTCTTTTTCATATTCTGAATCATTCAAACTATCATAGAGGCCAAATCGCTCTAAAGATGAAGGAATTAGAAATTAAACCGCCCAGTTTGAATTTTATTGTCTATCGATGATTTGGCGTAAAAATTGTTCGTAACAAAAGCCGTATATTTACGTTTGTTCTTATGATGTTCAGATTAACCAGAATATTACTTTTTCTTTGTTTCAGTGCATTTGCATCTGAAGACACACTATTGATTTCAAAAGAAAAGAATCTTGAGTTAAAGTTATCTGAGCTTCGAAATGCCAATGACGATCAGCAGAAATCCTCATTAGGAAGAGAGTTTAGAGACCTTATGGCAGAAGCACTCAATGAAAAAGGTGCCTTCACCTACCCCTTCTCTCTGTTGAAAACAGTCGGAATCATCGATAGTCCTGATGGTGAGGTGAGAATTATAAACTGGAATGTCGAACTTGACGATCAATCACAAAAATATTATGGTTTTGTGATGAAATATGATCCTAAAAAGAAAACGGTCCTACTGACTGAATTGCACGATAATGCATTCATGATGCCAATTCCAAAAAACGAAATCCTTACTGCAGAACAGTGGTATGGCGCGCTATATTACAAGATCATTCCGATCGAAAAAGGATCTAAAAAATTGTATACTGTTTTAGGTTGGGATGGAAATACTTCAATGTCGAACATCAAATTGATTGACGTAATGTATTTTAATGGAACCCAAGTGAAATTCGGTAGCCCCATATTTAAATATGCAGACAGATCTGAAAAAAGAGTGCTTTTCGAGCACTCTGAAAAAGCGACAATGTCATTGCGTTACGAAGCAGAATACAAAAGAATAATCTTCGACCATTTATCTCCAGAATCTCCAAGTCTGGAGGGGTTTCACGCGTTCTATGTACCCGACCTTTCTCTGGATGCCTTCCTTCTTGACGGATCAAAATGGACGTTTAAGGAAGACGTCATTGGTGTGAATAAAGAGGAAAATGGAAATAAAATGACGGTATACGCCATCAACGAAAAAAATGGTAAAGTAGAACCCAAAGAAATTAAAACAAAGTGGGAGAATCCTGAGGATTCAAATGCTCCTGGAGGAGGTTTTGAGCATAAGGCAGTTACTCCCGAAGACGAAATGGGAATCTCAGAAGAAAAGAATAGTAAAAATGAGAAAAAATCAAAAGATAGACGCGACCCTAATCAGATGAGTACAACACTCGGTGGAGGAAAAAAGAAAAAACGAAAAAGTTAGTCTCTTTCAAACTAATTCTCATTTATTCCTGCTCAATATTCATTGAATGTCAAGAATATACCGAGGTATTCATATATTTGTTATATGACTAAAGCCCTAGCCCTATGAATAAAAATATTTATCTCGTCCCTCATGATTTTACTGCAGTTGGAGACATGGCATTACGCTACGCGCTTCACATGGGAAAAAAAGTAAATTCTGAAATTATTCTATTACATATTACGGCTTCAAAGGCAGACAGCATCAAGGCTATGGCTAAGATTGATGAGATCATTGAAAAAACAGAATTACCGCACGGTATTGAATTAAAAAGAGTTGTTCAAGAAGGATCAATTTTTGAAGATATCGGTAAAATCGCCCAAAGAGAGGGAGCGCAATTAATCATTATGGGAACTCATGGTTCTTTTGGTCTTCAAAAATTATTTGGCTCGAATGCAATCAAGGTTGTCACAAGTGCGGATATTCCTTTTCTTATCGTCCAGAAAAATACTCCATTGATAGATATAAAGAACATAATTATTCCAATTGATCTGACAAAAGAGAGTCTTCAAATAGTGAATATCGCAGGTGATATGGCCAACATTTATGGAGCATCTGTTCACGTCGTAGGAGAAAAACAAAATGACGAGTTGTTAAGTCAGCAGATGAAGAATCGTATTTTGATCGTGAAAAATCAGTACGATGATCGTTCAATACCTTGTAATGTTGAATTATTTTCTAAAGGTGGATCTTACACAAAGAAGATCATGAACTATGTTAAAGAAAAAAATGTAGATATGCTAGCTATAGCCTACCATACTGAAAGTTTATTACCTCAATTTGATACCTTTGCACAGACATTGATTACAAATGATCTTTCATTACCGTGCATGGTGCTCAATTCTAAACCGGCATCTGCGCTTTATTTCTAGCAGATGAAACTTGGAGAATACAATGACCTTAGAATTGAACGATTTACAGGAGTAGGAGCTTTCCTCAGTGATGAACTTGAAAACGAGGTTCTACTTCCTAAAAAATACCTCTTACCGTCGATGTCTGAAGGTGATGTTATTTGTGTTTTCTTATACAAAGATTCCGAAGACCGACCGGTAGCTACCACAGAAGATCCAAAAATTGTCTTGAACTCTTTCGCTTACTTAAAAGTAAAGGAGGTTAATCTTTTCGGTGCTTTCATGGATTGGGGATTAGAAAAGGACTTAATGGTCCCTTTTAAGGAACAAGGATTAAAAATGCAGGAAGATTATACGTATCTGGTAACTCTTCGATACGATAATTCTACAGATCGTTTATTTGCTACCGCCAAAGTAAATAAGTACCTCCTACCCATTAAAGACAAGTCATTATTGGGGCAACCTTGCCGAATAATGGTCTGCGATAAAACCGATTTGGGATTAAAAGTAATTGTCAATGAGCTTTATCAAGGCATGATTTTTAATAGCGACATCAATCAGCCTTTAAAAAGAGGTGCACACTACACTGGTTTCATTCATAACATCCGAGAGGATGGTAAGATTGATGTACGCATGGTAAAGACTGGTGTCGAGCGATTTGACGAATCAGAAGAGAAAGTGCTAAAGATACTCGAACAAAATGGAGGATTTATTGAATTAGGAGACAAGTCTGATCCAGATGAAGTGAGGAAAGTCATGGGAATGAGCAAGAAAATGTTCAAACAGGCGATCGGTAAATTATACAAAGCAAAGAGAGTTCTTATACAAAATGACAGCTTGAGTCTAATCCCTGAAGACACCAGCAATGAAGGGTAAACCGGACATTTCCATAATTCTTCCATGTTATAATCCTCCTTTAAACTGGGAAAAAATTGTCGTTGAAAGCTTTAATACTCTTTCGTCTGCATTTTTCGATAAATCTTTGGAGCTAATCATTGTGGATGACGGAACGGATAAGGTTCGAATAAAAGAGGGCATCAGTTTTCTAAAGAATCAGATCGACACATTCTCCTTTGCCGAACACACAGAAAACAAAGGTAAAGGTTCTGCCATCCGCACTGGAGTCAATTTAGCTAATGGAAATTTTATCATTTATACAGATATTGACTTCCCTTACACTGTAAAAAGTATTCAGGACCTCTATTCTACTTCATTGTCAAATTGTGATGTTGTTTTGGGCCATAGGGATACTTCCTATTACTCTCATACGCCTTGGGCCAGGAAGGTTATCTCTAAATCTCTACGATTTTCATTGAAAACGCTGCTTAGGTTACCTACGGATGATTCCCAATGTGGATTAAAAGGATTTAATCATAAAGGAAAAGAAATATTTCTTCAAACCAAAATTGACCGATTTCTGTTTGATCTGGAATTTATCAAATTAGTGTCAAAAAAGGGGTTGAACATTCAAAATTGTGAAGTTCAACTAAAAGAAGGAGTTGTCTTTAGTAAAGTCAATTTCAAAATCCTTATACGAGAAGGCTTGAACTTTTTAAAAATCCTTTTCCGATAATCAAAGACTCATTAATTCTTTAAATCGAATTGCTTGTCTTCTTGAGATCTCGACCTTTTCCCCTTCTCTCAACTCCACCTGTAGGCCTCCATTAAACCAGTTCTCAACTTTTGTGATCCATTGCATGTTAATGATAAACTTTCGATTCGCCCGGAAGAAATACTCAGGATCAAGTCTGTCCTCAAAGCTATTTAATGATCTTAATATCAATGGTTTAAATCCATCAAAATAAACTTTTACATAATTCCCTTCGGACTCAAGCATTCTGACTTTGCTCAATTCGATAAACCAGCACTTCTCTCCATCTTTGATGAACACCCTATCATTGACTGTCAAAGGTCTATTCTTTCGTGTTAGCGCCGCGGAATTCGAAGAAACGAAATCATCCTCGTTCGTATTTAATTTTTGAACAGCATCCTTTAATCGATCAGGATCTACAGGCTTCATTACGTAATCAAGTGCATTTACTTCAAAAGCCTGCAATGCATATTCATCGTATGCCGTAACGAAAATCACTCGCGGTATCTCATCGAGATGTTTTAACATATCAAATCCAGACATTTCCGGCATGTTCACATCCAAAAAAATAAGATCCGGTTTTAATTCATTGATCTTCTGAATGCCCTCCTCTCCGTTTCTTGCCTCATCAATGATCTCAATTTCAATGTAATCCTTTAAAAGAAGTTTTAATTCCTCTCTTGCCAGACGTTCGTCATCAATGATTAATGTTCTGAATGATTTCATAACTCTGTTTTAAATGTTAATCTGGCGATCACTATATTCTTTTGTTGAATCAACTCAAATTCTGCCGCACCTTTATACTGTATATCTAATCTTCTTAATACGTTCTGAATTCCTATTCCAGTATCTTTTTCATTTCTCAATTTCCCTGAATTGATTACTTCGATGATCACTTGTTCTCCACTTTTTCTTGTTTGTATTTCAATCTCCCCCCCATCGATAAGATTAGAAATCCCATGTTTTATAGCATTTTCGACAAGCATTTGCAGAATAAACGGCGGCACAGGAAAAATTCGTAACGATTCATCCAGTTTCCAGCTAATCTTAAGACGCTCTTCAAACCTTATCTTTTCGAGCTCAAGGTAATGAGAGACCATATTGATCTCATCTTCTAGCGGAACCAAAGTCTCTTTGCCATATATCAATGATTTACGCAAAAGATTAGAAAGAGTAGTGAGTGATTCTTTTGCCTTTGAAGGATCAAGTTCAATCAAAGCACGTATGCTGTTCAAAGAATTAAATAAGAAATGAGGATTTAATTGAGACCTTAAATTCTTCAGTTCAATCTCATTTTTAATAGCTTCTAACGAAATGTTATTCAGCTCTTGCTTTCTGGATTTTTGAATAAAATGAAAAGTAAAGTAGATCGCATTCCAGAAAAGAACCAAGACAAGTATTGCCAAAATATTGATCACCACCGAAAGGACACTGAATTGTTCAAACTCTTTTGGATTGATCACGAAAGATGAAAAAGTCGTTTCTCCAAAGATCAATAACGAACATAAAAATGAAGCCAATATTACTCTGGGTAGTAATGGGCTTGGTCTTAATTCCAGCCAGTTCAGCTTAATAAAGACATATCTCATGATATGTGTACTGAAAACAGAGAAAACTACAAGCATTGAAAGATGAAGCAATAGCTCTACGTCTACTTTCGATGGTTCATCAGCATAAGTAGCAAGCAACATCAGTGCACAGTAGGAACTCCATCCGATCGATTGCGCCGCCCAATATAGCCATCTACTTGCACTCATATAACAAAAGTAAAAACCCTTTTATCAAAACCTAAATCTAAAGTATGATCGGAGATAATTCTTGCTTTATGGATAATTTTTCATTTGGAATGTTTTTTGACAACTTTGAAGCATGGTTCTAAGATTGTTAATTCTGTTTCTGCTTTCTTCGATGAGCAACGCCCAGACATTCCAGAATAATGTTTTCGGAGGATCAGTTGGGCTAGTATTAAACACAGGGACCACGATCAACTCGATAGGACTTAAACTAAATGGTTATTATTCTCAATCTTTCTATCAATTCAATGCTGGAACCGAATTAAGATTCAATCTGAGCAGCTACGGGAAGAGAAAGAACTTTTTTGAATCAAGAAATGGAATTGGCCTTGTACTATTAGCTGGTCCGAATGAACACAATCCAGACTTTGAGCTAAGTGAATTACATCATAACACGAGCTCGTTATACGGTCTAGGATATAATTACATTTGGTACACCGATAATGTGGGTACATCGCAGCGATCAGGAGGCTTTGGATTACACTTGAACAATTTCAGTATTTTGATTGAGAATGATGTTTTTGCCGGGCAATCCAAAGATCGCTTTCGAACCGGGGCATTGACATTGACCTATTTATACGGTGCTTTCAAATTTGCTTTAGGAAATGTGATCTGGACTGGCGAAACAGCCGGTTCCGTTTGGCAGAAGATGCCTCTAGATAAATGTCCTTCCGGCTTTAGAGTTCTTGAAGATCTGCCCTATGGAAAAACAAGTCATGGGGTAATCTACGGAGGTCTCTCCTATTCCCTTCTCTATGGTCAAGTTAGCAGATTTCGTATCGGCGTTGACAGTGAACAGATCAGGCATTCCATTCAAAACAGGCTTATACATGATTTGATCTTTCTCCCTTCCAATGTTCAGCGAAACACCCCTCATTATCCTAGGCTTGACAACGATGGTTGTCCAGTTTTTTACAGAAATGCCATTCGAAAAAATCGATTATTTCTCCAATTAGGTGCTAATGATACTTGGTCTTACTAATTATTTACTCTTTTTATGATTATCGAAAAATCATAATCTATTCAGAAAATTTCGTCCTGAAAATAGCTCTCAGATATTAGATCCAGCCCTCAAAACTGAATATTTTTTTTTACTTTTTCTTTGAATAAATAGTTTGTATTATAACTTTTTAAATTATTCAAAATAGGAAATTAAAAGTAGAGTCTAATTAAGATGTTTATGCTAACTTTGCGCCCCGTAGTTACAATTTATTCGTCATGTCCAATTCAACAAAATATGTCTTTGTAACAGGGGGTGTAACATCGTCTCTTGGTAAAGGGATTATCTCTGCTTCATTAGCAAAATTACTCCAAGCCAGGGGCTATTCTGTTACCATTCAAAAGCTTGATCCTTACATCAATATTGACCCGGGAACTCTTAATCCATATGAACATGGAGAGTGTTTTGTAACGGACGACGGAGCAGAAACGGATCTCGACCTTGGACATTACGAGCGTTTTTTGAACGTACCAACTTCTCAAGGAAATAATGTAACTACGGGAAGAATCTATCAGTCAGTTATCGAAAAAGAACGTAGAGGAGAATTCCTTGGTAAAACTGTGCAAGTAATTCCTCATATTACAGATGAGATCAAAGAAAGGATTCAGATACTAGGTAAAGAAGGTAAGTATGATATCGTGATCACAGAGATTGGAGGTACGGTAGGTGATATAGAATCCCTACCTTATGTAGAGGCTGTTCGACAGATGCTTTGGGAATTTGAAAACGATTGTATTGTTATTCACTTAACTCTTGTGCCCTACCTTGCTGCAGCCGGTGAATTAAAAACAAAACCAACTCAGCATTCAGTGAAGCAACTCCTTGAACTAGGGGTTCAACCTGATATACTTTGTTGCAGGACAGAACACGAACTAGACCTTACACTAAGGAAGAAGATCGCAAAGTTTTGTAATGTTTCAATGAATGCAGTGATCGAATCGAGAGATGCTGAAACAATCTATGATGTACCACTATTAATGCAGGCTGAAGAATTAGACAAAGTAGTTCTTGAAAAACTGGGATTATCCTCGAAATCTACTCCTGACCTTAGCAATTGGAAAAACTTTATCGATCGTCTTAAAAATCCTAAATCGGAAGTAAACGTCGGTTTAGTGGGAAAATATGTAGAATTAAAGGATGCTTACAAATCTATTAGTGAAGCATTCATCCATGCAGGCGCTGCTAATCATGCACGAGTAAATGTAAAATGGATACACTCTGAAAAATTGACAAAAGTGAATATTGAAGACGAATTGAGTGGACTAGATGGAATTCTTGTTGCTCCCGGATTCGGTTCTCGAGGTATTTCAGGAAAGATAGAAGCAGTTCGATACGCCAGGGAAAATAAGGTCCCATTCTTTGGTATTTGCCTTGGGATGCAGTGTGCCGTAATCGAATATGCTCGTCACGTACTTGGTTATGAAGACGCTCATACCACTGAGATTTCAGAAGATTGCAAATATCCTGTTATAAGCATGATGGAAGAGCAAAAGAACATTTCAAACATGGGAGGAACAATGCGTCTAGGAGCATATAAATGTCAGTTAAAGCCCGAATCCAAGGTTTCAAGCGCATACAATACGGACAAGATCAGTGAAAGACACCGTCACCGTTATGAATTCAACAATGATTACCTGAAGGATTTTGAGGCAGCGGGTATGATCCCAACAGGAAAGAACCCAGAAACAGGTCTTGTAGAGGTGGTGGAAATTCCTGAACATCCTTGGTTTGTAGGCGCACAATTCCACCCTGAATATAAAAGTACAGTTGCTAATCCACACCCACTTTTCGTGGCGTTTGTTCAGGCAGCTATTGAAAACAAAAAGTTGAAATAATTAGAATGGATAAAAATACCATTATCGGTTTAGTACTAATCGGATTAATACTTTCCGTTTTTACAATCTATAACCAACCGACTGAAGAAGAAATTAAAAAGCAACAACAGGAGCTTGCTTTAAAGGAGAAAAAAGAATCCGACAAGAAAGCAAAGAAAAAAGTTGATCTTAAAAACCCAGAAAAAGCTGAACAACAAAGTAATCCTACCTCTGTTTCTGCAGTTAAAGAAGGTGGAGAAGGAAGTCTTGTTTTCCTTGAAAATGACAAACTAAAGATTTATTTCTCTACAAAAGGAGGACAAATTTCCGCAGTGTATCTTAAAGAGTACAAAACCTACGAGGACTACAAGAATAAGAAGGAAAATCCAATGCGACTATTCGCTGAAGGAGACGCTATTAATCAACTAATTATTCCACTGAAAGACAAGACAATACGAACATCTAATTATGTTTTTAATGTAAGTAAAAGATTAAACAACTCGATCGAATTCTCTGCTGATCTTGGTGATGGTAAGACAGTTACTCAACGCTACG
>Ga0222713_10006868_pt1 | contig 10761 bp, 18 predicted proteins | sample C33_649DmetaG_FD_165061 | JGI IMG/M metagenome (GOLD analysis project Ga0222713, IMG submission 165061) | Estuarine water microbial communities from San Francisco Bay, California, United States - C33_649D | ecosystem: Environmental > Aquatic > Marine > Unclassified | place: USA: California... | reverse complement strand
TGATAGTGCTTGGCGTCCACAATGGTCAAGTCATTCACTGACCAGCCTGCTTTGTTGCACAGGCGAGTTCGGGTGGCGCGAGCGGCACCAAAAGTCTTGTATGCACGGGTTTTGTAGGGACCGTCTGTGACAATGAGTCCGGTACCTTTTGCGACGATGTAAAACATTCTGGCTCCTTTGTTGTCTATGTGTGTATTATAGCAGTTTGGGAAATATTGGTCAACCAAAAGTGTATTCCCGCACCCAATCAAATCGGGTAGCAGCCGGCATCCACTTGAACTCAGATCGCTTGCAAAAGGGCTTTTCGAAGTCAAAGCACACCATCACCCAGTCTGGCTCGGGGCTGAATCTGACAGTCTTGGCAACCCGGACAACTTCGACCATCCGGCCGTCTGCCATCTTTGCTACTTTGATCATGGTGTGCTCCTTTTTGCTGTCCATGTGTATATTATAGCAGTTTGGACATTTTGGGTCAACCGAAAAAAGTAGTACTTTAGTACTAGTCTATAGCCCTGCGAAACACAATTTCCTGCTGGGCAAAGGCCTGAATTTCCCAAGGTTGTTGTAAGTATGGCGTTTTCTTTGAGTAAAATCGGCCCTGCCACGTGCGGCCTTTGGGCGTGATTTTTAGCACCCCTTTGGCCAACTGCCGCACATGCACCAGTTCGTGGGCCAAGGTAGAGCCCAGTGTGTGAAAGTTCCGTGTGGGTTTTATCACCACAAGATAAGTGTCAATGCCCAGCATGGGAACGGTACTGCCCATGTCCTCAAGCTCTGGGTCCATTTTGATCATTAACAATTTTTTACAATTGGTCAGTCCCAACTGATCAAGCATACTGGGCAAAATGTGCTCAATGAATTGTTTGGTCTTGGGACCTGCTTCGACGTAGAATTCCATGGGTGCCTTTGCGTTGTATGTTTTGATTATAGCAGTTTGGGAATTATTGGTCAATTACAACCAAAGTTTTACCACTAATCCAGTGGTGTAAATCACTAGTACTATAGCATTAACTGCTATCAAACTGGCTTCTCGCCACATTATGCTGACTATGAGCCACAGTACCGTTCCAATGTTCAGTAGAATTGGGCCCAGCGGATAGATGTTGAGTGATGCACACAAGGCGCCTGCACAAATAAATGCAGTGGCGGCCCACTTTATATACCAATCTAATTTCTTCATAGTCCAATGATAACAGTTTTGGAATTATTGGTCAACCAAAAAATTTCCAATGAAATCATTATATATTAGTAGAAACCATTAGTACTAATGGTAAATACTGAGAAGGAGAAGACCATGTCGGAACTAATGACAAAATTATTAGAACGCTTGGCTGAGATGTTTCCGTATTCGGGTTACCAATCCAAATTGGAAGCATATATTGCCAGCAGACATCCATGTGATGTATTTGATGTTGAACGATTCGAAAAAGAGTTCAGCAAAGAATTCAAAGGATTTTTATGATTGCTAAATTTTTTAACAGAGCATTTGAACTGCTGGTAGCTTGGGGCGACACTGTGCATGCTTACAGAATGAGCCGAGCCAGCCGTACCTGGTACTACTGAGGCGTTAACAACCAACCTTGGCCTGACACTCGGTGATACCACCGATGGAATGGTTCAGGTATGGTTAGCTTTCCGCCAACTGCTAGATGCTGGTACTTGGGAAGTATTTCCTCGCCATCTACTGTGACTTGATCGTTGGTACTAAATTCCAATGGCATGGCCCAACCAACTGAATAAGTTGTGTTGTTTATTGAAACTGCCAGATGCAGTTCAGTAGCCAACAGATCTGAAAAGTTCTTCATATTCAGGCAGATAGGTCAAGATTGAATTGCCACGGCTGGCTTCTAGCTGTTTTAAGAATTTAACCAAATCAGGCAATCGATTACTCTCATCAGGCATGTTTTCCAAATAGTTTACATAACTTTGTAGGTCTTGATAGTTTTGTAGCTGTGAAACATTAGGGTCTCGAATGTTAATAACAGTATCTCCTGCTATTGGGTGTTGATCCAGCCAGGTACGCATACGATCAACAATTGCCGATCGATACTTGGGCGGTAACACAGATGGACGCATGATTGCAGGTTCAGTTAAAAAATTACAGCTCTCCACACAGATTCCACGGTTCCAGGCATAGTTGTAGATTGACAACAAACTGCCCGCAGTGAACAAAGTAGGTGTGGTTCTCAACTGTAGCAACCATCCCTGTTGACTGGCTAATTCTTGCCACCGATCCAAATTTTCCAACACCACAGGCAACTTGCTGGGCCAACGCACATAGTCATTCACAATCTCAAATGACTCCACACTCATGCCAAGATTTACGCTGTGGAATTGAGTCAACAGGTCTACCACGTCAGTATTCCACACAGTTAGATTGGTAGTAAATCCAATGGTGGCTGTGCGATTCAAGCCAGCTTGGATTAGAGCCTGAAGTATGATTTTGAACGCAGGCGTGATTAAAGTTTCGCCGCCAATGAAATGCAAATACTGTATGTGTGAGCTTTGTGTTAGTGTATTCACAAACCGATCAACCAGGGCAGGATCATCAGTCCAGTTGGCCGGAGGCAAATCTTGAATAAAACCTATGCGTTGATATTCTTGAGCAAGGCGTGAACTGCTGTGTGGATCGCAAAACACACAAGCAGAATTGCAGTAATTGCCAAGATCAATTTGCCAGTCCTGCGGCAGCTGATCAAAATCGTCTGCGGCAAAAGTATTAACCCAAGGCGAGCTGATCAGGGTCTTTTCAAACTGTTCCACACGCACACCCACTTTGAGCAGTTGTTTTTGGCGACCACTGACTTTATTGTGCTGTTCCATCACAGCACATTCACCACAGCCTTGAGGTTGTTCCCCGGCCAATAGCTGTTGGCGAATGGGTGTCATGTGTTGTTGAAAAAATTCCTGTGGCAAAACTTCCTGAATATGCGGAGCGTAAATGCGTTGGCTTTTGTCAGCCCAGCGACAGTATTCATAATGGCCAGCATTGTTGATTCGCATGTGGAACCAGGGGCTAGGGCAGAAGTTTTGTTTAAGCGTCACGAGTGGTTAGAATTTTGTCAGCAAGACCATATTCAACTGCTTCACCAGCAGTCATGAAAAAGTCTCGTTCCATGTCTGCTCGCAGTTGCGTGTGGCTTTTGCCAGTGTGTTTTACATATATATCTGTAAGCACAGTTTTCCAACGCAATAATTCTCGAGCTTGGATTTCCACATCTGTAGCCTGCCCTGATGCGCCGCCCAAGGGCTGATGGATCATGTGTCGAGCATTGGGCAGAATATAGCGGTGTCCTTTTTCGCCTGCTGTGGCCAACAGCGAACCCATGCTGGCAGCTTGGCCCATCACAATGGTGTGAATTGCAGGTTTGATAAAGTTCATGGTATCGTAAATGGCCATACCTGCTGTGACTGATCCGCCGGGCGAATTGATGTACAAACTGATGGCTTTGTCAGGGTTATCACTTTCCAAAAACAATAACTGCGCACATATCAAACTGGCTGTGTGCTGTGTGACTTCGCCATCCAACATGATCACACGATCTTTCAATAAACGGCTGTAAAGGTCGTAACTGCGTTCACCTCTGGAAGTGTGTTCGATAACGATGGGCACTAAATTTGACATTGGGTCTCCTTGTTGATTGCATAAGTATAGCATATTCTTACGGAAAAAACAATGCGTGATCTAATCAATATAATCAGAATGTTTGAAGGCGATATTTCCAGCACACAAGAACCGAATGTGGAGGAACTGGAAGCATTCAAGCGGATCATTTCTGACAGAATTAAACAACTGCCCGATGATGCTGCCACAGCAAAAGCTCTCAGAGAAATTGAGGATTTGCTCAAACATGTGAATGCCGGGGGTAAAATGGGAATTGTTGCAGGAAAACTTGCCAGCATCAATGACCCCACTGTGAGTGCCGCACAAAAAGAACTGTCGCGTTATATCATGAGTATGGACATGACTCCAGCTGATAGAGATCAAATGTTTGATTTGTGGCGTGAAAACAAGCTGGTCAAAATTGATGTCTTGTTGGGTTCTGGCAAGAAAAATTTCAGTGAAATCATCACAGACTACAACAAGAATCCAGCCATTAGAGAACTGTCAAATGACCTAATGCGTATTTCTGCACTGGGACAAGGCAAGGGCGAGTTTGGTCTCAGTGTTATGAGCAAGAGCATCAACAAACAAGAAGGCAAGGGCGACTTGAACATCGGTGGTAGACCAATTGAAGTCAAGACAACTGATGGCGGTGCTGGACGCTTTACTGACCAGGAAGTTCGCCCTGGAGCTGGCTTTGAACAGTCTGCTCGAAAATTAGATGCGTTTATCAAACAGTATCAACCCAACCTAGCAAAAAGTGGAGCCAACTTAGATGGCATTGTTCAATTCTACGAGGTGCTGGCAACAAACCCAGATCTCAAACAAGAATCTGACACTTATCTGTCATTGATTGAAGATGTGATCCAACACATTTTCAATGGCATGGATATTTCTAAAATCATGTCTGCAATCAAAAGCGGCAATGTAAATGCCACCAAGCAAGAATATGCAAAAACCAACTTCAACTATTACATGAAACAAAAGAAGGACGAAGGTGTTTTGTATATCAGTCTGGTGAAAGATCCTATCATGACGGTGTTCTTCAAAGATGCTGATGAACTAGCCAAAAGTGGATTGAGACTGCATGCTGGCACAACTTACATAACCAGTGTGGCCGATGTGCGTTTGCCTTATCCACAAATAGAAATTGTTGACACATCTGCTGGATCAGATGACGGTGATGAAGGTAGTGCAAATGGATCAGTGGCAGCGCCTACTAAACTCAGTACAGATGCATTGGACGCCGAAACTGATCGTCAACGATTGAGAGGTCCGGGTGCTAGAGCGGCAAAGACAATGGCCGAGCCCAAAACTGATGCAACCACTCTGGGCAGAGAACGCAGAAGATAATTTAGTGTTTGGCCACAGTTGAAATGTGGTCGCAGATGCCTAGGTCAAGGGCTTCCTTGGCACTGAGCCAAATGTCTTGTGGTGGCAACAGGTGCTTGCGGATCCGGTCTGAATCCAACCCTGTGCAAGTTTCGTAGTGTGCCAGCATTCTGGCCTGTGTGAGTTCAAACTCTCGCATGGTAGCAAACAGTTCATGTGCCTTGCCTTCACTGCTCCATGAAAACTGATGACTGAGAATTGATGTGTTGGGTGTGAGAACTCTGCGGCCCCGGTGACCAGCAATGAATATCAACAATCCGGCACTTGCGATAACACCCAGTCCTACAGTCTTTATAGGGATTGTGGAACTGTGCATGACATCAATCAAGGCAAAGGCAGCACCCATGTCGCCACCTTCTGAACACACCATCAACAACAGTTCTTTTTTCTTTTTCTTGACCACATGGTTCTCATGCAAGATCCATTCAATGATGGGTTTGAGATTTTCGTGATCCACTTCCCCCATAAAAACATACATTCCTGCGTCAGCTAAGGCCTGGCTGTGTGTCTGCTCAAGTTGAAGGGAGTTATCTGTGGGCATGATTTGGATATAGGAAAAGGCAGCCTTAGCTGCCTTTTATTTATACGCCGTTTATCGCAGTGTAATTTGTCCGATTACAGCATTGGGTTTGGCTAGTGCTTCGTCCCGTTTGCGTTTGTATTCTTCGTTGTCTACATCTAGCAATTTTATTTCAGTCTGCGAAGTATTCACAGATTTTGCTGGTTCAGGGCGCGGCCCAACCTGCTCACGAAGTTGCTGATCTGCTCGTTCTTGCTGTTCAGACTGATTTTTGTGAACTTGATCAAGCTCTTGATGAGCTCGTCCCGAACGAAGCTCGCTTTCTTTGCGGGCTTGTGTTTGATTGCGCTCTTTACGAAGCACATTGCTTTCGCCCAATGGGTAACGAATCAACACATAAACCTTGTAGTAGCGTCCGTCATGTGTGGCACGACTGTCCACACGTTGGGCACCAATCAACTCACCATTTGCAGTTTTCTGGATGGTCTGCTCAAAACGTTCGTTGAGTGCATCGCCAGAATCGGCACGATAGCTCTTGGTCAAACTGCGCACTCGGGCAGTCATGGTCTCAATGAGTTTTTGTTCTGCAAACATGCGAGCCTTGTTATAAGCCATCTGCTCATCCACCGATGTAGCAGTACCTGCCGCAAACATCATGTCTGCGGTATCTTCCGGCAGGCGAACAAACCATTCAGGTGCAGGAGAAATCACACGCTGTGGCTGAGCCGGCATGGCATAAGGATGCGCCGGTGCTTGATACACCTGCGGTGCTGGTTGTGCTACAACCTGCGGAACAGGAGCCTCAGTTTTTTGAGTGCTGGCACAAGCCACAAGACTGGCACAGATTGCTACAGCAGAAAGTTTAGCGAGTTTCATACATACCTTTCAGGTTAGTTAACAGATAAAGCATTGTAGCAGATTGATTAAAATTTGTCAACCACTACCCATTTGGAATTGTGAACTCGACAGATCACACCTTCAAACGTTCGAATGTCATTACGCACATAGGCACTGTCCAAAAAGTATCTGCAGGGCGCACCATTGTGCCAAAACTCTTTGGGACGATCTGGATGTGGACGAAATTGAGCCAACTCACCAATGGTGCCTGGATTGGTAGACCTTAAGGTTTCTAGGTCAGGGTTGTCTCTGCATATCAGAGCTTTTTCGCTCATGACTTGACTGCGACCCACACGCTCACGCACTGAGTCCTCAGCTCGTTTTACAGCCACAGCACAGGCTTCTTCTCTAGGTCGATCTCCTGGCCATTCATACTCACCAAATGCGGTGTGCCATTCTGCACCAATCCTGGCTCGAAAGTTCACCATGCACTTGCGCCCACCTGAGAATCCAGGCACAACTTCTGCACGAAGCTCACTGCGTTCTGCAATAACCACAGTGGCGCGGCTCACAGTTTTTTCTTGCAGTACACATTGTTGGGCCATGGCCACAACAGGTGCCAGGCATAGAGCAATTAGGGATGTTTTCATCAGCAGTAATCTCTCAATTCACGAATGTGCCAGTTGATCAACCAATTGACTCTACGATCCTGTCCTGTCCATCCACCGAGGCTGAACAACTGATCGTCGGCAGTTCTGCGCATACTGTTCAACATGGCAATTTGTTGCGGGGCTATCTTGCAGTCAGTCTGGAAGTATTTTAGATCTTCAATGCTCATGGCAGTGCGACTGGGCGTACCAGTAGCACACCCACTAAACAGGCTGACACACATAACGCATATTCCAAATTTTAGCACGAATTTGTCTGCGATGTCTTTGAAAGTTTTCATCTGATTCCAATGGTTGTTGTGGGATAGCGGCCTGCTGTGAAAGCCAGTTTATGATTGCTTCTCGGTTGCGGCAGTCATTGGGCATCATGGCCACCTCAATGGGCGGCGATGTTTTTGGTGTCATGCAACCTGTAAGGGCCACTAGAGCCACAACAGGTGCAAGATGTCGAATATTCATGTCAGCCCCACTTCAGTTGAAATGCCAGGGCGTCTGCACCTGACTCAAAGGCAAATTGGCGATGGAGGAAACTGGCAACCCAATAGCCGGCCGTTGAGCGTTCGCACCAGATACACAAGCCCAGCCATGATGCTTTGGCCTCCCATCCATTGCGGGCCTGCACCACAGTCCACCCACGCTTTTTTGCTCCTCGAACAGAACGTGGATTTGTTGGATTGTAGGGTTTTGAAAGACTGCGACTCATAGTGCCTTCAATCTATCATAGCGAGCCAGTATGTCGGCTTCTTCTTGATTGATAGTGTCAAGAGCTTGACGGAGGGTGCGGCCAGTGGTGCCCACATATTGGGTGCCATCTTTCCAATGAGCGTACATCTCGACACCTTCACGCAGGCCTTGATGATAGGCACGAGTCTGCGCCAGTTGCATGAATTGTTCTTGTTCAGGACTGAAAGTTATCATCACGCCCTCGATGTTTGGGTTTGCGTTTATACTCTGTCTTGGGACGCTCCACACGCCCGCGGAACGGCAAGTCGCGATCGAATAGCACTCGATGGCGGCGTTCTTTGGCAGGAGGCAATGTGAAACTTAGTGTCTTCATGTGGTAATTATAGCAAATCGAGATTATTTGGTCAATCGGCACGTGAGCTCATGTATGCCTGGATGCCATATTGGCGCAGAACATCAGCGTATGCCTGAGCACCTGCTTCTTTGATGTCCATGCTTTGGGTACCTGATCCGCCGGGATTCCACAGGTCCAAGCCGCCATGGTAGCTCTTGCGAAAACCCACACTTTTGAGCGCACGTCCCAATTTGGTTGAAGCTTTTTCACTCACATGCACCCAGGCAAAACCACAATAGCCGGGTTCGCCGTGTTGGGCACGGAAGTCTGCTTCTGCACGTTCTGCCGCGGCGGTAGCGGCGTTGTGGACAGATTCAATATTGTCTAGTGCAAGCATTTGTGGCTCCTTTTGCGTTAATATGTCCATAGTATAGCAGATCGGGAATTATTGGTCAACCCAAAAAAAAGCCCTACATGTTGTAGGGCTTTTGTAGTACTTGAGTATTACTTTTTAGAAGTTGCTGTGTAAGCCTTCATGATGCCTTCGCCAAATTTCACATAGTCAAATTTGGTGGTTTCTTGCACGGCTTTCACAGTTTCGCTGGCCACAGTGGTTGCGGCGTCTGTGGTGGCTTTGACGGCTTTTTTGGTGTAGTCGGCTTGATTGTCAATGAACTTGATCATTGCGTCTTTTACCAATTCGTTTGTGACGAAAGTGTTGACCCAAGTTTTTTTACCGGTTTGTACGGTGTCGATGAATGCGTCTGCTGTAAACATGTGTTTCTCCTATTAAGCGAGTTTACTATAGGACCCGGCCTATCCAGCGTCCTATGTTCTATTGTAACATTATTTATGCGGCAGTGCAACATAATATTAGTATTTCTACTAGTGAGTTGTCACTAAAACGCAAATCCAAAAACGGCATACTAAATACACAATAGGAGATTATGATGTTAAAAGCTATTTTTAATTGGTTTACTGGCAAGCCAGTTCCGGGCACAGAAGCGCCTGCTGTGAAAGTTGAATCTGCACCTTACAAGGTTGAACCACCACCAGTTGTTAAAGTGAGTGAACCAGTAAGAGTCGAAGCAGTTGAGCCAGCACCAAAACCCAAACGTGCTCCTGCTGTGAAGAAACCTGCCGCTCCACGAGCACCTGCCAAACCCAGGGCAAAAAAGACTCCTGCACAATAAACCCAGCCCCGCAAGGGGCTTTTTTGTTCATTATAAATATGTAATGGTCACCAAAAGAAAACCCAGACACGTTGCTCCACCACCTCCTCCGCCACCAGCAGACAAAAAAGTACACACAGCTGGATTGGGCATAGTGCTGATTTTGTTGACCAATTATCAAGCCGAAGTCAAACAGGTTGTACAGGCCATACTCAAATACATAACATGAAATATATCAATCAAATCCTTGAATACCGCCGAACTCCGTTTATCCTGGCGGGCATAATTTTTCTGGCAAGTCTTGCCTTGCTCAGTGTGTTCAAGGGCGCAGAACGCCAACTGGAAGAACTAAATCGTGCAGTAGCAATAGCAGAGGAAATGAGCACCAGTAGTGACAACCTCACAAACTATGCTAGATATTATGTGACCACAAGATCCCACACATGGAAAGTTCGTTTTGACCAGGTGCTCAAAGTACGTAATGGTGAGGAACCAGATGCACACGGAAAGAAGTTGAGTTTCAAAGACAAAGTAAAAACAGTAGGATTTTCTGAAATTGAACTGGGACTAATTCTCAAAGCCGAAGAACTCAGCAATAATCTAGCAGTGCTCGAAGTCAAAGCATTTGAATCTATCGAAAAAGGACGAGCCGAAGGAATATGGGATGTGCAACAGTATCATTACATGGCAGCACAATTGGCCATGTTTGGTGATGATTACAACCAATACAAAAGTGGAATTATGACTGCCATCCAGCAGTTTACAGATCGAGTGTTTGAGCGTTTGCAACACCAATATCAAGCCAGTATGAACTTGGCCTGGGTGTTGATTATTGTGATCAATATTGCGCTATTGCTGTTGGTGTTGACCATACAACATTCTCGACACATTGCTACACCACAATTGGCTCCAAGAGCCAAGCGCCCGCCTGCCAAACCCAGGGCAAAACGACCCACTACAAAATGACAAAGACCTGTATTAGATAACACACAGTTTAATCTAACGCAAAAGCCCCGTAAATATAATACGGGGCTTTCTCGCGAAAGCGATCCTAGAATAAGAAGAATATGGATCCACTAACACTCTTTGCACTGGCCAACGGAGCAGTCTCCGCGGTTAAGGCTGGCTGTAAACTCTACAAAGACATCAAGGGTGCAGCCGGTGAAGTTAAGGATGTGCTTAAAGACCTCGATGCACAGTTTCAAAAACTTCATCCTCCAGACAAGCCGCCCACTGTGGCACAGAAAAATGCCTATATAGAAGAAAAAAACCGTGTGATCGAGTTGAACAAAAAAGCCAACTCTGGACAGCACACCAGTGTGTATCAAGAAATTGGAGAACACCTGGGTACCTACTACGACAATTTTCACAAGTGCATGGCTGTGTTTGCAGAAGAAGAACGTCGTGCCAAGACTGAAGTCTACTCTGGCGGAGACAGCATAGGCAAACGAGCACTTAATCGTGTGCTCATGCGCAAACAACTGCAACAAATGGAAGTGGAACTGCGCGAACTCATGGTGTACCAATCACCACCTGAACTTGGAGCCTTG
>Ga0222713_10006863_pt1 | contig 10763 bp, 10 predicted proteins | sample C33_649DmetaG_FD_165061 | JGI IMG/M metagenome (GOLD analysis project Ga0222713, IMG submission 165061) | Estuarine water microbial communities from San Francisco Bay, California, United States - C33_649D | ecosystem: Environmental > Aquatic > Marine > Unclassified | place: USA: California... | reverse complement strand
AGTACTGTCAACCATACCAAATGTTAATCCACTAAGAACATTTCTCCCAGCGTTTTTAAATTTCTGACCAGTAGTTGCATTTGGATCAGCATTGAATCCTTTGTAACCATCATATGCTGCCATACCTACTGCTAATGGGAGGGCAAGTTTTCCCGCAACTCTACCCGCGAAACCAAGACCCTTTACTAATCCTGGCGATACTTTACTCAGAACACTTCCCGCTTTAGAACCTAAACTGGACGCACCACTAGCAATCTTACCTAAGAAACCAGTGGATTTTGCTGCTGCACCAGTTGCACCTGCTGCACCAGTTGCACCTGCTGCTCCAGTAGTTGCTAATCCAGTAGCACCTGCTGCTCCAGTAGTTGCTAATCCAGTAGCACCTGCTGCTCCAGTAGTTGCTAATCCAGTAGCACCAGCAGTTCCTGCTGTTCCCAACCCAAGCATTCCGAGTGTTCTAGTACCACCGCTGAGAACAGCACTACCAAGTGTTCTGGCACCGCCCACAAGACCGCGAGCAAGTCCTCCTATTCTGCCTCTGATACCACGAGCTGCCATACGGGCGCGAGCACGTATTCTTCCTCTGGTTCTTCTTGGACCTCTTCTTCTATCTGGGAGATCGATATCAATATCACCGCCGCCGCCACCGTCACCGCCGTCGCCTCCAGCAGCACCATTTTGATTATCTGATGACATCTTCTTCATCAGTTCTAGTATTTCTTTCAATACATCGACTGTTTCAGTTGTCTTTTCTTGAGTGGTATTAGAATACTCTTGTATTAAAACATTAGATTCAGCAGTTTTTTGTAGTGCTTCAATTGTTGCATCTTTAGAGATGCCTGCTGCATCTTCTTGACTCTCACTATTTACAAGAGTAGAACTTTTCTTTTCTTTTTCTGTTGATTCTGACTTCTGTTTTTCTTCTTTAAAGTATTCCTCGATAACTTTCTTGAACGTATCAGATGCAGATACAGATTGAGTTTGATTAGATTCTGAATCTATTCTGTTCATCAACCGTTCGCGTTTTTCAGTATCAGATCTGACTACATTATCATAGAAAGTGCCTTCTTGGTCAGGGTCAGCACCAACTGCTATTTTAAAACCACGTTTTACATCTCTACCTAAATTAGAAGCAAATCCTTTGGCGAGTTTTCCGATGCCTTGTCTATTTTTTTCTACAGGTTCTTCTTCGGTGTTCATACCAACTGAACGACCAAGGCGATTTAAAAATGTATCTTTTTCGCCAGTTAATGTATACCCAGATGCCTTTACTGCTTCCTCGCGAGATTTTTCTTCCATCTCTTTACCGAGTTTTTGTAAGATCGGATTGTCAGATTTTTGTAGATCCTTTGTGATACTAACAATCTTACCGATTGCCTTCTCAAACTCTTTCATGTTTTTAGTTTGTAACTTGGTGATCTCATCTATCATTGTTTTGATCAATGCTTTTTGATCATCATTTGTTTCTTCGCGCAGTTCTAGTGCTGAAGACTCAAAAGTTTGCATGAAAGTTGAGATCATAGATTGTGTAGCAGTAGGATTTGCTTCTGCCATCGAACCTGGATTTACTGCAGCAGCAATCTTAGAAAGTTGACTTTCCTTGCCGATACCTTTAGTTTGCTGTTGCTGTTCCATTTATTCCTGATTCTCTGCTTTCTTTTTAAGATGCGCCATTAGCATCCCTATGTAAACTTCCCTCTCCCAAGGCATCATATTCTCTAATTCGGTCAAACTATATTTATGTTCATGCATTAAAATAAAGTTGATTTTGTAGAAATTCATCAAGTTATCATGAGAAAGGGTTATCCGAAAAAATTTTCAACACCATCCACGACTACAGTGTTTTCTGTTCCGCATTTAGAGCATGTGTAATCAATATTGTGGAAGATCTTTGGTGCAGTAACAAAGAATTCTACGATCTTCTCAAACTGTTCGTTTGTTAATCCTTCGATGAAGGCAGCAATTTCTTCAGTAGTTTGATCTTTCGCATCATGAATTTCATCTTGTGTGAAGACTTTATCAATACACGACACAACTAAATCAAACACGGGCAAGTCGTCATCTACTAGAACTTCTGCAGTAGGATACTTCATGATAACACCAACATCGGGTGTGATCATAATTTTATTTTTGTGCTCAGGAGATATTTGTAATTCAATGTTTTCTAGATCCAAGATCGTTGGAGTTTTATGACCGCACTCACCACAAATCAAGTTAAACTCTGAATCCTTACCAATAGACTGCGAGCGCAATTTAATAAAGATGTTCTGTATATCAAAGAATGGTAATTTCTCTGCGTCGATCTTATCATCAGAGCAAGAGTTAATGACTTGCTGCATTGCTCGAATCATATCTGCTCGCTGATTTGATTCTGCTGCTAAAATTAAAATCTTTTCCTCTTTCACGAGGAATGGTCTCATTGATACCTTTTGTTTTGTTGAATACACTTCAACGTCAAATGTCGGTACTGATATTGTAGGTAGTGCCATAATTTACTCCAATTATTTAAGTGTCTTCAAATTGTGGGATGTCATTTTCAACATCATTTATTAACTGATCAGCGTCGATATTATCATCACCGACGATATTATCATTGATATAGTCAGATTCAGATTCTGAATTTGGTTCTCCATTTTGCCCGATAGATATCCATTTCTTGTATGCAAACGTTACTGGCATACGTAAAACTTCAGAATTAGTGGAGGACACGGAAATTGGTGCCATTGAACGAGGAAACGCATCTATAATTTCCCATTCGGCAATAACTTCGTCTTTTAAATTCAATGACACCAGAGTGATGTTCGAATAATATTCAGAAGGATAACTTAGATATCTAGAAACAGGATTTACGATAGATGTCATCCAGTCTTGAAAGAAACGTTTTGCTGCCCATGTGGTATCGACTAAAAATGTGAATGTTATTGCATCACCGCCGAAGTCAATCACATTTGCTCTTTGTTCATTAAGATTGTTTATTCTGACTGGTCTTGTTCCAACGAGAATTCCTGGAAACAATCCATCTTCAACCATTAATGAAATTTCTCTTGTATCACCACCTACACCAAGAACTCCTGGAGTCTGAAACCTTACTTCGAATCTGCTGGCTCTTGCGAAGTCAGTCTCGCGAACTCTCGCGAGAAAATCTGCAATTGTGTGACCTGCTGTTGCCATTAGAATTTGCTCCTAGAATCTCTGAATACCTGTTCTTTCGTGGCGCCAACAAAATTCTCGATCGGTAAGAATATTGCTGCTTGCCAGTCTTCAGGGTTGACTTTCATAAATTGAGAATTAACATGATTGGTCAGGTAATGTTTAATACATGGTTTGACTTCATTCGCGTTCTTCAAGTTGTTTAATAGATTGTATGACATACGCAACTTGGTTGTTTCAGAATATGTCTTGGTTGTTTTGTAATCTAACAACTCACCAAGAACTTGTGCTCGTAGTAAATACGGCAGGTAATGTAAATTGATTCCATAGAATCCACCTTTTGCTGGTCCGAATGGTAGCACCAACGGAAAGGTGTCATAGAAAGGAAGTTCTTCCTTCAACTTTGGATCGTAGAAATACAGATACATTGAACCAATCTCTATATTGGTCTTCAATTCACCAATATCTGACTTCATTACGCTGTTCTGAGACAACCTCGCGCCAACGAGATTTTTCACATTGTTCATATACCAATCCATGGACCTTTGTCCATCACCTGCTTTGGCACGAAGTCTCTGAAACGGATTTGCCAATTACCTACCTTGTCCTCTGTATGCTTTATAGTTAGCACGTTTACGTTTATTCATGGTTGAAAACTTAATCGAAGAGGCACTACCACCAATTGTGGTCTTACCCTTTTTCTGATTAGTAAAGGAAATCTTAGTATTTCCGCCACCTGATTTTGCTTTTGCCATAGATATTCTCCTTCTTATTTATTACGGATTCCCAACTCTTTTTCAGTTAGTATGATGAATTTCCATCCTCTATCTTCACAAAATTCAGTAGCAAATTTCCACTTTGCTTGGTTTACACCCCATTGCATAACTTCCTGTAGAAACTTTTTTGTTTTTCTAGCAGGCACTTTGGGTTCTTTAGTAAACTTCTGCGGTTTTACCTCAACCAGATACTTCTTTGTAACACCACTCTTTTCTTGAACCTTGATATAAAAATCCACGAAATATCTATGTACTCGATTATCTAAAGGAGAGATATAAGGTATGGGCAACTCTTCAGATCCCCATTCCAATATGTTGTCGTTGTTATCACACCATTTCATAAACTTTAGTTCCCAACTGGAACGATAAACAATGTTGTTCGGATTCCCAATGTATTTCTTTGGATGTTGTATTTTATACAGACCTTTCAAAGTTTCCTTGCCATAACTCATATAAATATTCCAAACTCTATACTTAATAGGATATTTATTCTAGATGGCATTAACTCCTGCACCCGCACCTCCTGCGCAAACTCCTGCTCCTGGAGCAACTGCACCTGCTGCTCCTGCAAAGGCACCTGAACCAAAAAAAGAAAGTCGGTTCAGTAGAGGTACTGCACCACTCAATTTTCTAGAAACACCACTAGATAAAGATGGGCAGAAACGCTATCCAATAAACGTCGGAAATTCTGCAGAATTTCCACATTATGTTGTGTTCTATCCGCTTGTTCGCGAGGGAACAAAACGTGGTAAAGAACTGTTAGCATCTGGTGGCGGTCAAATTTTTGATCAAACAGACCAGAACAGAGTTGATCCAGAGAACGGCAAGGTGGCAACAGGAGCAGCAGGTGCACTAATTGGCGCAGGGTTGGGTAGTGCTGCTGGCATCGGCGCTGCGACTTCTCTTGGTGCACGTCTAAAAGAAAACGGTGGTAATACTGTTAATCCCAACCCAAATTCTACGGGTGGTCCAGTTTCGATTGTTACTAAACTCGCAGCAGGACTTGCTGGGGGAATTCTAGGAGCAGGAGCAGGTGCTGCGGCAGGTGTCGCTGCTAGTGCAATCGCAGGAGAGCAACGTCTGGTAATTGGTAGCGACGAGATCATCCTGTATATACCAGAAAAAATTTCATCAGGTTATAATGCAAACTATGAAACTGCAGACCTTGGTGCGCTTATTGGTGGTCTTGCTTCAGGGAAGGCATCACTTGGTGGTTTAGTTTCAGAGGGATCTGAAACTGCTGATTATCTTGTAAGAAAAGCAGGTCGAATCGCAAACATTGCTGGGTTTGATCAGTTTACTAATGTCCTACAAGCAACTTCGAAAAGAGTAGAAAACCCATATAAAGAGCAGTTGTTTAGATCTATGGGGTTTAGAAAATTCTCATTTGACTATAGATTTGCACCATATAATGAGGACGAAGCAGATGTCGTTTTCGGTAAAAACGGTATACTTGAGTTGTTTACAACACACATGCATCCAACTATGAGTCCCAATGGATTGTTCCAAACATATCCGTCAGAATTTATGATCATCTATTATCATAATGGCGCCGAGAACACATATGTCAGAAAAATATCAAATTGCGTACTGACAGATATGGTTATAGATTATGGTGCAGAAGGATTTACCACCTTCTCTAATGGATGTCCGACTGAAGCATTTGTCAGATTACAATTCTCTGAGTTGGAAACTCTGACAACAGAAAGAATCGATAAGGGATACTAATATGCTTTTTTCTATGTTCCCCCGATTGCTCGTTAATACAATTACGCCAAATACAGCAACAGTTGTAACTGATATATTTCGCAGAATTTCACTGAATAAATTTAAGAGCAATGTTGTTTTCTTGCAGACAATCACTGTTCCGGATGGTTATACGGTCGAGCAAGTTTCTGATAAATACTATAGCAGTCCAGAGTATCATTGGGTAATTATGACTATAAATGAAATCGTTGATATTCGCAAAGAATGGCCTTTGAGTGGTTCGGATCTTCTAGCATATTCTAAAAAGAAATATGGCGAAACTGGAATCTACGAAACGCATCATTATAGAACAACAGATACTGATAAAATAATCGTTGATTATGATGCCGCAGATCTTGCCAATGGAGATATCGAAGAAGTAACTAATATACAATACGAAGAAGAATTAAACGATTCTAAGCGCGAAATTAAGATGTTAGATCCAAAATACTTAGCAGAGTTTGTATCCATATACTCGAGTTTGATTAGTAGGTAATTATAATGGCAGAAAACAGAGTAGATCCAACACAATCTACACCACCCCCAAAAAAAGCAATTAGTGATGCGCTAACGAAACCAGGAGATGTAATTGTTGCAACTCTGGACTTAATTGTTGTATCTTCAGAACAACCTCTGGATTTAAAACCATTCATGATGGAAATAAATCTATACGAGGACATTTTCTCTCCTACCTTACATGGTTCGGTTGTTATTCGTGATTCGCTTAATCTTATTGGAAGATTACCAATCATTGGTGATGAAATTCTCACGTTGGATATTCAAACCCCATGGGGAGAACTTGGCGGATATGCAAAAAGTAATCTTGGAACATTTGATCCAATCAATAAGATTCAGAAATCATTTTCAGTATATGCCGTAAAGAACCGCAAATTAAACAACGACAGAGAGCAATATTACGAACTGCTGTTTTGTTCTCTCGAAGCATCATCTGATAATGTTACAAAAATATGTAAAAAATTTGAAGGCACTACTGACGAAATTGCTGCTGAAATTTTTACAGAAAATATGAAATCGCCGAGATTTTTTACTAATAAAGATTCGGCGATCGGAGTAGAGTCACAATCCGACTCAACCGAAGAAAATAGTCAGACAAAAATGGAATTGTTCATTTCAGACACTCCGCACGATACGCATATAACGTTTGTGCCGCCGATGTGGACACCAATCCAAACATTGAATTGGTTGGCAAAACGTTCAATTGGTCTAAAATATAAATCTCCAACGTTTATGTTCTATGAAACAACTAAGGGATTTTATTTTGCATCAATAGAAAGTCTTGTAAAAAATCAATTAGAAAATGGAGACATATATTCGGCGTTCGTTTATAATACTAATTTGGATAACTTACAAACTGTTTCTTCGTTAACAAAGGGTTTCCAAACAATTGAAGCGTTGGAATTTATTACTAATTTGGATGTTATTCAGAGTCAAGATTTGGGACATTTCGCTAGTGTTGTGCATTCTTTTGATATGGTCAAAAAAGAATACACGGCATATCATTATGATCATGGATTCAATTATAAAAAATACCACCACATGGAAGATGGAACATTAGATCCTTCCTCGGGAGCATATACATTCCCTGAGATTGATAACGACGATCCTACCAAAACCAACAAAAAATACAAAACGATTTTTCCGATTAATGTTATGCGTTCTGCTGATAGTAAACCGTTTGTTTCTACTGTTAATCCAGGTGTGCTTGATTCAACAGAAGATTCTATTGATTTACGCCCGCAAGATTTTGTTTCACAGAGAAACAGTTCTTTGATGGACTTAACCACATTGAGATTACAACTTACAGTCCCAGGAAGAACAGACGCAGAAGTTGGTAGAATGATCAAACTATTCTATCCATCCGTCGGGGAAAAAACTAATGAGGATTCTGAAGCATTGATATGGGATAAATTCATAACTGGAATTTATATGATAACTGCTATACATCATCAAATATCTCCATTGCGTCATACTATGTTCTTAGAGATTTCTAAAGATTCATACGCACAAGAAATATATGAAGTTGAGGAAGTTGGTGGTTCGGAAAATACTGGAACTCCAGCAACCGATCCTGCAGCACCAACATCAGATCCTGCTAACCCAGCAACGAATTCGACCAAACCTGTTGGTAAGGGTTCGTTTATTGGTGATAGTATTGCACAAGGTCTAGGTTCTGTCGCCAAAGATGCATCAACTAATGCTACTGTTGGGTGGAACACTGATAAAATTAAACAAAATTATACTGCCAAGGGCGGTTCTGATTATACAGTTATTTCTATGGGATCCAACGATAAGGGATATCCAAACATCAAGACTGTTGAAAATGCAACTGCAGTAAGAGAATCTATTAAGGCGCAAACGAAGAAAGTTATTTGGATTCTTCCATATGATGCTACGATTGCGCAGAAGATTCAAGGTGTTGCGTCTAAATATGGTGACAAAACAATTAAACTATCAGAGTTTCCTTCTAATGATGGATTGCATCCAAAGAGTTATCAGAAGGTTCTTGAACGTGTTAATAGTGTGATAGGAAGTTAAAAATGACAATGGACAATATTACATCCAATAATAATGCAAATTTTTATTGGTGGTTTGGAGTAGTTGAAGATCGCGACGATCCTCTACGATTGGGTAGATGTCGCGTAAGAATTATTGGGTATCATACAGAAGATAACGAAACACTTCCGACAGAAGATCTTCCATGGGCATTGCCTGTCATGCCAGCAAACTCGGCAGGAACTTCTGGTGTTGGTTGGTCTCCAACAGGAGCAGTAGAAGGTTCTTGGGTTGTAGGTTTCTTTGCTGATGGCGAGGGCGGACAACATCCCATGTTTTTCGGTACTGTTGGATCCATTCCAGGTGGTTTGGCATCTGCAGATTGTGCTCCTTCCGAGGGGCCTGGTTCTTCTGGTGATAATGCCACCTCTAATGGTGATAATACTAGCGGAGATGTCGGCGATGTAGTACAACCAACGGGTGATGCAAAAAATCTGGAATCTTACTTGGAATCTTGGTTAGACGCTAATGGCGCTAAAAAAATAAAAGGATACACTCCGCTCGCCAAAGCTATGATAATGGCGCAATGCTGTCACGAGTCAGCCAACTTCACGAAAATGACAGAAGTGGGCGACGACAATTATATTAATAATGGTAGACGCAAAGATGGGTCAAAGGCGCATAGCGGTTATGATATTACAAGCATAGACCCAGAAGGCAGAAAAAGAGCAAGATTAAATGGTAATACGAAACCAGGAGATGGAAAGAAATATCGCGGAAGAGGGTTTTTGGGACTTACTTGGAAAATTAATTATCGAAACGCTGGGAAATATCTCAACCAACCGCTGGAGGAAAATCCAGAGTTGGCAGCAACTAAAGAAGTCGCAGCATTAATACTAATTTACTACTTCAACAAAGAACGACCTAACATCGGTAAAAATAATAGATGGGGCGATATCGAGTACGTATCTACAGCAATTAATGGAACCACTCCAGCACTTGGTCTTGCTGACAGAAAAAAGAAATTTGCCTTCTATAGAAATAAGTATAAGGTATAACCAATGAAAAAATATGATCCATTTACACCATATTTCACAACTGTTGATACGATCAACATGGGTGAAGAAGAAACTATCGGTTCTCTGTCGCGGGATGATGTAGTTACGCTTCTGAAACAAATTCAGAATGCAATGACGTTACAATATTATAATAAAGTTTATACCTTTGGTCAAACTTCTCCTGGTCCTGGTTATAGTTTATTGGCATCAAAGGGCGGTCAATTAACCAATGATGGTGATCAATGGAAATTCATGGTCGTTCATTCCGATGGTGAATATGGCGTATATAAACTTGGCGTAACACAATTAATTGATTCTGGTATTGTTGGTAAAGAACTAAATGACTGGATCAATAATAATCTACCCAATATTCCTGTTCCTTCGAAGGGTAACGAGGAATACGAGAGTTGGTATAATCGATTTGCAAAATACAAATCTAGAGGTGAAACGCGAATAATTGAAGCACCAGTTTCGCAAAGAAACAATGCTTTATATTATATGTTGCTTCATACTGTTAATGGCGGGAATGACAAATTCAACGTCCCTGTTCATCAAGAATTAAAGTCTGCGATGAACCAGGATCGTTATCTCGAACCTACTAATATGCATGATGGGTTTATTGCGCAACCATGGTTGCAAGATCTTGCAGCATCAAATCTTTTAAAATTCACATACCAATTATTATTAACATCTAGAGCCTTGACACCAGAGGTTGATAAGAAAACTCTCGCTGGTGTTCTTTCTCTTTCTCTTTGCTTTAATATTGACGCAGCGCAAAATTATTTACGTGGAACTATTAAGTCAGATGAAAATGGCGTTTCAGCGAAATATTGGTTTGATGTTGGATTCAATGCAGTTGCACTTCCAATTGAAAAGGTTGATACTCCAGGTCCAACACCAAATACAACAAGCAATCCGAAACCAGAAGAAGTAACACCACCACCAACAGAAGATGCACAACCTATTGTTGGTGAGACAACTGTAGAAACTACACAAACTTCTAAATCTCCGACCGAGAATAAAGTAGTTACTCAAAAAATAACTAAGAATATTGTAAATGGAACAATCATTTATGAATTGACTTCGGCAGGAACAATTTCTGCTAAAGTGGTTACTGGTACTTATCAACCTAAAACAAAACCTTCTACAACAGTAAATAATCCATCTGAATATAGTCAGAGTGGAATCAAACATATTGTTGAATTTCTTGGCAGCGATACCATAAATTTAACAATAATCGATCGACTAGATAACAACAGAACTCTGTTTAGCGAGACAGATAAAGATTATATTTCTCTTGGTGTTCGCGCATCAACTAAACTCTCAGAACTTTATAAGTCTGAGCGCGATAGTTTACACAATCGTGCTTCTTTCGGCACATGGTTGCTTGCTATTGAAGATAGCATCAGTTGGTTGGCAAATCAATATCCTAAACTTGCGAAAGATTTACTTGTTGATTTTGCAGCAAAACAAACGGAAGGATCAAACGGCGATGCGCAAAGCAATAAAACAATCGCAT
>Ga0222713_10006862_pt1 | contig 10763 bp, 3 predicted proteins | sample C33_649DmetaG_FD_165061 | JGI IMG/M metagenome (GOLD analysis project Ga0222713, IMG submission 165061) | Estuarine water microbial communities from San Francisco Bay, California, United States - C33_649D | ecosystem: Environmental > Aquatic > Marine > Unclassified | place: USA: California... | reverse complement strand
TTTCCTAAAGAAAGAAAAGCGATTGATGCCGCAATGCTCTGTTCTCGGTTATTTCTAAAAAACAAATCGTTGTATCCTTGTTCTAATAAATACCGACTGAGTTTCCGTGCAAAAAACCATTGGTAGTGCTTTGTTTTTTGCTGCACTATATATAAAGGTATATTTTCTTGGGCGGCTCGCTGGGCAATAGCGCTGCTGCCATTTGCAATGATCAGCACTTTGTGCCCTCGCCTGTGCATAGCCAAAGCGTTGCGCAGCTGATTCATTTCTAAGCCTCCCCAGGCCTCAGATAAACTCAAATATGCGATTCGTTTCATGCTTCAAGCGAAATTAGATAGAATTGACCTAACTTTGCCCTATGGACCGATTCAAATCTCTTTTACTTAAGCCGTGGTTTGTGTTTTTCTTTACCTTTTTCTTAATAGGAGGCACCTTGGTTTTTTTAAGTCCTAATTTATTTGAAGGAGAAATTGTTTATGCTCAAAACGGCAAGCAATATGTGCTCGAGGCCCCCCTGAGTTTGGCGTATTTTTTAGGCTTGGGCTACGAAGCCTCAGAAATGACCAATGTCGTTGATTTTTACCTCACGCGCCGCGGCTACATGTTGGCCTTTAGTTTGCTTTTCGGATTTCCAATTTTATTGGCCTACCGCTCATTTTTGGCAACAAAGAACAAATAAGTTTAAGCTTCCTGGTAATATTTACAAACTTTTGGTTCTGCCACCGTCGACAGGCACATTTATACCATTAATGTATGATGCGCTATCTGAAGCCAAAAAAGCCACAGCAGCGGCTACTTCCTCTGGTTGGGCGATTCTTTTCATAGGGCTTTCTTGGCCCATTTCAGCAAGAATTTCAGCTACACTTTCTCCGGTTTTCTCTGCCTTCACCTTGGCAATCTCAGTAAGGCGCTGCGTATTGGTGGCCCCTGGCAGCACATTATTGACTGTAATTCCAAAGGCGCCTAATTCATTGGCTAAGGTTTTAGACCAACTTGCCACGGCCCCGCGAATAGTATTGGAAACCCCAAGGTTAGGCAAGGGTTGTTTGACAGAAGTCGAAATGATATTGACAATGCGCCCAAAGCCTGCAGCTTTCATGCCCGGCACCACGGCTTGCATTAAAATGTGGTTACAAATCAGGTGCTGATTAAAGGCCGCTAAAAACTCAGTGGTGTCGGCATCTACTATGGGCCCGCTTTTTGGACCACCAGTATTGTTGATCAATATATGGATGCTGCCATGTTTTTCAATAAATGCATTCACGGCATTTTTTACACTTTCGGGATTCGTGAAGTCTGAAACAAAATAATGATGCGTTTGCCCTTTGGAGGAGTCGAGCGATTGAAGTGACACTTTGAGTTTTTCTTCATTTCTAGCTGTCAAGACAACTGAAAAACCATCAGCGGCCAATTTTTGTGCAATTGCCAAACCAATACCTTGGGTTGAGCCGCAAACGAGGGCTAAATGTTTAAAGTTTTTCAAAGAATAGTTTTTTTTTAGATTGAAATTATCGATATTTGGCGAAAATACAAATACTAAAGTTATTACTATGAAAAGTTTTACGCGTTTTTTAAGTGTGATGTTTTCGGCAGTAGCGTTACTGTTTACCACGGCCCAGGCTCAGGTTTCAGTAAGTGCAACCGCAGGAACAACCACCGGAACCTACGGAACAATCAGTGATGCATTTGGAGCGATCAATGCTGGTACTCACCAAGGTGATATCGTCATCTCCATTACCGCTAATATTACTGAACCAATGATTCCAAATGTTTTAGGGCCAAGTTCTGGTACTGCCAGTTATACTTCGGTTTTGATCAAACCAGTTGGTGACCGCACGGTCTCTCAAGTGCCGGTTGTGTTGGCTACTGCCAACTATCACAAGGCGATTATCATGATGGGTGGTGCAACGAATGTCACTATTGATGGTGATGACCCACTTACACCAGGAGTGAAGAACTTGACCTTGATGCAAGACAATTCATCTACATCAACTTCGCCTTACAGAACATGTGTAAGACTTGCTTCTGCCAATACTACTGCCTATTCAGGATGTGAAAACATTACAGTAAAAAACACCATTATGTATGGTGCAAGAAATTCACTGACACATACAGGTGTAACCTATGGTGTTGCTGTTTGTCAGCCAACATATACTTACAGCGGTTCTAATGGAGGTAATAACATTACTATTCATAACAACGAGATTTACCGTGCACGCAACGGTATTTTTGTTTATGGTACATCTTCATACACTGTTTCTAATGTTACGATAACCAACAACATTATTGGTGGTTCTGCAACAGGTGTAAACGGTATTGCTCTTTATGGCATTTACCTTTATTATGTAAACGATGCCACCAATGATGGCTATCCATTGGTTGAGGGGAACCGCATCAAAGTGGGGTCCGATGACATCTCAACAGGTGGATTTACAACCACTTCATATTGTGTATACATGGCCTTAGGCGTTAAAGGCGCACGCATCCTACGCAACAACATGACTGCCTATCAGTCTTCAACAAGTGGATATGGTGCTTATGGTGTTTATATTTCAAGCACAACCAATTCAGATAGTATTCGCATTCAAAACAACATGATCAATGTTGGTGCAACTAAATATTCGACTAGTGCAACAACAACTTATGTAGCAAATGCGATACGCTTTGCCGCTGGCGCTACTAATCAATTTGTGACCAACAACACAATGGTTGTTGAAGAAGCACAAGTGGGCTCCACAGCAAACTATACTAGTGCAGTCGTTTATATGGTGTCTGGTAATACCTTTGCGCAGTTCTACAACAACATCTTAGTTAACCTTAATCAGGGTTCAGGTACTTGGGGTGTATATACTGCAAACCCCACGAATAACGTTTCTTCTGTTTGGAATAACAACAACTATTACGTGCCAAATGGCAATTTAGGTTATTATTCCGGAGCAGCTGTTTCAAACCTTACCGCTTGGCAAGCAGCTACGGGTGTAGATATGAACAGTTTTGAGGTGAACCCCACGTTTGTAAGTGCAAATGATTTACACCTTACTACTGCCCCAACACCATTAGAATCTGCTGGCCAGCCAGTTGCCATTACCGGCGTTTCTACAGACATTGACAATGACAACCGCCCGGGCCCAACGGGTTCATTGAACGGCGGCGGCTTGAATCCAGATATCGGAGCCGATGAAATGGATGCTACGCCAATTTTCCCTCCAACAGTCACATTTACGAGCATTACAGCTCATGATTGTAACAACACGATCGCACACACAGTTGTTGCCGACGCAACACCTGCTTCAGGAACGCTCAGCTCTGTAGTTATTGCATACAGTTTGGATGGAGTTGCTCAAACACCTATTGCCATGACCAATACTTCTGGAAACACCTACTCTGGTGTAATTCCAGCCGCAGTTCCTGTGAATGCTGTCGTTGCGTGGTCAGTAGTGGCTACGAACTCTTATGGACTAGTAACTACCTACATTGGCACTCCATATCAAGATCAAAGTTTATTGGGAATTGTTGCAGCAGCAACTAATTCAGCTTCACCGGTTTGTTCAGGCGATGCTTCTAATTTAAGTGTTGTGCTCTCAGGTTTAAACGCACCTTCTTACACTACCCCAACAGTAACTTACCCTACTGCTGACGAAGATTTTGGAAACATTACAATTTCACAAGGCGCTACGGTAGTATTGAACAACACGTCGACAATTAATAGTCTTACGGGAACCCTAGGAACAGCATCAGGTATAGCCGGAGGTTATTCTGACTTTACGAGTTTTGGTTCAACGACCCTCACAGCTGGTCAAACCTACGATATATCAGTTTCGTCTTTAACCACTGGCTTTGGGTACACCAACCACATGCGTGTTTGGATCGACTACAACCGTAATGGTGTTTTTGAAGCAACGGAATGTGCGTTCAACACCCCTACTGGCGCGGGCGCCCACACAGAGGTTTCAACATTTACTGTTCCAGCAACTGCATACAACGGATTGACACGCATGCGTGTAATGGCTTATGAAAGTTCAGCCACTGCAACTGCTTATATCAATGCAATTTCTTGGGGTGAGTATGAAGATTACATGATCAACTTGGTTTCTTCAAATGTTGGCGGTGGCTACACACCTGCTATTACAGCAGCTGTATGGTCTGATGGTGCAGCGACGGTTGTTGGCAACGGCACACCGGCTACTATCAACCCAACAGCTACAGCTACTTACACTGCACTAGTTACAGCAGCGGGTTGTACAGTGACTTCTTCATCAACAACGGTTGATGTTTTGGCATTGCCAGCAGCTCCTTCTACAACAGCGAGCTCTCAGTGTGGTGTGAATATTCCTACCGCTTCAGTTGCATCTGCAGCAGGTACTGCTGGAACTGGATCATTCTACTGGTATGATGCTGCTACAGCAGGAAACTTGATTCAATTACCTCCTGTGTCAAGCACATGGAGTACATTCTACACTGCTGACTTCACTACTGGTGTAGCCACAGGAGCTTCGATTTTTGGTGCTGCCAACACAACTAACGTTGCAGGCTGGTTAGAGCTCACTGCTGCTGCAAACAGCTTGAATGGTGCAATTTCAGTAGATGCTGGTGTTGATGCGCCTGCATACAAAGTTGAATTTGATGTTCAAACAACTTCTGGTGGTGCTGATGGTTTCTCATGGAGCTTTGCCCCAGATGCTGACCCAACAGCAACATCACCTGCCGCTGAAATGGGTACGGGTACTGGCGTTAAGATTTCGTTTGATGCCTATGGAGGCATGCCGAATGCAGCTGGAACTTATGTATTGTATAACTCTACTGCAACATCGTTCAGCAACACAACCGCTGGAGTGTTAGCTTATGATGCTTCAACTGCATGGTTAGGGTCAACTTCAGCGCACGTTACCATAACAATTAACGAAGCTGGCGAGTTGACATTGAATGTTGACGGTACAGATATCTTCACCAACGTAGCCTTGCCTGCAGCTTACTTGTCAGCAAACAAGTCTTCTTGGAAACACGTAATTAAAGCGCGTACAGGTGGCTTGAATATGCAAACCGCTATTGACAACCTTGCTATTCAATATAAGACTTATGCAGCTGGTTCTGCAACTTATTTATCTTCGATTCCAGTAACAACAACGTTCTACGTTACTGAACTCGGAACAAACGGTTGTTACAGCCCATTGGCACCAGTTGTTGCTACAGTAGTAGATCCAAACCCAATTATTCTTACAAACGGCTTGAACCCAACTTATTGTGAAGGTGGTACTTATACTGAAACAGCAAGCTCTGCTGCTGTTCCGGCTTACACCTTTACTTGGGATGCTCAAGACGCTAACTCTGGATTGCCAGCAACTACAGCAGGTGCCTCAGTAACTACAACGCCAGTACCTGGTGTGTATACAATTTATGTAACAGGTACTAACGGTGTGTGTACGGCTACTGATACAGTAACCCTTACAATTAACCCTAATCCTGTGATTTCATTGGCTTCGTCTACGCCAGCGGTTTGTACTGGCGACACAGTTCAATTGGTAGCGGAAAGTATTCCTGCTGTACCAGGCACCGCACAATTGGGTACAGGTACAACTGGAAATGGTACAACCACATGGCCTTCTCCTTATGGAAACTGGTATTGGGGAGCTAAACAACAGTTCCTGTTTACAGCTGCTGAATTGTCAGCATTGAATGTATTGCCAGGGGCGATCAATTCAGTTGGTTTTGATGTTACTTCTCAGTCTACTGCTGCTGGGTTTACAAACTACACGATTAGCATGGCGAACACTTCTGTTACAGCCCTTACAACTAACTTTGAAACTGGCTTGACACAGGTTTATTACAATGCTTACCTTCAACCAAGTGGTTTGGGTGTAGCTAACAATACGATTATGTTCCAAACACCTTTTGTTTGGGATGGTACGTCAAATGTTGTAGTTGAGATTTGTTTCAATAACACTTCTTATACAAACAATGCTGCGGCAACCTATACAAACGCCTTCACAGGTGCGTCTCACTACCGTTATGCAGATGCTTCTGGTGTGTGTGCATATACTAACGGCGGCACAGTTTCTTCTAACAGAACAAACATGTTCTTTGGAGCTGCTGCAATTGGTACGAACTATACGTCAAGCATGAACTGGTTGTGGTCTGTATTGAATGCCACTACTGCCACTACAAGTACAGTAGAATACAACACTACAACAGCTCCTATTACAACTTCTTATGTTGTAACAGCTACTAACCCAGCAACGCAATGTTTCTCAACAGCAACTACGAACATCACTACAGTTAATATTTTACCAACTGTAAGTGCTGGTCAGGATGTATTGATTTGTTCAAACAATGCTACTGAGCAATTGACCTTGAATGGTGCTGGTGCCTCAACTTATGTTTGGGACAACGGTGTTGTTGATGGTGTTGCCTTCGCTGTTGGTGCGACAGGTAACTACGCAGTAGTTGGAACAGACGTTAACGGTTGTATCAACGTAGACACCATGATGGTGACTTATTCTACTATTCCTGCTGTGAACGCAGGTGTTGACCAAGCAATTTGTATCGGTGATACGACTGCATTAGCTGCGACGGGCTTGGCTCCATTTACATGGAACAACGGCGTAGTTGATGGCATTGATTTTGCTCCTGGTGCAACGGCTACTTATGTTGTTTCAGTATTGAACGGCGTGGGTTGTGCCAACTCTGATACTGTAGAAGTAGTAGTAAATGCACTTCCTATTGTTGACGCGGGTGTTGACCAAACAATTTGTAATGCTTCTCCAGTAACCTTGGCGGGCTCAGGAGCATTGGCTTATGCTTGGGACAACGGCGTTACTAACGCTACTCCATTCTTCCCTTCGGCTACTGCTACTTATACTGTAGTTGGTACAGATGGCAATGGTTGTCAGAACCAAGATCAAGTAATGGTTTATGTATTACCTCAACCAATTGTAAATGCTGGTCTAGACCAGACGGTATGTGATGGCACACCAATTATTTTGAATGCCACTACAACCTCTGCAACACCTACTGCGGTAACTGGCTTCCAGTGGAACAACAACGTACCTAACAACACTCAGTTTGTTCCTGCTAACTCGGCAGTTCTTACTGTAACTGCAACGGGCGCAAATGGTTGTACTAACGAAGATCAAATGACTGTAACGGTGTTGGCATTACCAACTGTAGATGCTGGTCAGGATATTACGGTTTGTGCTGGTTTGAGCGCTACATTAATTGCTTCTGGAGCTTCTACTTATGCTTGGAATAATGGTGTAACTCAAGGCATTCCTTTCTATCCAAATGCTACTCAAACTTATACAGTTGTTGGTACTGGTTCGAATGGTTGTACTAACCAAGACCAAGTTATGGTGACTGTTTCTACAGGGCCATCTGTAAACATCTCTGCACCTCAAACGGTTTGTGCGAATTCGCCAGCGTCTTTGAGTGCAGCAGTACAAAACAGCCTTGGTGGCTACTGGACAACAAGCAACGGTTCGGGTATTATTTCACCTAACGTAACCAACGGAACCGTAACTTATACACCAACAGTAAACGACCCGGTTGTTGTTAACTTGACTTATGTGGCAACTAACGCTTGTGGTGCTGCATCACAAAGCACAACAGTAACGGTTCTTCCAATTCCAGTTGTTGATGCTGGACCAGACTTCGCAGTTTGTCAAGGCAACTCAGCAACACTTACAGCTACGGGTAATGGCTTCCTTACTTGGACAACGCCTAACGTAACTAATGGTGTTGCATTTATTCCAACGTCTACTGCAACATACAACGTTGTGGCTACTGGAATGAACAACTGTACAAATTCAGATCAAGTAACTGTTACTGTGTTGGCTTTGCCAGACATTGATGGTGGTATGGATCAAACAATTTGTTCAGGAGAGTCTGTAACATTGACCGCTCAAGGAGCTGTTTCATATAGCTGGACAGGTGGTGTTGCAAACGGTGTTTCATTTGCTCCTGCTTCAACAGCTACTTACACTGTTACTGGAACAGGTGTGAATGGATGTGAGAATACCGACCAAGTGGTTGTGGTAGTAAATGCCACACCGGTTGCAATGATTTCAGTTGTAAATGATGTAACCTTGGCTGCTACACCAGCAGGCATGAACTACCAATGGATCAACTGTGCTTCAGGTACAGACGTTCCAAATGGTTCAACAGCGACATTTACAGCTACTCAGAACGGTTCATATGCTGTAATCGTTACATCACCACAAGGTTGTTCAGATCAGTCTGATTGTGAATTGATCGATGCAGTAGGTTTAGAGCAAGCAAACATCATTGAGATGTCAGTACAGCCTAACCCAACAGCGGGTGAAATAAATATCAGCATGCCAAATGAACTTACAGCTCAAGCACAAGTGTTTGATGCTCAAGGTAAATTGGTTGTGGATAACACAAGTGTGTCTAACGGTTCAGTGATTAATCTCACGAACATGACAACAGGTGTGTACATGATTCGCATCACGGCTGAAAATTCAGTTCAAACATTCAGAGTGGTTAAACAATAATTCAACCACCCTTAATATTCGAAAGCCACCCCTTGGGGTGGCTTTTTTGTTTGGGTTTTCTTATCTTTAGGCCTTAAAATTTTAAACATGAGAAAACTTTACGCATTAGGCTTGTTCTTTCTTTTTATTGGGCAGTACTTCAACGCTCAAGTAATACAAATTGGAACTGGAACGGCGAGTAGCTATTTAACCGGCCCATATTACAGAAGTGCAGCCACTTCGACTTTTAATTATTCGAAGTATTGCTATATTTATTTGGCTTCAGAATTAGCAGCAATCCCTCCTGGATCAATGATTACTCAAATTGAATGGGAAAAGGCTTCTGGCACCATTACCGCTCCAAATGATTTTGAAATTTTGCTTGCCAATAACTCGGCAACAACCCTCACAACAGGGACAACCTGGGGAGACTTAACACTTGGCGCCACTTCAGTATACAATAACACTAATCAAGGCTTTATGGTGACAGGCCCAGGCTGGGAGTCATTCATTTTAACCTCCCCATTCATTTATACAGGTGGTACTTTGCAAATCATGACAAATCATGTAAAGTATGGATCAGCAAGCGCTGGTAATCCGTTCTTTCGTGAGTTGCAAACTGGCTTAGCTCTTGGTTGGGCATCCGGAACTGCAGGTTCTGCAGCAACAGCACTTTCTAGTGCTTCTTATGGTAATTACCGCCCGAATATTAAAATACATTACGTTCCTGGTACGGCATGTTCTGGAGCAGTAACTGCAGGAATGGCAAATGCTTCTATGAGCCCAGTTTGCCCAAGTGTTCCATATTCTCTTTCGCTTTCGGGCAATACGCTCGCCTCTGGAATTACTTACCAATGGCAATCAGCGACATCAGCAACAGGGCCGTTTGTGGATATCATTGGCGCAACGAACTCTGCTTATTCTACCTCACAAACCGTTGACACCTGGTACCAATGTATTGTTACATGTACCGCTTCGGGCTCAATAGACACGTCTTCGGTAGTTGCAGTTGCAACGAACAGCTTTGTGAATTGTTATTGTACAAGCAATTCAACAAGTGCATTGGATGAAGAGATTCTAAATGTAAAAATCAGCACCCTAGACAACACGTCTTCTTGCGGGGTAGCTGCTCCTGGCCCGGGCTCTTTGGCGGGTCAATACTCTAACTTTACAACAAGCGTTGCAGCACCAATTTTGTCTCCTGGGGTGGTATATCCTTTCGAGGTAGGAATTGGTACTTGTAACGGCAACTACAACAACTGGACCAAGGCTTGGATAGACTGGAATCAAAACGGTTTGTTCACCGATCCAGGTGAAGAAGTTTATAGCTCTAGCACCTACACCAATGGCCCACATACCGAAATGGGCTTAGTTACCGTGCCAACCGGTGCAACTCCTGGTATTACCAGAATGCGTGTGGTGAATGTTGAAACAACTGTTGCCACAAGCGTGAACCCATGCGGCACCTATACTTGGGGTGAGACGGAGGATTACTTTGTTATGGTTTCTGCGCCGCCAACGTGCCCCCAACCATCAGCGCCAGTATTGGTGAGTTCTTCCTTGAACGATGCCGTTATTGACTGGACACCTGTTGGATCTGAAACTGAATGGCAAGTGGAATATGGCCCACAAGGCTTTACGCCAGGCACCGGAACAATCGTAACGGTTACTGCACACCCTTATACCATTCCGAACCTTACGCCTTATGGTTTCTATCAGGCCTATGTGCGTGCAATTTGTACTCCAGGAGATTCATCCTACTGGACGCCGTCAGTATCTTGGAATACATATAACCAAGGACAATACATTGAATGGAATAGTGATTGCCCGACTACTGGGTTTATCGACATTAGCACTACTGGTACCAACGCTAACTTGTTAGACGATACAGAACTGGGGATTACTTTGCCATTCCCAGTATTGTATCAGGGCAATTTATTTACAACAGCAACTATTGGCAACAATGGAGGAATAATATTTGGCACCATGACAGCTAATATTGCCTACACAATGGCCAATGGCAATGGTCTATATCCATTCGTTCAGGATTTAGGAACAACCGCTCTACCTGGAGGTGTATTTTACCAACAAGTGGGCACCTCGCCAAATAGTCAATTTATTGTGCAGTGGAATAATATTGGACATTACGCTTACCCGGTATTGCCCGACGGCGCCACCTTTGAGTTGATCATCGACGAGGCTACTCAGGAGATCTATTATGTTTATGATGACGTATTGATGGGCAACCCGACGAGCTGGGATTATGGTGCTGATGCT
>Ga0222713_10006859_pt1 | contig 10765 bp, 9 predicted proteins | sample C33_649DmetaG_FD_165061 | JGI IMG/M metagenome (GOLD analysis project Ga0222713, IMG submission 165061) | Estuarine water microbial communities from San Francisco Bay, California, United States - C33_649D | ecosystem: Environmental > Aquatic > Marine > Unclassified | place: USA: California... | reverse complement strand
CCACATCATCACGGGCTACCGCGACCACGGCCACGCCCTGATGGTCGGGATGAGCATGAACGAATGCATGGCCGAGCTGACGGGCAAGGTCACCGGTTGCTCCCAAGGCAAGGGCGGCTCGATGCACTACTTCGCCCCCGACAAGAACTACTGGGGCGGCCACGGCATCGTCGGCGGCCAAGCCCCGCTCGGCACCGGCCTCGCCTACGCCGTTAAGTACAAAGGCCTGAAGGGCTGCTGCCTCGCCTACATGGGCGACGGTGCCGTCAACCAAGGCGCGGTCCATGAAGCCTACAACCTGGCGGCCCTCTGGGACCTGCCCATGATCTTCGTCATCGAGAACAATGGTTACTCGATGGGCACCTCCCAGGAACGCTCCACCGCCCACCCGGGTTGCTTGGCCAAGCGCGCCGAAGGCTACGGCATGGCGTGGGATGTCATCAACGGCCACGACGTCTACGAGGTCCGCGCCAAGACCGACGCCGCCGTCAAGCGGGCCCACGAGGAATCCAAGCCGACGGTGCTCGAGATCTTCACCTACCGCTACTTCGGCCACTCGATGGCCGACCCGGACAAGACCTACCGCGACAAGGACGAGATCAAGGAATACCGCGAGAAGAAGGATCCGGTCCTGCTCTTCGAGAACGAGCTGCTGGCCGAAGGCGTCCTGACGCCCGCCACCCGCGACGCCATCAACGAAGCCGCCATGGCCGAGGCCGATGTGGCCGCGACCTTCGCCGAAGAATCGCCCGACCCCACGGTCGCCGACATCACCAAGCACATCTATTGGGAAGAGGACAATCGCGGGCCGAACTCGACCAGCCGCGGCACGATCATCTTCGAATAATCCCTTACCCGACCTTTTTTCATGGCTGTCATTACCTACCGCGAGGCGCTCCGCGCCGCGATGCGCGAAGAGCTCCAGCGCGACGAAAACGTCGTCGTCATGGGCGAAGAAGTCGCCCAGTTCAACGGTGCCTACAAGGTGACCGAAGGGCTCCTCAAGGAGTTCGGCCCCAAGCGCGTCGTCGACACCCCGATCTCCGAAGCCGGCTTCATCGGCCTCGGCATCGGCGCCTCCATGCTCGGCATCCGTCCCGTGATGGAACTGATGTTCTGGTCCTTCTCCTACGTGGCGTTCGACCAGATCGTGAACAACGCCGGCAACATCCGCTACATGTCCGGCGGCCTGATCAATTGTCCGATCGTCATCCGCGGTCCCGCCAACGGTGGCACCAACGTCGGCGCCACCCACTCCCACACGCCCGAAGCCATCTTGGCTTCGCACCCCGGGATCAAGGTCGTCTGCCCCGCCACGCCTTACGACGCCAAGGGCCTCATGAAGGCCGCCATCCGCGACAACGACCCGGTGTACGTGATGGAGAACACCATCCTTTATAACGACAAGGGCGAGGTGCCCGAAGAGGATTACATCGTCCCGCTCGGCGTCGCCGACGTGAAGCGGGTCGGCACCGACCTCACCATCGTGGCCCACGGCCGCGCGGTCATCACTTCCCTCAAGGCCGCCGAGATCCTCGAGAAGGAACACGGCGTCAGCGTCGAAGTGGTCGACCTCCGCTCCATCCGCCCGCTCGACGAGGAGACCATCCTCGCCTCGGTCCGCAAGACGCACCGCGCCTTGCTCGTCGAAGAGAACAAGCCTTTCTGCGGCGTCGACGCCCAGGTGGCCTACATCATCCAAGCCAAGGCCTTCGACGACCTCGATGCGCCCATCGGTCGCGTGTCCTCCATCGATGCCCCGCAGATCTACTGCAAGCGCATGGAAGACCAGCAACTCCCCCACGCGGCTCGCGTCGTCGAGGCCGCCCTCAAGGTCCTCGCCTAATCCCCCACCCTTTTAACTACGATGGCTGAAATTATCGATATGCCCAAGTTGTCCGACACGATGTCGGTCGGTACCTTGGTGAAATGGAACATCAAAGAAGGCCAGAAGGTCGCCTTCGGTGACATCCTCGCGGAAGTCGAAACCGATAAAGCGACGATGGAGCTTTCCTGCACGGTGCCCGGCACGGTGCTGAAGATCTACGCCCCGGCCGGGTCCCAGCTTCCGGTCGGCGATCCGATCTGCGCCATCGGCAAGGCCGGTGAAGCCGCTCCGGACCCCAAGGGCAAGCCAGTCGCCCCGAAGGCCGCGGCCGCCCCGATTCCCGAGACCACGGGCATCCCCTGCATCCCGGCCGCTCCGGCCGCCAACGCCGCTCCGGCACCTCAATCCGACGCCAGCCGCACGAGTGCCTCGCCCTACGCCCGCCGCATGGCCGAGAAGGCCGCCCTCAACGTCGCCGCCCTCGCCGGCACCGGCCCCGGTGGCCGCGTGGTCGCCCGTGACGTCGCCGCCGCCGCTGCCGCTCCGGTCTCCACCGCTCCCGCTGGTCCCGTCAATGTCGCCGTGGCTCCGCCCGCCGACGGCAAGGGCATCCAGCCCGACGCCGATGTCCCGGTCGGTGGCATGCGCGCGACGATCGCCCGCCGTCTCCTGGAATCCAAGAACACGGTGCCGCACTTCTACCTCGAGGTCGAAGTCGACGCCGCCCCGCTCATGGGCCTGCGCGAGACGCTCAACAAGCGCCTCGCCGAACAAGGCGGCGAAACCGCCCTCAAGCTCTCGGTCAACGATTTCATCCTCAAGGCTTCCGCCGAAGCGCTCCGCCGCGTCCCCGCGGTCAACGCTTCCTGGGCCGGCACGAGCATCCGCCAACACTCGGCGGTGCACCTGTCCTTCGGCGTGGCCCTCGAAGACGGCCTGGTGACCCCGGTCATCCGCGACGCCCACGCGAAGTCGCTCCGCGACATCGCCACCGACGCCAAGGCGCTCATCGGCAAGGCCCGCTCCAAGAAGCTATCGCCCGCCGAGATGTCCGGCTCCACCTTCACGGTCACCAACCTCGGCATGTACGGCGTGACGGGCTTCTTCGGCATCATCAACGTCCCGAACGCCGCGATCCTCTCCGTCGGCGCCACGATCAAGAAGCCGGTGATCGACGCCAATGACCGCATCGTCATGGGTCACCGCATGGTGATCGGCCTCTCCGGCGACCACCGCGTCGTCGACGGCGCCAATGGCGCTCAGTTCCTCCAGGCGCTCAAGCAAATCCTGGAAGAGCCCACGCTCATCCTGATCTAAACGCTCCGGAGCCGACCAAGGCCCGGCCTCGCAAGGGGCCGGGTTTTTTGTTGTCAGGCAAACGTGCGCACCGACGACAGGCCGCCGTCGATCCGCAGGATTTGTCCGGTCATGAAACGCGCATGGTCGCCGAGGAGGTGCTCAACGAGCGCTGCGGTCTCGTCGGCCGAGCCGACGCGCTGCAAGGGGTGACGTTTACCAGCGGCTTCTTTTTTGAGGTCGGAGTTCAACAAGGGTCCGGCGAGCGGAGTATCGGTCAACGAGGGCGCCACCGCGTTCACGCGGATGAGCGGAGCCCATTCCGCGGCAAGGCTGCGGGTGAGGCCTTCGAGGGCGCCTTTCGCCGCCGCGATGCTCGCATGCATCGGCATGCCCTGCGCGACGGCGACGGTCGAGAAAAGCACGACGGAAGCTTGCCCCGAAGCCTTGAGCGCTGGCAACGCCGACTGCAGCGCGGCGATCGCACCCAAGACATTAACGCGGTAGTCGCGGAGGAAGTCTTCCTCGGTGAGGCGATGAAAAGGCTTCAGCGCGATGGTGCCCGGGCAATAGACGAGGCCATCGAGCTGGGCCGGCCAGACGAGCGGCGTGGGCGCAAGGGCATCGAAGGCCTGGACGGGAACGCCGAGCTCCGCCAGCGGGCCGGGGTTGCGCGCGGCGGCGTGCACGGTGTGACCAGCCGCGAGGAGTCGCTGGACGGTGGCCAGGCCGATGCCGCTGTTGCCGCCGATAATCGCAAAGGTCTTAGACATGCGGGCAAGTTCCCCGCCCCTCGACGAAGGTCAAATGGGGCGACGCTTTTCCCGGACAACAAAAAGGCCGGAGGCGAACCTCCGGCCGAATCAACCCAGCGACGCCAGCTTACTTGGGGGCGGGCGTACCGGCAGGCTTCGGCGCCGGGGTGGCCGGCTTGCGCGAGCCCTTCGGGTCCAGGTTCGCGTTGAGTTCCTCATCCGTGAACTTGGACGCGACGCCCGTCGCCGGCACCTCGGCCTTGGCCGTCCACGCGATGGCGTTCAGCACGAGCGTCCGCTGACTGTCGTTGGCCCAACCTTTATGGAAATGTCCGCCCGTGAAGCCGAACCCTCGGCCCCCATCCTTGCGCTCGACGGCCCAGGCGACGACCTGCGGCTTCTTCTCCTCGAGGACGAGTTTGCGGACTTCGGGGTTGCCGCTGTGCGCGCCCATCCCGCGGTTCATCGTGCCCTCGGGAGCGAGCGCGGCGAGGATCGGCGTCACGCCATCCAGGCCGTCGCGGAAACGCATGTTGAAATACCATTCGTCGGTCGTCGCAAAAGGCTTCACGCCGCGGCTCACCGGATGGTCGGGCAAGGTCTTGAAATCCGCGAGCCAGTGCGGGTTGACCGACCAGTGCTGCTCGAAATAACCGCCGAGCCAGTCCTTGAACTCCTTGGCTCCCTTGCCCGTCGAGGAACGGCCAGGCGGCGCGACCTTCACGGGCTGACCATCCGCGCTCAACCAGCCGGCTTTTTCGTAGGCAGGCTCGACGGCGTAGTGGAGGCAGACGAAGCCGCAACCGGCGGCCATCTTCTTGGCGAGTTGATCGAGGTGCGGCAGGGCGGGATGCCCGCCACCGCCGTCGGAGTAGATCACGATCGTATCGGCCTTCGCGACGACGTCTTCGGCGGGCCACTGGCCACCGAGGCTGACGGTGACATTAACGCGATCGGCGGCGCCTTGCCGCAGGCCGGCGGCCAACAACTGGATGCCGGCGTTGTGTTCATGCTCGCCCGGGCCGTGGCTGGGCCGGCCGGCGATCATGAGCACGTTCTTCTTTTCTTCGGCAAACACGTCGGTGAGGCTGCCGCAAAGGGCGAGCGCACCGAGGAGGAGGGCTTTATTCATAGGTATGTTTCGTAAAAAGAAAGGCCGCCAAGACGTGAATCCTGCGGCCTTAGAAAAGCACTGGGTGAGCCTTACTTGATTTCCTTGAGGACGAGGTCCTTGAACTGGACTACCATCGCCGGGCCGGCGTGGAGCTGGAGGGCGAGGATGCCCTTCTTGGCGCCGACCGCGGTCTCATCGGTGACGTCGACCGTCGGGACGCCGTTGATGAAGTGCTGCAGATGGCCGCCCTTGGCGACGATGCGGTAGTCGTTCCAGTCCTCGGACTTGATCTTGGCCTGGATCTCGGCGGACTTGCCGACTTCACCGGCGACTTCGACCTTGGGCTTGTTCGGCGCAGCGCCTTCCTTGATCACGGTCTTCTGGCCACGCTGGGCCAAGATGCCACGACCCTTTTCTTCATAGAGGATGCCGGAGTAGGTCTTGCCGGCTTCGAAGTCGGCCTGGTAGCCGGCGACGACGTAACCCTTCTCGTCGACCAGCTTGGAGCGGTACTGGACGCCCGAGTTGCCGCCGACGATCTTGTACTTGAAGGTGAATTCGAAGTCACCCACTTCACCGCCCTGCCAGACGAGGAAGGTGTTGCCCTTGGTGGGCTTCTCCTTGGTCGTGCGACCGGTGATGCAACCGTCTTCGACGGACCAGAAGTCGAGGCCCTTCCAGCCGGTCAGGTCCTTGCCGTTGAAGAGGTTCTTGTCCTCGGCGCAGGCCGTCGAGGCGAGCGCGAGGAGCGCGAGGAGGGAGGTGCGGAGCTTCATGTTCTTGGAATTACTTGGTGCGGCCAAAGAGGCGGTGCATGTTCTTCAGGCCCTTCACCGGGATGTCGTCGCGGTTCGGCTCCATCTTGCGCCAGATGGCGGCGGCCCGGGCGATGACCTTCACGTCGGTGGTGAAGGACTCGATGACGACGTCGTTCTTGTAGCCGATCTTCTTGAGGGCGGCCACGATGGGCTTCCAATCGAGGGAGTCGCCGCCGGGGACGCCACGGTCGGTGCCGCAGGCGTGGAAGTGGCCGAGGTGCTTGCCGGCCTTGAGGATGGCGGCGCCTTGGTGCTTCTCCTCGATGTTCATGTGGAACGTGTCGAGGTGGAGCTTCACGGCCGGGGAATTGACGGCCTTCACGAGGCGCAGGCCTTGGTCGCACGTGTTGAGGAAGTCGGTCTCGAAGCGGTTGAGGGGCTCGACGCAGAGGAGGACGCCCTTCTTCTCGGCGTGCTTGGCGAGCTGCTTGAGGTTCTTGACGACGAGCTTGAAGTGCCGGGCCTTGGTCTTGTCGTCATGCGAGCCGATGAGGCCGACAACCGAGTAGAGCGGGCCGATGATGCGCGGGCAGCCCATGGCGGCGGCTTGGTCAACGAGGGCAGTCAGGTACTGCTGGGCGTTCTTTTGGTCGGCGGCGCTGCCACGGAAGTCGCGGCCCGGGCCCATCGCGGCGCAGACGGAACCGATGGCGATGCCCGCCTTGGCGGCGGCGGCCTTCAGGAACGCCGGGTCGACGTGCGCGGGATCTTCGATGGCGATCTCGACGGTGTCGAAGCCCCACTTCTTGAGCTTCTTGAACATGGAGACGCTCTCGTTGGTGAACGGAGACGCGTAGAGGAAGGTATTGAGGCCGAAACGCATGGTGGGAGGTGAGGTTGGGGAGAGGAAGCGAGTTTGCCGCGGGGCGGGGCACGGTCAAGGCTGGGCCTCGATAAGAAAGGTTTTAAGGGACGAGCTCCCCGACGATCAAAAGGCCACCAGGGAAGAAATGGCGGTCTGCGAAGCGCTCGGGCTTATCCATCTTCTCCTTTCTTTGGGCCAGGATGGCGGCTTTATCAAAAACATCCGGTAAGAGCTCAAGGCGGACCGTGTGGACGGTATCCGTGAGTTTGGTGCCGACCGTGAAGGTACTCAAGCGCGGGTAGGTGCAGTAGGCATCGAAGCGGGTCATGACCTTGGGAGTGCCGCCATCAAGGGTGACCGCGACCTTGCCGCCGGCCGGACCAACGACGTCGTAGACGGCGCAATGGGTACCCTTGAACTTAAACTCGATGGTTTGGCCGGGCTGCGTCAGGCGGATGAGTGTGGGCAAGCGGTTCGCATAAGATTTTGCCATCGCATCCTTGGCGGGGTCGAGCGGCGCAATACCCGCAGGAAGTTTGGCGGCGGCAATCGAAGTCAGGGAAGCCTGCTCGAAGTTATCCGCGACGAGCGGCGCCGGGAGTGCGTGCTTCATCGGCTTACCGGAGGCTTGGCTGATGCCCGGCAAGGAACGCACGATGGCTTCGAGGTACATCTTATGACCGGTCTCCACATGCGGGTGGACGCTATCGGGGGCGAAGACGACCTTGTCGGCGAGCACGGCTTTTTCTTCGAGCGTCTTCGGGAGCGGTGACCTCCAAAGCACCTTGCCCTCCTTGCTGAGGCGCGAGACTTCCAGGCCGAAGTGAATCGTCGGGATACCGTAGTGGTTCGCAACCTTCTCCATGGCGGAGGCCGAGCGCGGGAAATTCCCAGCGGCGATGCCGGGGGCCATACCCTCGACGAGTGTGTAGACGAAGCAGATGTCGCAATTCGGGTTGGTCCGCCACGTCTGGCGCACGATACCTTCCATGCAGCGGATAATTTGTTCAGGCGACGCGCCGCCGTCGTTCACCGCGAATTCAACGAAGAGGAGGTCGGGTTGCTTGGAGAGGACGTCCTGCTGAACGCGAAACACGCCGAGGTCGGAGCCCGTGCCACCAATGGCCGCGTTGATCTCGGTGAACTTCGCGCTGGGGTAGGCCTGCTTGAAATGGGCGAGCGACTTCACGCGCCAACCTGGCTGCGCGGTGATGGAGCCGCCAAGGTAGCCCACCTTGATCTCAGGCAAGGCCCCCGAGCCGAAACGGCCTTGGGCTTTAGCCAAGAAATTCGGCCAGCCCGCGCGAGGGCGGCACTCCTGCGCATCGACTAAGGGGAATTCTGGTTCGGCCGCTTGGACGAAACCAACGGCGAACAGTAAAGCGCAAAACAAGGGACGCATGGGGTATGTATAAGAAGCCTCAGGCCAAGTTTTGTTCCCCGCAAGTCGGGCATAGCACCCCTCAACGAAAACCGGTTGCCTGTCCCTGGTTAGACACAACCATTTCCGTCTGACCATGAAGAGCCTCTTGCTTGTTCTCGCTGGTGCCACGTCCTTATTCGCCGACACCTGCTCGGAGCGAGTCGCGGTGGTGACGACGTCACCCGGGCTTGTCGCGTTTTGGGATTTCACGAAGCGCGAGGCGCCGGGCCGACGCTTCACCGCCCACATCCCCGCCGGCGCGAAGAACGACTACGCCCTCGACGCCGGCAACTACGTGAAGGACCTCTGGAATCAGGGACCCGCCGCGAGTTACGCCGACTTCCCCTTGCTCGGCTCGGGACCGTTCGGCCAGGCGATCCGCATCAAGCAGGAGACGAACCCCGACTTCCGTCCCCTGCTCTTCGTGCCGCGCGCCCGCCTGCAGGACTCGCCCTTGGACATCAAAGGATCCGGCAAGGCCGTGACGGTCGTCGTCTGGGCCATCCGTGAAAGCGGCAATAACGCGCTCGCCGGCATCTGGCATGAAGGTACCGACCTCAAGGAGAAGACCACCGAGACCATCGCCAAGGTGGAACGCGGCCAACGCCAATACGCCCTCTTCGCCGGCCTGAATAAAGAAGGCGCCGCCTGCGGCCACGTCTCCGAAAACGGCGCGCGCTCTTTCCTCAACAAATACGCGCTGCATAAGTGCAATTCGGCGGAAGTTTCGCCCAAGGTTCCAGCGGACTCGCCCCCGGCCGTGCTGGCCAAGTCGTGGCAGACCTTCGCGATGACCTTCGACAGCCGCACGCAGGAGATGACCGGCTGGCTGAACGGCGTCAGCGGCGACCGCTGGCTGGAGAACCCGCAACAGGACCGCCTCCTGTCCTTCGCCGCCAACGCTTGGCTGCAAGGCTGCTTGGCCAAAATCCCCGGCACCCAACCCGGCGAGGATCCAACCTTCCCCGCAGACCAATATTACAACCCGCCGGAAGTAACGCCGGTCAAGGTCACGGTCCTGAGCGAACAACGCTCCCGACGCGAAGAGCTCCGGGAATACCGCTACACGAAGGTCAAGGTGACCATCGTGAATGATGAGGAGCGCGGCCGCGAACTCGTCGCGCTTCGCCTGAATCCCTGGTGGTTCCCCCACGACCTCTACACTCCGAAGGCCGACGGTACCGGCGGGCCCTTCACGATCGGGCGCGTCATCCATAGTTCCCGCGGCGTCGGCTTCACGGGTTGGATCGGGGGCGTGGCCGTCTTTGACCGCGCCCTGACGGCGGCGGAATTGGGGAAGCTCCAAGCCCTCGCGGCGGAGCCCATCCCCGCGCCGACGGATAAGTAAGGAACCCCGCGCCACAAAACGCTTCCTTCCCGCAAAGGCTCGGCAATAGTTGCGCCATGGACAACGTCACGCATGCGGCCCTCGGACTCTCCGCTGGCCTGCTCGTTGCCCGCCGCGGCGGCTCCTTGCCGGCGGCCGCCGTCGCGGCCCTGCTCGCCGCCGAAGCCCCGGACCTCGACGTCTTCATCCGCAATGCCGATGACCCGCTCGTCTCGTTCCGCTGGCACCGCCACTTCACGCATAGTTTCATCTTCATGCCCATCTGGGCGGTGCTGAGCGCCCTGCTCACCTCCTGGCTCTTCCGGTGGCGGCAGAAAGGCGAAGAGCCTTGGCGGGGGCTCTTTCTCCCGGCCTTCGCCGGCGTCCTCACGCACCTCCTTTGCGACGGCTGCACCAGTTATGGCACGATGTTGCTCTGGCCATTCGACGAAGCGCGCTACGCCTGGGATTGCCTCCCGATCGTCGACCTCTTCGCGACGCTGCCACTCCTGACCTTGGCCATCCTCGCCTACCGCCGGCAATCGCGTCGGCTCGCCGCCTACGGGCTAATCTGGTTCACCGGCTATGCGTTCATCGGCGTCTGGCAACACCAGCGGGCGGAGGCCGGCCTCCGCGTTTGGCTGAGCGCCCGCGGGATCGAGCCCACGCGCCTGACCGTCAAACCCACGGTCACCAACCTCCTCGTCTGGCGCGGCATTTGGCAGCATAAAGACCACTGGCAAGTAGGCGCCGTCCGTGTGCCGCCATGGGGCGAAACCATAGTCGCTCCCGGCGACGAACGCCTCGTGTGGAAAGAAACCATGCCCGGGAATCCGCCCGCGGACTCCAAGGCCGGACGGCATTTCGCGGACTTCTCCAAATTCACCCAAGGCTGGAACACCTACGCCGCCTTTGAGTCGGGCGTGGTCGTCGGGGATGTTCGCTTTGGCATGCTCCCCACGAGCGGGCGGCCGTTATGGTCGGTCTACTTCGGACGCGACACCAAGCATGGCTCCAACAATTCCACCGTGGAGATCCTGATGGACCGCACCTTGGAGGACGGCGATTGGGCCCGCTTCTGGGGCTTGCTCGACGGGTCCGATAAGCGTTACGTTCCAGTCCGCTGACCGCTTCCATGCGCGCCCTCCTCCTTTGCTTCGCTTTCGCCAACGCCAGCGCCGCCGAGCCCACCTGGAAGCTCACGCTCGATGAGAATTTCGATGGCGTGGAACTGAACGCCAAGGTCTGGACCGTCGAGACCGGCAAGCGCCGCGATTCGCTCAATTCGCCGAAGGCCGTCGACCTCAAGGGCGGCGTCCTGAAGATCACCACTTGGACCGACGCCGACGGTACGACCTACTGCGGCTTCGTGACCACGCGGAAGAAATTCTTCGTGACG
>Ga0222713_10006857_pt1 | contig 10765 bp, 8 predicted proteins | sample C33_649DmetaG_FD_165061 | JGI IMG/M metagenome (GOLD analysis project Ga0222713, IMG submission 165061) | Estuarine water microbial communities from San Francisco Bay, California, United States - C33_649D | ecosystem: Environmental > Aquatic > Marine > Unclassified | place: USA: California... | reverse complement strand
ATAGCCAATTGGAGTCAGTCTAAGGTCTGCATTGTCCTGTCTTAGAAGAATTCTAAATTCCGCCCTTGAAGTAAACATGCGATAAGGTTCCTTTGTGCCCTTAGTGATCAAATCATCTATAAGAACACCGATGTAAGCATCATTTCTTCCTAAAACAAATTCTGGCAACTCATGAACCTTTCTGTGCGCATTTATGCCGGCCATCAATCCTTGACAAGCAGCCTCTTCATAACCCGTTGTTCCATTGATTTGACCAGCGAAATACAAATTGTCAACCAATTTAGTCTCTAACGAATGCTTCAGCTGAGTAGGAGGGAAGTAATCATATTCAATGGCATAACCAGGTCTAAACATCTTTGCATTTTCAAAGCCCGGAATACTCTTTAGTGCCTTGTATTGAACATCTTCAGGTAAAGACGTACTAAACCCATTCACGTAGATTTCTACCGTATTCCAACCTTCAGGTTCAACAAAGATCTGATGCCTTTCTCTGTCTGCAAAACGGTTGATCTTGTCTTCAATACTAGGACAATATCTCGGACCAGAACTTTTAATAGCCCCATTAAACATCGGTGACCGATCAAAACCTTCTCTCAACAACTCATGAGTTTCAAGATTTGTATACGTAATGTGACAAGGCCGCTGCATTTTAAGCGCCTCAGTATCGCCAAAACTAAACTTTGAAGGAATCTCATCGCCAGGTTGAATTTCCATTTTCGAATAATCCAACGATCTTCCGTCTATTCTAGGTGGAGTGCCCGTCTTCATTCTTCCAGATTCAAAACCCAGCTCAATCAGATCTTCCGTTATTCCCGTTGCCGCTTTCTCACCAACACGACCTCCTCCAAATTGCTTCTCACCAATGTGGATCAAACCATTTAGAAAAGTGCCATTTGTCAACACAATCGCCTTACCATTTATCCTCATGCCAAGACTCGTTTTAACACCAACAGCTTTGCCATTTTCCACCAAAAGACCAGAACACATGTCCTGCCAAAAATCCACGTTGGGATTTCTTTCTAATAACAATCGCCACTCTTCTGCGAAACGCATCCTGTCATTCTGAGTTCTTGGCGACCACATAGCGGGGCCCTTAGATCTGTTCAACATTCTAAACTGAACAGCACTCACATCACTCACATAACCACTGCCACCACCTAAAGCGTCAATTTCTCTAACAATTTGGCCCTTGGCAACACCGCCCATAGCCGGATTACAGCTCATTTGGGCAATTGTGTTCATGTTCATCGTCACCAATAAAACCTTACTCCCCATCTTTGCTGCTGCGTTAGCGGCCTCACAACCCGCATGGCCTGCGCCCACAACAATCACATCATAACTCGAAATCATTGGAAATTTTTTGTTTCGAAACAAAAATACAACATGTCAAAAGAGATTGTTTCACGTGAAACTAAAAAAGACGCAAATAATACTCCTCTTTTTGCCTCATACTAACTTGTTCTATTTCGGATTTATCGCCGTATCCGCACAAATGAAGTACACCGTGCACGCATACTCTAGCAAGCTCATTCAAAAACTCTACACGTTCATTCTTACTATTTTCAAATACTCGATCCACCGAGACAAAAAGGTCTCCAGAAACCAATTCACCTTCACAATAGTCGAACGTTATTATATCAGTAAAATAATCATGGTCCAAATGACGCCTATTTAGTTCTAATAAATAATTATCGGAGCAAAACACGACAGTAATAGGGCCTAAACCCCTTTGTTCCTCTTTAACTAAGGAGCTTAAACCATAAACGAAAAGTTCCGGCTTAAAACCCGGAACTTCAACATCCACTTTTTCAAAATAGATCACTTCACAAAATAAATTGAAACCTTTCTCCCCCCTTCTTCAAACTCCACATCATCAGCAAGATTTTTCATTAAAAAGATACCACGGCCATTTTCTTTCAAAATATTTTCTGGCGACGTAGGGTCTGGCAAGTTATTATAATCAAATCCCGAACCGGTGTCTTCAACGCTAAAACAAAACTCTTCTTCCTTATCACCTACAGATACGCCTACTTTCAAATGTTCAACACTTTTATTTCCATGCTCAATCGCATTATTTACCGCTTCGGTAACAGCTATCAAAACATTTCCATAAAAATCTTCGTTCACACCAAGCCTAGAACATATTTTGTCTACCAATGATTCCACTTTCGGAATTTCTTCAAATGTTGATGCAATCTCCAAATCTTCAATTAACACAAAACCTTCTTTCATATACAACCACTGAGTTATTCTCAAAGTTGCCTATTGAAATATTCATTAGCCTTGTCCCTGTAATACTTATTTAAGCTAGGGTCCACTGAACGCAACATCTCAATTTGTTGCAACTTTTCGTGGTTATACTCATCAAAACGAATTTGGTTACCATTAGTGCTATTTTTTCCAGACTTACTTTCCCGTCTTTCTTCAAACCCTCTTTCCATAATGGCTTTTTCACTCTCCAACAGACGAGTCAATATTTCCTTTTGTCTGTTTAGCGTTTCCTTCGTAAAATTCTTGTTAATTAGTTCCTTCTCCTGCTGCTCCAATTCCTTGATTAAAGGGTTTAGTTTATTTCCAGAGCCCTTACCATCCTTATTCAATTCATTGCGTAATTGTTCCAAACGCTGTCTAATGGCTGTTTGCTCTGCCGCCATTTTTGCAATTTCCTTATTACCTAAACCTAGCATATTTTGGCCCTGACCCCCCGGTTTGTTACCCATGCCTTCGCCGGGTTTTTCACCAGGTTTATTACCTCCAGAACTCATGCCTTTTTGCATACTCTCTAACTGTTTCTTCAACATTTGCTTCATATCACCAGTAGACATAGAATTACCCGATTTAGGCTTTCCTTTTCCTCCAGGATTATTACAACTTCCCGAACCCTCCAGCATGCTTTGCATTTGCTGCTGCATGCTCTGAAGGCTCTCGTTCAAAAGCAGCGCTAGGTTGTTGTATGAAGTCATAACAAATTGCTGATGAACTCCCAGGGCATCCTTTCTTCTTTCATCAATATCCTCTAACGCTAAATCATGATTCTTTTTAATCGAATTTAATTCACTATCGATAAAAGAGGCGATTTTTGGCTGTCGTTTAGCAAGCGCCATTAGACTATCTCTCACTTGACGAGTATCATCGATAATTCTTCTTTGTTTCCGTCCTAAACGCTTATAAACAGGGTCAGCATCATTGATCCTTTTGAACCTTAACATTACTTCCTCCTGGTCAAAGCTGAGCGTCATAAGACTCTCCAGGATATTTCTGAGTGAATTGATATCCTCTTCCTGTTGTTGTTTGTTGGAACTCTGTTGCATCGCATCAAGCGATTCAGCCATTTTCTTCATTTCATCGGCTGCTCCCTGCTGTTTTTCACCTGCTTTCTTTTCTTTATTGTTTTGAAGATCCTCACTCGCACCTTCCATGTTTTCTTTAATCTCTTCCTCCTTATCAAAAGCACTATCAATGTCCATTGGATTACTCAACTCCTTATTGAGTTCCTTTAGCTCATTTAAATCCTCTTTGAGCTCACTAAATTTTTCGTTCAATTTTTCTTGTTCCTCTTGTGCCTTCTCTTTTGATAGTTCATCCTTTTCTATAGCCTCTTTCAACTCCTCCTGTTCCTTGGCCAGGTTTTTCAGCTCCTTCTCTATGTCGTCAATCTTTTCATTTACCTGAAGCCTTTTAAGCATCTCAAGACTTCTGTCCAATTGATTCTTCATATCATCGGAAGTTGTCTCGATATCGTCAAGCTTATCCTTTAAGTCATTTCTGTTATTTTCCTTCATTAATTCCTCCAGCTGATCAAGCAGATTCATCAATTCTTCATCCATCAACTCCTCCAATAATTTTTCAATCATTTCCTGTTTTTCTAGCAGCTCCTGATCAACTTCGCTCAACTGATTTTTCTCTTCAAGGCTATTTGATAATTCATTATTCAACTGTTCCAAGGACTTAAAAAGGTCTTCTTGCTTCTGCTTTAATTCTTGAAGTTTATTTTGCTTGTTCCAGTCAGATGATTTCGAATTCAGAACATCCTTTTTAAGCTTGTTTAGATCCTTCTGGAAATCCTGTGTTCGGTTCAATAGATCTTTAAAATCCTCTTTGGCTTTTTCAAGTTCAGAATCCCTTGTTTCGTGTAGTTCCTCCAAGGTTGGTAATTGGTATGTATAAACCGCTGAGCGAGTCGTTTTGGAGCCATTGACAGCGTCATTGTCAGAAACCACGAAGTAGTATTCAACCTTATCCTTGAGCTTTAACTCTTCTCTTCTAAAGTCTACAGCAAAATCAAAGTGCTGATCAGTACCTGATACAGATCGTACGTTCAATCTTTGCTCTTTCTTTTTTCCGTTTTCTGAGATGATCGTATAAACAAATTGTAACGACCTAAGCCCATGATCATCTCCTATCTTCCCTGAAAAGAAACGAAGGCCATCAGAAAGAGAGTCCTGTAGTTCCTCGACAGATATTGTTGGATACGAATCTTTGATTACAGAAATAGTGAACTTCATTGAATCCGTTTTATCAGTCGTGCTACTCTTCAACCAAATAGTTACCGGGGTATCATCGGTTATGACACTCCTCTGTTTAAACCCATTCGTTTTGAATAAGCTCTGCTTTGATCCTATCTTAAACCTGACATTTGTTGTGTTTTTTGTGATAACATTCCAGTCAATTGTCGTTCCTTCAGGAATAGTCATATCACCGGCGTTTGCAATGGTTTCGTTCTTCAATCCTAAATACTCAGGATAATTCAAGGTTGCATCCAGCTTGCCAATGATCGCCTTTCCAACGAGTTTGATTTCGTACGGTTCACTTTCAAATTCATTGGCTAAAAACTTAAATTCTGATGATTTTTTCGGTTTTCTAATTACGCCTTCAAACTTGTTTTTCGCTTTCCTGGTCATCAAAAACTTACCGTTTTCGCTGATTAGATATACAAACTCCGGTAGCTGTTCGCCTTTCAGTTCAAGTGATACATCAAGGTCTTCCCCCTCTTCAAGTGTAAGATCATTTGTCTGTAAAATAAAATCAAATGGTGCCTCAACCTTAAACTCCTCATCGTAATTAACAATTCGCTCTGTTCCTTGAGTAAGCATCGATGGTGCTGCCACGCCAATCACAACCAGCAATGCAAATACTGGTAGTAAATATTTTGCGTAACGTCTATTCTCTTTTAGATCAATGGCTGATGCGAATGGCACAACCGACAATTCAGATGATCTCTGAATTACACTTGCCCTGAGCAATTCAATATTACCAACCTGAGCATCCAGATCGTCCTGAAGTTGTAGTGTATTCTTTAATCGATCCGAAACATCAGGAAAGAACTTTCCAATAATATCTGACGCTTGATAACGGTTTATTCGATCACCGTACGAATAGATCTTTAGTGCTGGTAGAACAAAGAATCTAATTAAAACCGCAATATTTAACAATATAAAGCTAAAAAACAGTCCTGCTCTCACAATAGAATTGAATCTACCGAAATACTCCAGCACTGTTACGAGCAAATAAGACATGATAAAAATCCCAACGAAAAGGATCATTCCCTGAACCATACGGTTCTTGTAAAACTTTCGAATGAAAGCGTCAATTTGCTCTAATAAATGATCGTATGCACCCATATATCCTATCTACAACCTACTAAGTTAATGAAGTAGAACGAGACCGCCACCTCTTTAATTATTTTTAACGATACACCCGTGGTTTCGGTACGTTCAATGCATCAATAAATTCAGCTAATTCAGTTATCTTTGCGGTCAAATTAATCAAATATGTCAACTCAACCAGTAAGAGTAAGATTTGCCCCATCTCCAACAGGGCCACTTCATATGGGAGGGGTAAGAACTGCTCTATATAATTATCTGTTTGCAAAGAAGAATAACGGAACGTTTTTGATTCGTATTGAAGATACCGACCAAACCAGATTTGTTCCTGGTGCACAAGAGTACATTATGGACGCCTTAAAATGGTGTGGGATAATGCCAACTGAAGGCCCTGGTCTTGGTGGAAATTATGGTCCATATGTCCAAAGTGAACGTAAAGATCTTTATCGTCCGTATGCAGAACAACTGGTTGCAGAAGACAAGGCATACTATGCTTTTGATACTGCAGAAGATCTGGATCGAATGCGCGATCAAGCAAAACAAATGGGGATGCCCAACTGGCAATACAACAGTGTAACACGCATGAGTATGAAAAACTCACTTACCCTACCTCAGGACCAGGTAAGCGAGATGTTGGCCAACGGAGCGCCGTACGTTATCCGAATGAAGATGCCGCGCAACCATGATGTGCGCTTTGAAGATCTCATTAGGGGCTGGGTGGTTGTAAACACCAATAACCTTGATGACAAAGTTCTTTTCAAAAGTGACGGGATGCCAACCTATCACCTGGCGAATATTGTGGATGACCATTTGATGGAAATAAGCCATGTCATTAGGGGAGAAGAATGGTTGCCATCTGCGCCTCTTCATGTGTTACTGTACCAGGCCTTTGGATGGGACATTCCACAATTTGCCCACCTTCCTCTATTACTTCGTCCAGACGGAAATGGGAAGCTATCCAAAAGAGACGGTGATCGTTTAGGGTTTCCTGTCTTCCCAACGAACTGGACAACTTCCGAAGGAGAGTTATATTCTGGTTATAGAGAAAAGGGGTATTTCCCAGGAGCGTTCATTAACATGCTTGCTTTCTTAGGGTGGAACCCAGGAACAACTCAAGAAATTTTTTCACTGGAAGAACTTTCTGAAGTATTTACATTAGACCGTGTTTCCAAAGCAGGAGCAAAATTTGATCCAGACAAAACTCGTTGGTTTCAGCAACAATACTTGAGATCAAAATCCGACGAAGAGCTCGCAAAACTGCTTAAGCTTGAAGTCGCACAACCGATGTCTGATGAACAGCTGAAAGACATTTGTCATATGATGAAAGAACGAGCAACTTTCATTGGTGACATGGTCACCGAGGGAGCATACCTTTTCGCCAGACCAACTTCGTATGATGAATCTACTGTTCAGAAAAAATGGAAGGAGGATTCAACGGTTTTAATGAATGAGTGGATGAACATCATGGAAGGAATTGAACCTTTCAATTCTGAAAACATCGATGCTGCATTCAAAGCCTTCCTTGAATCAAAAGGAATAGGTGTTGGTGCTGTTCTGCCTTTATTCAGATTGCTCCTAACTGGCACGGGTACTGGGCCAAGTATGTTTGAAATCTCACAATACCTTGGAAAAGAAGAATCCTTGCTAAGAATGCAGTTAGGAATAGAAGCTGTTAATCAGTTGAAAATCAATGCATGAGACATATAATTGAGGTAAATGGAATAAAGTTGTACGCGTTCCATGGGTGTCTTGATGAAGAGGGAATGATAGGGGGAAACTATGTTGTTGATGTTATGTTAAATACAAACTTTCATGACGCAGCAATTGAAGATAACCTTCAAAAAACGATCGACTACGTTTTTGTGAACAAGATCGTGGAGGAAGAAATGGAGATTCGTTCTAAACTAATTGAACATGTCGGACACAGAATTATTCAACGTTTAAAATCATCTTTTCCAACCATTGAGTCTGTTCGTGTCAAGGTCACAAAAATTTCTCCTCCCATCAATGGGAATGTTGAAAATGTAGCAATAATCATAGAAGAGTAATTTACTTCCGGAAAAATTTATAGCTTTGCAACCAAGATGGTCTCGTGGCCGAGAGGCTTAGGCAACGGTCTGCAAAACCGTGTACAGCGGTTCGAATCCGCTCGAGACCTCAGAGCCCTTTTGAAAGAAAGGGCTTTTTTTGATACCTATGTATTTGAACACAGAAACGACCACTACATTAGCCCTTTTGTTGCTCATTGGGTTTGGGAGCTTTTACCTTTACTGGTTCTTTTCTATTTCCGAAAAAATAGATCTTCTTTATCAAAAAAAAAGCATTGGAGATCAGTGGTATGTGAATCGAATTTTTCACTCAAAGCTTTTTGGTGCATTATCAATGGGGGTGCTCCCTTTCCTTGTATTAGAGGGGCTGAATATAAATCCGTTCTCCGACATGGAAATGGGCCTAACAATCAAATCAGATAAACTGCCTCTTGCTATATGTTGCGTCATTGGTTACTCTCTATTATGGATTCCATTCGCCTATTTTCAATCGAAATCACCAAAACATCAGAAATATTTTCCACAAATAAGAACAAAACAGTGGGACAAAATTATTTTCACTAAAGCCATTTCCGGATGGATAATATACCTGATCGGATATGAACTTTTGTTTCGATCTCTTTTGTTGTTTCCGTTCGTATCTATTCTTGGGCCTGTTTTCACGGTTGCTCTTAATACTTCATTATATTCTGCGGCACATCTTCCAAAGGGAATTGGTGAAACCATCGGCTCAATTATCGTTGGTTTGTTTTTTGGATACGTTGCAATTGAAACAGAAATGATACTACCCGTCATTATTATGCATTGGGTAATGTCTATAAGTAACCTAATCTTAACCTTAAAGCATCATCCTGAAATAAGACTTTAAATATACATCGTGCTTACCTAATAATTTGAAGTGATGAAAATTTACTGATTGGTGTTTTGTCATTCACGGCACCTGTAAAGTAGTATAAGTACGTCCCTGGTTCAACTGTATTTCCTTTTAAATCCGTTCCGTTCCAACTAAAATTCGGATCGTTTGAGGTATACACTACCTTATTGGATTTATCCATGATCACTAAGTTAAAATCCTGTATTGCGTAATTTTTAAAATCAATAAAAAACTCATCGTGCTGTCCGTCATTATTTGGAGAAAACACGTTCGGTAAAACCAACTCAACACTATACTTTTCTTGCTTTATTTCTGCATTCTCACCTTGCTCTTCTTGAACACGAATCTCTTTCTCTCTGTTCTCCTTATTTTCTTGGCTTTCGACAACCACAGTCTTTTCTTCTCTTTTTCTTTCTTTTAAAGGAATATAACTTGGTATAGTCTTGGTCTGAAAGGTGTCAATTGCAGCGGTTATTGTCTCATTTTCCCTGCTCTTGTTCTTTACTTTCTCTTCAACAGGAATAGTTTTGTTATTGTCACTCTTAGACAACACTATGTTCCCCTTGTTTTCAGATAACCGCTCTTCTTGAAGAACAACGACCGCCTTTGACTCCGGTTTGCTTATCTCTTCTTTCTCTTGAGAAATCAAATAAGCTCCGGTAATTATTGCTGCAGTTGAAACCGCACCAATAATCAGTTTAGAAACAATGGAAATTCCAGAAGATGTGACAGATCCAGTGGTAACTTTTACAGAAACAGCCTCCCAAAGCCCTGGTCTAACCGGAACCTCATGAGAGCCTAATTGCTCACGAAATAGATCTTTTATTTTATCGCTGTCCATGTATCTTTTCAATTCGTTCTCTAAGGTAGGCTCGTGCTCTGGAATATTGTGACTTGCTTGTTGACTCGTTGACACCTAACATTTCTGCTATTTCAGCGTGAGTATATCCCTCAATGGCAAAAAGGTTAAATACCGTTTTGTACCCATCTGGCATACTCATTACCAATTTCATTAGATCCTCAGCCATCAAACTCTCCGCGATATAGTCGTTCGAGTCCAATTTAAACTCAACGCTTTCCACATCGGTGTCTCCCAAAAATTTTACGTTCCTGCGGATCTGATCCAGCGCCGTATTCACCATAATTTTCCGTATCCAACCTTCTAATGATCCTTGTTGTTTAAAGGCTTCCAACTTTAAAAACACCTTTACAAAACCATCCTGAAGTATGTCCTCGGCTTCATCAATATCTTTTGCATAACGCTGACAAACAGCCAGCATTTTTGGAGCAAACCTTTCAAACAACGTTTTCTGAGCTCTCTGATTTCCTGTAACACATTCGTCCACCAAAGAATAATCATTCATAGTGCTCGTCTGATCCGATAGACCTTTATTGTTGGAAAAAGGTTGCATAAAGAATAAAATTACCTTTAAAAACTACTATTTTCGTCACACCAAGAAAAATAGCTAATGGCAAAAACGCTCATTTTACTTTTTTGTGTTTTTTTATCGACAATCACTTTTGCCAGCAAAGTAAACACATTATCTATCAAAACCGGCGATTGGACTGGTTTATTGTCTCTAAACGAAACAACGACACTTCCCTTTAAGCTCACCATCCAAAAGTTAGACAAAAAGAAATACAAGTACACTATTTTAAATGGAAATGAGACAATAGTGCTCAAGTCTGATCGAATGATCAAGGATTCTCTTGTATTGGATTTTCCTTCATTCGACTCTTATCTTGTCCTGAAAGCTGGTAACAAGGTGTTAAATGGACACTGGTATAATCGAAATAAAAAGAATTACTCTATTCCGTGTAGAATTACTTACGGGTATAAACATCGATTTGAAAGCCCTCAACTTTATCTCAGTAATTTTATTCCGGCGGACTTCAACGGTAAATGGGAGTGTGACTTTGAACCGGGCACACCTTCAGTATATAAGGCTTCGGGGATTTTCCAAGCAAAGGGAAATTACGTAGAGGGAACATTTCTTACAGAAACAGGAGATTATCGCTTTTTAGAAGGAAACATTATTAGAGATAGCTTGTACCTATCATGTTTTGATGGTTCTCATGCGTTTCTTTTCACAGGTCATTTGGTGGATGGAAATATCTATGGTAAATTCTATAGCGGAAAACACTGGCAATCCGACTGGACTGCAGTTAGAAATGATAAATTCGAATTAACGAGTCCGGACTCCTTAACTTATCTCGTTTCAAAAGATAAGTTTTCCTTT
>Ga0222713_10006855_pt1 | contig 10766 bp, 8 predicted proteins | sample C33_649DmetaG_FD_165061 | JGI IMG/M metagenome (GOLD analysis project Ga0222713, IMG submission 165061) | Estuarine water microbial communities from San Francisco Bay, California, United States - C33_649D | ecosystem: Environmental > Aquatic > Marine > Unclassified | place: USA: California... | reverse complement strand
CTGCCCTAAGATCGCGCACGATACGCTCTACGTGAGGCTCGTCGGCGCTCGCGAACCACTCGCTACTAATTAGCGCTCTGCGACCCTCACCCGTTGCTCGGCGCGCCCACCCAACCATTGACTGCCATTCCGAAATTGGTGGGACGCGTCCAGAGACGCGATCACCCACGCCAACTACGGATTTCGCCGCGTTGGTCCAATGCGCCTGCGCACCGATGTATTCAATTCCATTGTTCTTCAGCGCCTCGCGGTTAAGAAAGAGTGCAGATTGAAGCGCCGTAGAGCCACACTTCGGTGCGCCAATGTGGAGGATCGTGGTCGCTTCGGGGGATGCAGGCATCTTCACGAAAGAAAAGTGACTGATCCCAGGGAGATTGTCAACGTGACGAGCGGGCCCCGCGAGACTCACGTCGAATCAACGAGACGACATACACGATCGCGGCAACCCAGATGCTTACGATTGCAGCGTAGGCTGCCAAGAACGCTTCCCCTTCAATTTCTGCGGCGCCTAAGACCACGCGGGCATTCGTAAAACAGATGAATCCGCCAACAACAACACCAAGAAGTCGTGGGTTGAGGTGGCGCACCATGTAGGCGGCAATCGGCGCGGCAATCAAACCGCCTACAAGGAGTGCTACGACGTAATCAAATCGAACTCCAGCAACACCAATCCCAAAGAAAAATCCGAGGCTAGCGGCAATGGCGACGATGAACTCGCTAGCACTTACCGTTCCAACGACACGGTTAGGGGCGAGCCTTCCGTCAGCAAGTAGCGCTGGAGTTGCGACGGGACCCCAGCCACCTCCACCTGTTGCGTCAACGAACCCTCCAACGAGGCCGACAGGGATGAGGAATCTCAGTCTTGGGACCCCCTTTCTTAACGGTCGGAGGCCGCCTTTCAAGAATCGAATCAGCACATAGATTCCCAAGAGGAAAAGGAGAGAGCTTGAAACCGGTCGGGATGACGCAGTCGAAAGGCCTGAAAGAAGAACTGCGCCGACAAATGCTCCAATCGCCCCGGGAAGTGCAATTCTTCGCGCAACCTGCCAGTCAACATTACCAAAGCGGTGGTGCGCGAAACCCGAGCTTGCCCCAGTGCCAATTTTTGCGATGTGCACGGACGCTGAGGCAGCCGCGGGGGAGAGCCCAATGAAAAGCAGGACGGTTGAGGAGGTGATTCCGTATCCCATGCCGAGCGAGCCGTCTACAAGTTGGGCGAGGAACCCGGCCACTGCAAGGAGGGAGAGTTGGATGAGCCACTCCATCAGCGTCGGACTCGAGGTGGCTGCGAGAGTCTTTTCAAGCTTTGCATCAGTGCAGCATACTTGCCGCTATGGCAGAAGCGGCGCACCTGGTCACGCGTGAAGGAGGGGCGGCGATTCAGCCGCTCCCAGAGGGTGGCGTGCTCCTGCACATTGGGCCTCCAAAGACTGGGACGAGTGCACTGCAAGGTGCCTGCCACGCCTGCCGCGATGAGATGCGCGCACAAGGAGTCCGCTATGTGGGCCGCACACAGCAGTCGGGAAGCGCGGCATATGCGGTCCTTGGGCGCCAGCATCCAACACTTGGCGAGGCCCCATCAGCGCACCATTGGAAGCGCCTAGTCAGTGAGGTGCGAAGTGCGAAGGAGTCTCGCGTGTTTATCTCAAGCGAATTTTTTTCTGGCGCAGATGATGCGCAGGCGGAAAGAATCATCAACGAGCTTGGTGGCGACCGGGTGCATGTTGCTCTAACCCTTCGGCCTGTCTCGCGCATCCTCGCTTCGCGCTGGCAGCAGAATGTACAAGAGGGTGCTCGCTACTCGTTTGATCAGTGGCTGCACTGGGTCTTTGAACAGCCGAGCGAAGGAAAGGGTGCAACCTTCTGGTCACGTCAGCGGCATGACCGCCTTGCTGATCGTTGGGTATCCGTCGTGGGGCCCGAGCGACTCAGCGTGGTCATGGTTGATGAGCAGAACAAGTCGGCGATCTACGAGGCCTTTGAGGCACTCCTTGAGCTTCGGGCTGGAACACTTGAGCCACAGAACGACACAGCGAACAGATCAATGACCGCAGAAGAGATTGAGCTCGTCCGTGGTTTAAATGAGCAATTTGCTGAAGCTGGGATCACGCGGCCACTCCTCTACAAGATGATTACGCGCGGAACTGCGCTCTACATGAAGGGTCGAACGATCGGGGCAAACGAACCGAAACAGCAGACGCCAGGCTGGGCCGTCAACCGCGCTGATTTGATCGGCTGGGAGAGCGCTGCGGCGATTCGCGCACTCGGGGCGCAGGTGATTGGCAACCTTGATGCGCTTGGCGGCACAACCCCGCAGGGCGATTCAGCGGCGCAGATTCCTCCACTGGCGACGGCACCCGAAGACGTTAGTGGCGCTGCCGCGCGCCAGGTTCCAGAAGAGGTTGCAACGCGTGCGGCGATGGGGATGCTCTTTGCGAGTGGGGCAGCCCGCGAAGATGGATCTGGTCGCCCCGGTGTTGATGTGCGAGTAGAGCCTCAGGTCTTGCAGCGGGTGCACACACTTGACCTGTTGCGTGTTGTGGCGCAGCGCCTGATCTGGTCGGTCACCTCGCGCGTCAGAAAGATCACGCGCCGCTAGTTCAGCGAGTGATCGTCTTTAGCCGCTCCTTCACCAACTCTGCAGCGTCATAGGCACTCACCGTAGAGGCGTCAATGACAAGGTTTGCATCCACGGGGGCTTCATATGGTGATGAGATGCCAGTGAACTCGGCGATCTCGCCAGCACGAGCCTTCGCGTAGAGTCCCTTCCGGTCGCGCTGTTCACAGACCTCCAGCGGCGTGTTGATGTACACCAGGAGGAAGGGGAGTCCAGCCGCCGCTTCGCGCGCGAGTGCGCGCCCTTCGGCAAACGGCGCGATGGGCGCCGCAATCGCAATGCCTCCCGCTCGGGCAGCCTCAGTCGCCACCACCCCGAGCCGCTGCACGTTCGTGTTTCGCGACGCTCGGTCAAAGCCGAGCCCCGCAGAGATGCTTCGTCGCATCGCATCGCCATCGAGAAGCGTGACGCCGCGCGCCCCCTCATCGCGAAGGAGCTCCGCGAGCGCTGCCGCAACGGTGGATTTTCCAGATCCTGAGAGGCCGGTAAAGAGGACAACCGCTCCTTTATTCCATTTAGTTTTTCGTGCGCGTTCAATCTCTTCTGCGGAACCTGCGGGATACCCGAGCGGGGCATCGGCGGCGTAGCGCTCTGCGCCAGTCATGACACCTGTTGCGCCGTAGGCGCGCGCGAGATCTTCAGGGCTCAACTCACCTTTCGGCCATGGGAGTGCAAGGATCGTGATCTGACACGCCAGGAGTGAGTGCTTCAACCCCTCCGCGGCGGATGTGAGCGCGCGGAGAAGTCCAGATGGCTGCACTTCGCCGTCTGGTGCTGGTGTACGGGAGACGAGTGCACAGAGCAAGAGGCTTTTTACACCGAGGTCGTTTGCGCGTGTGACAAGCGCATTCAGTTCCGAGCTGGAAGGTGGGAGGTGCGCGATCAGTGCCAGGGTTGGGCCAGCGTGTTGCGCAACAGATGAGACAGGCTGGCGCAGCTCTTGGCTCCATGCAAGGCCCACACCTGACGCAAGTGGTCGCAGGTGCTTCACTCCAGTAGGGGAGAGCTCACTGAGCGGCGTGTTCTCCTCGTCGCAGAGGAGCACCGTGGCGCCGTCAGTCAGGTAGCGGTGAAGCGCGCTGCTCGGTTGCGCGCCGAGGCGCACCAACTCCAGCAGGTCGACCCCTGCCGAATCAAGGATGACGTGCGCTGGGCTCCCTGCATGGCGCTGCTCTTCTCGCATCTCGTCAGATTACCCCCTAACCTGACCTGTGATGATGAGAAACCAGTCCGACGCACAGGTCGCAATTGAGGCGGGCTCCCTCGCTGGTGAGCTGCTGCTTCAGCTTCGCCAGGCTGCACTAACGGGTGAAGCGACGAGTTCAGCCTTCGATGCCGATGCGCTTCGGGCCGCCGGAGACCGCGATGCGAACCGCGCCATCATGAAGCTACTCGCGAACGAGCGACCAGAAGACAGCCTTCTCTCCGAAGAGGCGGCAGATGATCCGCGTCGGCTGATCGCCGACCGCGTCTGGATCATTGATCCGCTTGATGGCACGCGCGAGTTCGGCGAACGAGATGCGGCTGGAGTCTGGCGTGACGACTTCGCCGTGCACGTTGCGCTCTGGGAGCGCGGTCAAGGACTGACGCTCGGCGTTGTGGGGCTCCCTGCGCGCGGCCTGATCTACAGCAGTGACGCGTCACTAGAAGTTCCGCCAAGTCCAGAAGGTGTCTTAAGGATTGCGGTGAGTCGCACGCGGCCGCCGGCGTTCATTGCGGCACTCGAGGCGGCGGGCTTGGCAACGCTCGTACCGATGGGATCTGCGGGCGTCAAAGTGATGGCGGTAGTGAGCGGTGAAGTGGACGCCTACATCCATGCTGGCGGCCAGTATCAGTGGGACTCGGCTGCACCGGTTGCAGTAGCGCTGGCGGCGGGCCTGGTTGCTACGCGGCTGGATGGTTCGCCGCTCAGGTACAACGTCTCAGAGCTGCTCCTCCCCGACCTTGTGGTCTGTCACCCAGATCGCGCCGACGAGGTGCGTGCGCTCCTTGACGCGGCGGGCTTCGGGCCAGACGGTGCGACTGGCGCTAGTGCGGCAGAATCAGCGGGATGAGGAGCGCACGATGAAGAGTCACGTGATGAGTCAGCTCGCCGCCCTTGAGGCGGAGAGCATCCATATCTTCCGCGAAGTTGCGGCGGAGATGGAGCGCCCCTGCCTCCTCTTCTCTGGCGGGAAGGACTCCATCGTCATGTTGCATGTGGCGCGCAAGGCGTTCGCCCCCGCGCCGATTCCGTTCCCAGTGATGCATGTTGATACAGGGCTGAACTTTGCTGAGGTGATTGCGTATCGCGATCGCTGGGCGGCGCAGCTCGGCCTGCGACTCGTTGTTGCCTCGGTACAAGACGCAATTGAGCGCGGCGTAGTGAAAGAGGAGCCGAACGGTTCGCGTAATCGCATCCAGACGCCAGTGTTACTAGAGGCTGCTGCACGTGAAAAATTTGATGCGCTCTTCGGCGGCGGTCGCCGCGATGAAGAGAAGGCTCGTGCCAAGGAGCGCGTCTTCTCCTTCCGTGATGAGTTTGGTCAGTGGGATCCAAAGAACCAGCGTCCGGAGATTTGGAGTCTTTACAACGGCAGGGTCTTCCCTAGCGAGAGCATTCGCGTCTTCCCCCTCTCTAACTGGACTGAGCTTGATATCTGGTCATATATCGCCGAAGAGGAGATCGAGATCCCATCGCTCTACCTTGCATCTGAGCGCGAGGTGGTGGAGCGTGACGGTATGCTCTACGCCGTCAACGAGTTCGTACCACTGAAGTCGGGTGAGACCTCCCAGAAGCGCAGCGTCCGCTACCGCACTATGGGCGACGCAAACCTCACCGCCGCCGTTGAATCTGTTGCCGATACGGTGGCGAAAGTTGTAGAAGAGATCGCTGCGGTGCGCATCACCGAGCGCGGCGCAACGCGCGGCGACGACAAGGTCTCTGAGGCAGCCATGGAAGATCGGAAGAAGGAGGGCTACTTCTGATGGAGGCCGATCTTCTCCGGTTCGCAACCGCCGGCTCTGTTGACGACGGAAAGAGCACGCTGATCGGGCGTCTCCTCTTTGATTCGAAGTCGCTCTTCTCCGATCAGCTCGAATCTGTTGAGCGTGTCAGCCGCGAACGCGGTGATGAGTACACCGACCTTTCACTTCTTACGGATGGCCTACGCGCCGAGCGCGAGCAGGGGATCACGATTGACGTTGCCTATCGCTACTTCGCCACCCCACGCCGCAAGTTCATCATCGCCGACACACCTGGCCACACCCAGTACACCCGCAACATGGTCACCGGCGCATCAACAGCAGACGTCGCCCTCGTCCTGGTAGATGCGCGAAAGGGGATGACGGAGCAGAGCCGGCGGCACGCGTTTATCGCCACGCTGCTCGGTGTGCCGCACATGGTGGTCTGCGTCAACAAGATGGATCTTGTTGACTGGTCGGAAGAGGTCTTTGAGAACATTCGCCGCGAGTTCACCGAGTTCGCCGCGCGCCTTCGCTTGCGCGACCTCACCTTCATTCCGCTCTCTGCACTGAGTGGCGATAACGTGGTGACGCGATCAACCAACATGCTCTGGTTTGACGGCGCGCCGCTGCTCAGCCACCTTGAGCGACTCCACGTTGCGAGCGACCGCAACCTTGTAGACGTGCGCTTCCCCGTGCAGTACGTGGTGCGCCCACAGTCGCACGAGAACCGCGATTACCGCGGCTACGCAGGGACGATTGCCTCTGGCGTGCTGAAGCCTGGCGATCGCATCCGCGCCCTCCCCGCCGGCCTCGAGACCGAGATCGCAACCATTGAGACCGCAGATGGCCCGGTGAGCGAGGCGTACCCGCCGATGGCGGTGACAATCACGCTGAAAGATGAGATTGATATCAGTCGCGGCGACATGCTCTGCCGGCCGAACAACGTGCCTGCGGTGATGCAAGACATTGATGCGCAGGTCTGCTGGATGGATGAGAGCGCACCGCTGACGGCGGGGAAGACGTATGCGATCAAGCACACCACGCGATGGGCACGTGCTGTGGTGAAGCAGATCGACTACCGCATCGACATCAACACGCTCCACCGCGTGGAGGGGGTTGAGGGCCTTGCTCTCAACGAGATCGGTCGCATCCGCCTCCGCTCCACCAAGCCACTCTTCGTTGACCCCTACCTCTCCAATCGCCAGACGGGGGCATTCATCCTTGTGGACGAGTCAACTAATCGCACCGTGGCGGCGGGGATGATCGTGCGGGAGTCAGGGAGCTAGGTAGCCGCCCTCCCTGCGTCAGGGTCCTCGCTCCCTCACAATCAGGGGATGATCCACCCCGTTCGAACGACGCTCGCCCTCCTCCTGGTAGCAGGGGGGCTTTCTGCACAGCTCGGAGCGCCAAGTCCTGCCCGCGCGGCGAGTGGAGGTTGGAAGGCTTGTGCCGCGCGCCCCGTCCCGCTCCCAGCGACACGGCCGGCTGACCCTGCACTTGCGGATGCGATTCAGAAGCGGGTGAGCAACTGGCAGCAGGCGCGGAGCACAAGGTACGCGGGCCTCTCGGCGGCGATTCGCTGGGACGATGGTCGTGAAGTCAGCGCGGTCAGTGGCAGCGCGGATAAGAGTAGTGGCCGTGCCGTCAGTGCGAACACACCCTTCGCGCTCGCGAGCGTCAGTAAGCCATTCACCGCGGCGATCGCGCTCCTCCTTGATGCATGCGGCATTATGCCGCTCGCCACGCCTGCCAGCTCGCTCGTTCCGTATGCCGACGTCCAGCCAGAAGCAACGATTGAGGATCTTCTCCGTCACGAAGCGGGGATGAGCGATTGGTTGACAGACAAGTACACGCGTATGGATTGGCTCATCTCGCATCCGAACGGGAAGGTGGGGCCGAAGACGGCGGTGCAGAATTTGCTCCCGCGCGGCGAGATTGGAACGTTTGATTACTCAAACTCAAGCCTCACCCTTGTGACACTTGCGGCGGAACGCGCAACAGGCGTCTCATGGGAGCAGTTGATGAGCGAGCTCTTGCTTAAGCCGCTCGGCCTCAAGGAGACCGGCTTCGGTCCGATTGCCGATGCGGCGCGGCCACACGCTTGGTCGCGCGGAGCACTGCGACCTTTCGGTCAACGCGGCTGGGGTCCGACGCGCTCTGTTGCCGCGGTGTTGCGCGGCGCTGGAGATCTCTTCTCTACGCCACACGACCTGGTGCGATTCGGCGAACTCCTTTGGGGTGACCGCTTGCTTGAAGGGAGTCAGACACAGCTCATCAACGGCATCGCCAACCTGACTGGGCGGCCGTGGTCGTACACGATCGGCACAATGATGGACCGCAGCTGGCTCGGCGGGCTGCGCACCTATGGACACACTGGTGGCTATAGCGGCGTCAGCACCACACTTCGCCGCATCCCTGAGCTTGGCGTCACGATTGCCATCACGGCGAACGGGATGGGAACACCTGATGGATACGCCGACAATCTTGCGATCAATCTGATTGACCTGCTTGACGTTCCGGCTCCTAGCTCGGCACAGGCGATCGGTGGCGTGAGTGGCACTGGGCTCACCGCCGCAGCACGCGCGAATCCAGAACCGTTCCCTGTGGTCGCCCCCGCGGCGCTTCTCGTATGCGGTGACGGCAGCGCGGCGAGCGGCGGCGCACTTGGCTGGCAGGATCTTTCGTCTGGCGGAGACGGCGATTGGTCTGGACGCGCCACTGCGCTCGCTGAACTCCCTGACGGTCGCCTCCTCGTTGGCGGCGTTGCGTTGACGCGCGCCGGTGGCGTCGCCGTGAAGGGCCTAGCAGTTCGTGATCCACAGAGCGGCGCGTGGAGCCCCTTCGCATCTCTGACGCGCGCAGACGGCACGGTGGCAACCGTGACGGCGATCAGTATTGACAGCGCACGCCAGCGTCTCTTTGTTGGCGGAGATTTCGTTGCTGTTGGTAAAAAATCAGGACGCACGGCGGCGAAGGGGATCGCGATGCTCAACCTGAAGAGTGGACGCTGGTCGGCACTAAGTGGCGGCATCCGCGGAAGCGTGCTGGTGCGCGCGATCTCCCTTGATCCAGCGAGCGGTCGCATCGCGGTTGGCGGAAAGTTCACTGTTCCTGGGAGCGCAAAGAGCGTCAATGTTGGCGTCTGGGGTGCAGCAAGTGGTTGGACTCAACTCGTAACTACATCAAGCAGCACGGCACTCAGTGGCCTTGTTGAAGCAGTTGCACTCACCCCGTCTGGTGTGGTGCACGCTGGTGGGCGCCTACAGGTAGGTGAAAGTGAGGCGCTGGTTGCACGCTGGAGCACCGCCGCTGGAGGTTGGAGCGCGAGTGCAACGAGCTCAACGCTAGGTGATGCGCCGCGCGTCTTTACTGTTGACACAGGTGGCGCACTCATCGCTGGAACAGGAATCGGCTGGTATGGCAGCCCGCTCGTGCGCGAAAGCGCGCTGAGTGGCTACGGCTGGGAGCGCGTGGGTGGCGGCCTTAAGCTCTCGCGCCGCACCGCATGGATCTCCGCGCTTACCCAGGTGCCAGACGGTCGCGTTGCTGTTGGCGGAGCGTTTAATGCGTCTGGCAGCACGAGCCTGCAGAACGTTGCGATCTGGGACCCAGCGAATCAGGGGTTCACTGCGCTCGGCGCTGGGCTTCCTGCCGCGCCCGACGCACTCGCAAGCTCAACGCACTCCCCCGCTTACGCAACACTTCGACTCCGCAGCACCAAACCTGGCGCCACTGGTCGCACCTGCGTCACCGTATGGGCTGTGCCAGCCCCTGTCACTCCAGCAACCCCAACCCTCACCGCAACGCGCAGCCGCATCACCGTTCGTTGGGCCGCAACAGCATCTGGGAGCGCACCGACCGGATGGATCGCGGAGGCACGTTCAAGTGGTCGTGCCATGCGCTCGTGCGTTGCGGCTGCGCCGTTGCTTACCTGCACAATCAGTGGGCTCAATGCTGGCACAAAGTACAGCGTGCGCCTGCGCGCCTACACCGTTCCTGCTGGCCCTTCACCCCAATCTGTGGCCGTGAAGGTGACGACGAAGCGCTAGCGAGGTGTACATCGTGCCAGCCGCAAAGGGTGAATGTGCACGTGATAGGTCAAATCAAGATCGCCGACCAGCACACGTCGTCGCAAGTGATCAGTTCCCGCGCAAGAGCGAGGTGGACTAGGCTGAGTCAATGCTCTTTACAAAGGTGATCAGTGCCCTCCTCTGCAGCGCCCTCCTTGCAGGGTGCGCTGGTGCGCCAGGCGAAGAGCCTGCTGCCGATCGCAGCTTCCGGATCGTAGGCTACGTAACTGCGGCAGCGGTCGTGGATGTGATTGACTTCTCGCGCCTGACACACGTCAACTACGCCTTCCTTCTCCCAAAGAAGAGTGGCGAACTGAAGACGTTCGGCTCACCTACGCAACTACGCCGCGTGGTGGAAGCAGCCCATGCCGCCAGCGCGAAGGTGCTCATCTCTGTCGGTGGCTGGGGCTGGGATGACGAGTTTGAGGAGCTTGCAGCAGCGGAGGATCGGCGCGCGCGATTCGTGAGCGCAGTGGTTGACTTCGTTGCGGAGTACCAACTTGATGGTGCTGACATTGACTGGGAGTATCCAGACGCCGGCGCGTCAAGCGACCACTTCGTTGCACTGATGCGCGAACTACGCGCCGCACTCCCAGCGGAGATTTTACTGACAACAGCGGTCGTCTCCGACGCAACGCACGCCGACGGGATTGACCCCGTTATCTTCGAGATCGTGGACTTCGTCAACGTCATGGCTTATGACGGCGGGCCCGCCAATCATTCGCCGCTCAGCCTTGCGGAGCAGGCGCTCACCTCATGGGGCGCTAAGGGCCTAAGAAAAGAGCAGCGTGTCCTCGGCGTGCCGTTCTATGCGCGTCCCGGGGACATCTCGTATCGCAAGCTCTTTGAATCTGATCCGGCGACGGCAGATGGTGATCGCATCTTCTATTTCAGCGAGGAGCAGAGCTACAACGGTCCCGCCACGCTGCGCGCCAAAGTTGCACTCGCCAAGGAGGAGGCGTCGGGGATCATGATCTGGGAGCTCTCCCAAGACGCGCTCGGCGACGACTCACTCCTGAAGGTGATCTGGGAGGCGAGTCGGTAGCACCGCGCACATTCGTGGCAGACTTCTCCCATGGGTGACCAGTGGTGCACGGGCCAGACTGGACGTGACGGGGGTGATCTACCAGTCA
>Ga0222713_10006854_pt1 | contig 10766 bp, 12 predicted proteins | sample C33_649DmetaG_FD_165061 | JGI IMG/M metagenome (GOLD analysis project Ga0222713, IMG submission 165061) | Estuarine water microbial communities from San Francisco Bay, California, United States - C33_649D | ecosystem: Environmental > Aquatic > Marine > Unclassified | place: USA: California... | reverse complement strand
GGCAACCGTGCGGTGGCTTACCTCGCGCGACGCGTAGACAAGAACGGTTGGTGAACCAAACGTGATCAGCCAGTCGTCGTGGTGGTGATCACCGCAGCAGGTGCAGGTGTGACGGCCCCACCCGAGAGAATCGACAACGGCTTACCGGCGAGATCGGTGCCCAACAGAATCAACACACTGGCTTCGCCCAAGCTTCCCGTCTCGGTGGGAATCGGCGTGGGCATCGGCAATGTCGCCACACCTCCAAGCTCCTTGGCGACTTGAGCCGCAGCAGCTTCGCTTCCCAACAGGTAATACACCACGGTCGTGGTTTGCTTTGGCGTGATTTCACTCTTGTTGATGGCGGGCTGCACGATGTAGCCCTTGCCCTGCATCTCCGTAGTGAGGAGTCCGGCACTACCGCTCACACCAGAGGCATTGGCGATTTGCACTTTGAACGCAGTGAGCACGACTTGGGCAACCGTCGTTTCCACGGGGATGGTTTCCACGGTGGTTTCTTGGGTTGATTCCTCGGATGACACGGCATCAGGGGCAGAGATCGAGGTGTCGTTTCGGAGATCGCGCAAGATGAAGAAGCCGAGCAACACTGCAAGGACCGCAACGGCGATGGACAACACGGAGTTGACATTCGCTGCTCGGGGCTCTGGTGCGGGACGCGGACGACGTTGCTCTTGACTCATACCATCCACAGTAGTCACGCCATCTACGCACGTTGTGTGAGCCGAGGGTGGGGATTGAACCCACGACCTACCGCTTACAAGGCGGTTGCTCTGCCACTGAGCTACCCCGGCGAGTCACGTGATGCGACGGGAGTCAATGCTACGCGCGTACCAACTATGAACGACGAGCTCGCACTACCTCATAGGTGGCAAGTGCTGCCGCTGCCGACACATTGAGTGAAGACAATGCACCGCGCATCGGAATCGAGACGATCACATCACATCGCTCGCGAACGAGTCGCGACAAACCCGGACCCTCGGCACCAAGTACCAAGCAGATGTGTTCATTTGCAAGATCACCCAAGCCAAACACCGGCTTGTCCGCTGCATCATCAAGACCGACGACCCACACGTTTGCATCGCGAAGCTGTTGAATTGCCGTCGGCAGTCCTGGTACCACGCACATGGTGAGATACTCGATTGCACCCGCGGCCGACTTTGCCGCACTCGGCGTTACATGAACCGCTCGATGTCTCGGCAAAATGACGGCGTCCACACCCGCTCCCTCGCACGACCGCAGGATCGCCCCGAGATTGCCGGGGTCGGTGACACCATCAATGGCCACGAGAAACAATTTGTCATCGCCGACGGCACCTGCCAGCACTTCGTCGAGCAGTGTTTCCTCCAGCGGCTCGGCAAAGGCAATCACTCCCTGCGGTGCCTCGCTCCGCGCCTGTTCGTCAATCTCCTTGCGGGATACTTCGCGAACTGGGACACGCTGCGAACGCGCGAGATCGAGAATCTCGCTAATGACAGGATTGCGTTCGCTTTCGTCGGCAACCAGAAGCTCACGCACTCGACGACGTGATGCAATGAGGAGCTCACGGACCGCCTGTCGCCCTTCTACTTGTTCACCACCAAGTGAGCGATCGTTGGAATTCTGCCGTGGTTGACGAACTCCCCGATGACCACGAGTGCCACTGCCTTGCCCGGGACGCTGCCGGCGAGGACCGCCCCGCATGTCGCCATTGCGACCATCACGGGAGCCACGTCGAGGTGGACGACTCATGACATCAACAGGGCAACCGCCATGCAGGCGATTCCCTCGACGCGACCAATGCTGCCGAGTCCCTCGGCTCGTCGACCCTTCACACTGACCGGGGCACCAACGGCATCGACCAAATTCTGCTCCATTTGGGTGCGATGTGGAGCAATCTTTGGACGTTCACAGATCACGTTCACATCCACGTTGGCAACCATCCACCCGGCCGCATGCACCTTGGAGACCACCTCACGCAAGATCATCATGGAGTCGGCACCCTTCCATTGGGGATCTGTGTCAGGAAAGTGCTGACCAATGTCACCCAAACCCGCGGCGCCCAACAACGCATCGCTGACGGCGTGAGCCACCGCATCAGCGTCGCTGTGGCCGTGCAATCCTCGCTCTCCGGCAATTCGCACCCCACCCAAAACCAACGGTCGATCGTCATCTGCAAAGCGATGAATGTCGAAACCCTGACCAACTCGCATGGTCAGTGGCCGCTCTGTTGTGAACGTGCCCAGTCGAGATCGTCACGCGTAGTGATTTTTCGGTTCAGCACATCGCCGTCCACCACGACCACCTTGCCACCTTCGGCTTCCACGAGTGCGGCATCATCTGTTCCTTCACCCAGCGTTGCATGCGCTCGTCGCAGGATCTCGGCTCGAAATGCCTGCGGTGTTTGGACCGCGCGCAACGAGCCACGAGGTGGCGTACGCATTACTTGACCGGTGTCGTCGACCACCTTGATGGTGTCGGCAACGGGGATCGCCGGCACGGCACCATCGGCACCATCGGCAACTGCCGTGATGACTCGCACAAAGTCGTCCTCGTTCGCAAATGGACGCGCCGCATCGTGTACGCAAATGATGGTGGCATTCTTCGGTACTGCAGCAAGACCGCGGCGTACCGAATCGCTTCGCGTGCCCCCTCCCGCAATGCCGCCTTCCTTTTCGGCAACTTCGGGCGGAAGAACCACCACGACGCCGTCGCTTGACTCACGAGCAACTGCAACCGACCAATCCATCACACGTCGATCCCCGAGCAACTCGAACTGTTTGGGACCACCGAATCGAGTTCCGGCACCAGCAGCCACGACGATGGTCCAAATCAACTCGCCTGGTCGGCGTAATTCACCTGTCGGCATCGCCTTTCAGGGTAGTACCGTAAAGCACATGACTCACGAGGAACTACTCGCCAACAACGCTTTCTTTGCCGCAACGTCACCCGAGTCGCTGAAGAAGATTGCGGGTGCCGGATCGGTGCGCAATCTGCAACGTGGTGACGTGTTGTTCAACGAAGGTGACGCGCCGGATGCAATGTTCGTGGTGCTGTCTGGTCGCATCGCCATCGCGATCGGAAATCGTCCACTAGATGCACGCGAGAGCATGCTTGCACTCATGGAGGCAGGCGACTTGTTCGGTGAACTCGGACTGCTCGACGACGGTGCACGAAGCGCGTTGGCGCGAGCGCTCGAACCGTCGAGCGTTCTGCAGATTCCGTATGCAGCCGTCAAGAACGAGCTGCAGGGTAATCCCACGATGTTGTGGGGTGTCACCAAATTGTTGGCGTCACGCTTGCGCGTCATGGACGAAGTTCTGTCCGACAGCGTGTTTCTCGATGTCACTGGACGCACCGCCAAGCGACTGCTGGAACTCTCCGAAGGCAGCAACGAATTCGTGCTTCCCGTCACCCAAGAGGAACTCGCCGGAATGGTTGGCGCATCACGTGAGCGAGTGAACAAAGCCATCGCGAGCTTCATTCGTCTCGGATGGCTGGAACAGTCCGACCGTCGCTACCGCATCAAAGAGCGCGAAAAACTTACTGCTCGTTCGTCGTAGCACCGAGTAGCCATCGGCGCGTGCGCGCGAACGCGTCAGCGGCGTCGTCCGCACGATGAGATGGACGCAGTGCATCATGGGCAAAACCGTGATCTGCATCCGGATATTCCACCACGCTGCAGCCTGCCGATCGAAGTGTCGAGACATCAGCAGGTGGTGTGTACGGGTCCTTCGCACCGATGATCGCAAGCACCTTGTCGGCGTCACCTTTGGCCAATAGCGCAAGTGGTTCTGCTTGAGTTGAGGACTGCCAATCGTTGGGGATTCGAATCATCCCGTAGAAGCTTGCAATGCGAGCGAACCTTGGGCTCACCGCGGACTTGAAGCAATACATTCCCCCCATACAGAACCCCATCAACCCGACACGTGCGGTGCCGAGGGCATCGGCGGCTTCATGCAAGTCGCGCAAGTGCGATGCGTCATCCAATTCGGGCACCGCGGCAAATCTTGGTTGGATGTCTGGGCCGAGATTGCGACCGGGAAACGGCTCCACGGCACACACCGCCATGTTCCACTCGCGAGCAAGTCGGGCCACCATGTCGTCGAACAATGGTCGCAACGAGAAAATGTCGGGGGCGATGACCAACCCCATGGACGGTGAAGGCATCGAGGTGTCAATTTCTGCAGTGGTGCCCGACGGAAGGGTGATGCGCATGTCTTCAGTCTTGCCGATTTCCTGTCGTTCGACGTGGCGAACACGTTTGCGGTGAGGGTAGCGGTGAGGTCCATTCTCACGCTGGGGTGGCATGACCACTCCACCATCCACAACCCCAACATCGCGTTACGGCCCCATCGCACGGTTCGATGAAGAATGGCAGCGACTCAAACACTCACCACGCGCACTTGAACGAGTCAACTCGTGGGGTATCTCCCCGAAGAGTTTCTCCTCCCTCGATGAGTTGCTCGTTGCAGCGGGCTTTCGGGGAAAGAATATCGATCCCGTCGCTGATGCTGTGCTCGCCAGACTGGTCCAGCGTGCTTCGACAGACGAACTCGCCGCGCGGATCGTGCTACAGCGCGTGATTCCACCGATACTTTCGATTGCTCGCCGACGTGGACGTAACCGCAGTATCGGCTACAACGATGCACTCGGAATGGCATTGTCGCATGCATGGGAGGTCATCCGCACCTATCCGATCGCTCGCAGACCAGCCAAGATTGCGGTCAATATCGTGCGTGACATCGAATACTTTGCATTCGTCCGCACCGAGCGCAGGCGACCGCAACTCTCTCCATTCGTACCCGACTCGGAGGCGCTACTCAATCATCGCAGTGCCGACATGATGACCTTTGACGACCCATACGGATCGGCTACCGGTGGATCAACATCCGACATCGAACTTGCTCATCTCCTGCGGCAAGCGCAAGAGTGCGGAATGTCAGAGAGATCCATCGAACTCTGCATGGCACTGGGGGCAGGCGACATCGACGGCTATGCAGAACGGCATGGCGTCACTCGACGCACCGCGCGTGGTTGGAGCCAGGCTGCAATCAACGAGTTGCGTGTACGAACGCAGTGTGTGGCGTAAGTTTCGTGGTACGCAGTCGCAAACTGTTGGTTACCACGAACACGCTGGAAAATGCCATCGCCAATCCCGCCCACATGGGATTGAGCAACCCAAGCGCGGCGATGGGTATCGCCGCCGCGTTGTAGACAAATGCCCAAAAGACATTGGTGCTGATCGTCCTCAACGTGGCGCGTGACAACAAGATCGCGTCAGGTACCAAACGCAAATCTCCACTCACGATGGTGAGATCGCTCGCGTTCATGGCAACGTCGGTTCCGGTCCCCATTGCGATACCAACGTTGGCCTGTGCAAGCGCGGCTGCATCGTTGACTCCATCTCCGACCATCGCCACCGCATATCCACGCTCCTGGAGGTCTGCAACCACCCGAACCTTCTCCTCCGGCAACACGCCGGCAATGACGTGTTGCTCGTCGGCTTCAATTCCAACCTGCTTGGCAACGGCGAGTGCCGTGGCGCGACTATCGCCGGTGAGCAGGATTGGTCGCAGTCCGAGTTCGCGTAACGAAGCAATCGCCGCAGCACTATTTGCTTTTGGTCGATCGGCAACGACGCACACACCCATTACGGCACCGTTCACCGCCACGAGTACACCGATGTTTCCATTGTCACGAGCGGTCACTAGCGCATCGTTCATTGCTGCCGGGATGAGCACCAATTTGCGGCGCATCAATGTTTCGTTTCCGACCAGCACACTCACGCCATCCACCAATCCGGCCGTTCCCATTCCGGGAAGATTCTCGAAATTCTCCACCGCACGAAGTACACCGGTCTCGGCACGTGCTGCCGAGGCGATGGCCTTGGCTACGGGATGCTCACTTGCATGCTCAAGTGCACCTGCGGTTGTCAGAATCTCTGAACGTGAGGTGCCCTCGGCGCTGACAACATCCACCAGTTGCATCTGGCCCGTGGTAACCGTTCCGGTTTTGTCGAACACCACGGTGTCGACTCGTCTGGTTCCTTGTAGTACGTCTGCACCCTTGATGACAATGCCCATCTGAGCAGCACGTCCACTCCCCACCATGAGAGCCGTTGGTGTTGCAAGACCAAGAGCACACGGGCACGCGATGATGAGCACGGCAACTGCCGCAGTAAACGCCTGCGGGAGGTCGCCGCCGAAGAACCACCACGCGCCGAAGGTGCCAATTGAGATCGCAATTACGGTCGGGACGAACACGCTGCTGACACGATCTGCAAGTTTCTGCACCGGTGCTTTCGTTGCCTGGGCATCACGAACGAGGCGTGTCATCTGAGCAAACGTCGAATCTGCACCGATGCGCGATGCCTGCACCACCAGTCGGCCGGTGATGTTCACGGTGGTCCCCGTGACATTGGCGCCAACGGTGACGTCTACGGGAACGCTCTCGCCGGTAAGCATCGACACGTCCACGGAAGAAGCACCGTCTCGAACCACACCGTCGGCTGCGATGATCTCGCCGGGGCGCACCACCAGCAAGTCACCCACCTGCACCTCTGCTGCAGGTATCACCACTTCTTCTCCGTTGCGCAACACCGTTGCACTCCTTGCACCGAGTGCAAGGTGGGAGCGCAATGCATCACCTGCGCGACGCTTGGCGCGAGCTTCGAAGTAACGTCCTGCCAACAAGAAAACGGTGACCGCGACCGCCACCTCCATATATATGTGGTCGACATCCATCGATGCCATGTCCATCGCCTGGTGATCGGCTGCATTCCCCCACACCATCGCCCATACGGACCATCCCATCGCTGCGATGATGCCCAGCGAGATGAGGGTGTCCATCGTGGTCGCTCGATGGCGTGCGTTCATCGCTGCCGCCCTGTGGAATGGAGCCGCCGACCACAGCACGACGGGTAGGGACAGCACCAGTGCCCACCACTTCCACCCATCAAACTGCACTGCAGGAATCATCGACAATGCCACCACCGGCAATCCCGCAATCAACGACACCATGAGGCGGGCACGCAACATCGCGACACGTTCCATGGTTTCTTTGTCGAGCATGTCCGGTGTGGTTTCTTCCAGCAGTCGCGCACCGTAACCCGCCTTCTCGACCTGAGCGATTACCTGCTGCGTGGATACGTCGTCACTTATCGTGACGCGAGCAGACTCCGTCGCAAAATTCACCGTTGCGCGCACACCTGCAAGCTGATTGAGCGTCTTCTCTACCTTTGTCGCGCACGCACCACACGTCATGCCCGAAACGGAGAGGTCTATTTGTTCCAATTGTGTTGTCATGTGGGTCGCCCGGGGCTCGAACCCGGGACCTGCGGATTAAAAGTCCGTTGCTCTACCAACTGAGCTAGCGACCCGTGAAGTGTTCAGGCTAGTTGCGTTATCACCGCAACAGCAGTGCGGTGGCGGTGAACTGCAACACCACAGCTGTCACGGTCATCACATGCCACACCTCATGAAACCCGAATACTTCGGGACGCAGGCGCGGATACCGACGCATGAACATCACCGCGCCAGCTGTAAACACCACACCGCCGACGGCATAGAGCGAAAGTGCCGTAGCCCCAGCATGTTGATACACCCACGGAATCACTGCCATCACGATCCACCCGAGCACGATGTACAACGATGTCGCAAACTTCCTCGCCCGCCACATGGCTTTCAGCACCATGCCGACGACCGCAAGCCCCCACACCACGGAGAGCAACGTGACTCCCAACGTCCGTGGTAACGCGAGAAGACATACCGGTGTGTAGGTGCCGGCAATCAGCACGTACACCATGCAGTGATCCAGACGCTGCATCACACGTTGCACTCGTTGACTGCGAGCAAAGAGGTGATATGCGGCGGAGGTCCCAAACAGCGCAACCAGTGAAGCGGAGTAGATCGCCGTCGCCGTCGTGGCGAGTGGACCCGACGCCAACAGCGTCAGCACCACTCCAGCGGGAAGCGCAACGAGTACTGCACCACCATGGATGCGGCCTCGCCATCGCGCACGCCACTCACCAGTCACATGATGAAACACTGGTGTGTGGGGCATGCACGTCCTTACGGGCGAGCGTACCCGTCGCTACAACGATTCGGCCTGACGCCGGACCTGCTGAGCCCGTTGACGGCGAGCAGTAGAACGACGCTTCCACTCCTTCATCTTCCAATGACGTAAACGACCTTGCCGTGAAGTTCGTTCCATCGCGTGATGGTCGTCGCGGTGGTGGACCGGTTTCCACCCGATAGCCGGCTCGTCGCACTCATCTGGTTCGCACGACCGACCCACACGTGTTGCGATGGCATGAAGTTCACCCTTGATTCGGTGCCGTTCAGCGTGAGCGTGTGCTCGCAACTCGGCTCTCGACAGTGGTGCCGTGTCGGTATCACGATGGCGTTTGCTCATCCCAATCTCCTTGTGTGAAGTGGTATGCGCTCCCTTGTGATGGAACAGTACTCCTGATGCTCGGAAAGTCAAGAGACGTATGTTGTGGTTCGGTAACTCTTGGCCGAGTTCAGCCAAAGGCACGAATTGGTCGCACGCGGAATGGGCGTGGATCCTCGGTTCCACCCTTTCGCCGGACTTCGTTGGCACTCAGCCACTTTTCGCGGTCAAACTGCTGGCCGTCAATCCAATATTGAGTCCAGGCCGTTTCGTTGTTGTACTCCGACGAAGTCCAATAGAAACCCCGATCGAATCCGAAGGCATTGGTTCCAGTGATGTCATGATCAGTAAGTGCAAGCACGTTGTAGAGCGTGTCGAGTTCATCCTTGCTGGGCAGGAACCAATCGTCCTTGCCGCTGCAAACCAACGCATGTGCATACCCCGCCGCAGTTGCCTCACGAGCAGCAGCAGGGAGCGCGGAATGTTGTTTCACGATCCTTGCGGTGTTCTGCGACCCCATGCCAATTGCCTTTGACTTCACGCGCTCTCGGGCGGCCGTTGCCCATTTGGGATAGAGCAGCGGAAGTTGTTGTGTCCCCTTCTTATTTGCGGCAGCATTCCGCCACACCTTGCCCACCCCCTCACACGCTGCCGGAGCAGCTTCGAGCCAACGGCCCCATGGCTGCTTCGAACCTGCGTCATAAAACACGAGCCCACCTCCTGGTCCGATATCGCCGACAGCGCATGCAACACCTGCGGTACATGCGGCAGAGACACGACCACCAGATGGGATGTTCGGTATCAACGGACGAGTGGGAAGCGGCACTCCACGTGGAGCGAATGCTCGAACCCACGCAAAGCGAATCGGCAGTGACGCGAAGTTCGAGCCAGTGTGAACGTTGCTGAAGCCGACGCTCTTGTTGCCGGACAATCCCCGAATGATCCCATTTGCATCGGTGAACTGTGTGCCGTCCTGAAACAACTGGTACCACGCAAATGTGTCGGAGGCTTCACTCGAAGACCAAAACGGTTGACCATTTACTCCCAGCGTGAACGTGCCGGAAAGCGGCGACTTGGTGGTGGCGATGAAGTTGTACAGCGCGTCGAGTTCGTCCTTGGACGGAATATGAAATCGAACGCCGTCAGCCACACGCCCATTGTTTGCAGATTGACGCGACGCCCAGATGTTGCTGCTTGCCACCAGTTGTTCGGTGTTGCTCGCTCCAGTACCGACGGCTTTCCCCAGAATTCGCTGCACCTTTGCATCGCTGCCACGGTGAAGCACCACTTGGTCCCACGCGCCAGTGGTTTGGTCGGGCTTCGTTGATGCTTCGAGATACTTGCCCCACCACTGGACGGTCGGTGCAACAAAAAACACGATGCCGCCACCCGGACCCACGTCTCCCAACTGACAGATGCCTCCCTTGGCACATGTCAATGACGCAGCGACCTGCCGTGGAAATCCAAGGCTGATCATTGACAGCAGGGACACGGTTGAAATCAGCAAAGCGAGTATTCGGACCCGAGGCAACCGCATGAAGCCAACCTACATATCTCGGCCAGAAGCCGGAGGTCGTGCACACAGGAGAGTGACGGATGTCTTGACAACCTCGAGAAAGCGAGAGACGATGCCCACCATGACGGATGAACTTCCACCAATGACCTCACCTCTAGATCCCGACGATTTCGACAAACCTGCATCACGCGGGTTCTTCCGCTACGAACTTGCAGTGACTCGCGGGGAGCTGCGGGAGGACATCGCAGCAACAAAACTCGAGCTCAAACAAGACATCGGCGACCTCCATTTGGAACTGGCCGACGCAAAACGCGAACTCAAACTAGACATCGCCAACGTACGAGCCGAACTCAAACAGGACATCGCCGATCTCCGTCTGGAACTTGCCGACGTAAAACGCGAACTCAAGCAAGACATCGCCAACGTACGAGCCGAACTCAAACAGGACATCGCCGATCTCCGCAGCGAGATGATGGAACGGTTCAACAAACTCGACCGAAGTCTGTGGTGGAAACTCTCGGTGGCAGTTGGTGCAGCGTCGGCACTCTCGGAACTACTGAGCCGTATGTGACGCTCATTCGCCTTCCACTTGGCGTGGATCACCGGTCGAGGTCTAGCCTCGGCCCATGACCTACGACTTCGATCGATTCCTGCGCTACGACGAGATGGCTACGTGGCTCCGCGCACTTGCCGCAGCACACCCGACGCTGCTCACCGTGGAGAGTTACGGCCAATCACACCAGGGGCGCGACCTGCTCGTGGCGACCATCACGGACACGCGACACGGCGAACACCACTCCAAGCCAGCCCACTGGATTGATGCCAACATCCACGCCGTCGAGGTGACTGGTGGAGTTGCTGCGCTGCACATCATCCATGA